>Ga0210407_10002584_pt1 | contig 15447 bp, 14 predicted proteins | sample IncBWC27MmetaG_FD_150860 | JGI IMG/M metagenome (GOLD analysis project Ga0210407, IMG submission 150860) | Forest soil microbial communities from Barre Woods Harvard Forest LTER site, Petersham, Massachusetts, United States - Inc-BW-C-27-M | ecosystem: Environmental > Terrestrial > Soil >...
CTCTTCGACGCCCCGCCCAGCGCTTCAACGGCAACTCGCACAGCACCTTCTGTCCCGCTTTCGTCCACAGTTTGCGTTGGCGCTGCACTCCTTTATTCAGACAAAGGTGTTGCAGTTCGTTCTTCACCCGCGCCCGAATCACGACCAGCTTGTGGCGGTGCAACAGCAACTGCCGCAGATCGCGCACCGCACTCGACGGCACCCAGATGCGCGGAAACCGTCCTTCCACCAGCAGCTTCAGAATATGCGCCGCGTCCCGCTTGTCCGTCTTCTGCTGCCGCACGTAGCTCGCCCGGATCTGGCCCGCATCTCCCACCCACACCTCGTGACCCAACTCGCTCAGCAGATCCACCAGCCAGTGACTGTTCCCAGTCGCTTCCATTCCGATCAGTGCCGGTGCCGCCAGCTGCCGATAGAAACGATCCGCGTCTCCGCCGGCATGCACCAATCTCTGCTCGCCGGTTTCGCCCGTCTCCGTGTCCAGCCACGCAATTTGTTGCCAGCTGGGATGAAAATCACATCCTATAATCATCATGCGAAGGCTCCTTCCTCCCCAGGAGCCTTAGTCCTCAAACCAAGACTACCGGGTCGATCGAGCCTTCGCTCTTATCCAATCCACTTCTCGCTTTTGAGAAGTGGCTTGCGGAGAACCAAAACCGCGCCTTGTGGCGACAGCATCGCGGGCCCCCCTTCGGCTATCCCCCTCGGCTTCGCTTGGGGCTTCGGCAAACAGGGCAGGCTTTCTCAAAAAGCGAGAGAAGTGGCGCACCTCGGGTTGGTCAGCCCCAACGATCACAGGCAACCCAAGTTAGACTCTGCACTTTGATGTGGCTCACCCGCCTTGAGAAAATCCCGACAGGTCGGCGACTGTGGAATCCCACCCCTTCGGCTTCGCTCAGGGCAGGCTCTTGCGCAAAAGGCCGCGCAAGGATGGGGCACCCTCTCATTTTCCCTGAGTCTTCGCTTCTCGGGCCCACCCGCCCCATGTCAGGCACGACCAATCATGCGAAAGCCGAGTGTTCGGTCACTCGCTACGCATGCGGAAGTTAACCGTGACTGTGGTTTCGACTTCTACTGGTTGCCCATTCAGAAGAAATGGCTTGTAGCGCCATTGCTTGACCGCCTCGATCGCGGAGGGCGCCAGCAGCGGATGCCCACTAACAATTTGCAAATGCTGAACGTTCCCGGCTTTGTCAATAATCGCCGTCAGTACTACAGTACCTTGAATGCGTGCCTGCTTTGCCAAAGGCGGATAAGTGGGCTCAACCCGGTAGATCAGCAGGCCTTGGATCACACCCTGTGAAACGCGCACCCGTTGTGCAGCGGGCGGCGGCGGCTGAGACAACCTGGGGACAGCGGCAAGGCTCGAACTGGAACTGATGATTCCGCCGATTACGCCGCCCAACTGACCTCCCGGGATCCCCCCAGGCACGCCCCCAGCCACGCCACCTGGTGTCACGACCGGTGGTGGCGCTTCGTCTTCCTTAATTATCTGGACTTTTGCCGGGATTCTGCTTGGAGTGCGCAGCTGCCCGTTCGCGATGTTGCTGGTTACCTTCACCACTTTCGGCGTGGGTGGCGTGGACGCCGCTGGTGGCGGCGGCGGTGGCGGGGGAGGTGGGGCTTCAAGAAAAACGAGTAATTGCTGTTTGGGCAGCACATCGGTGAACCATAACGGAAGCAAAAGGAGAAGACCGATCAGGAAGAATTCCAAAACAAACGAAAGAAGAGTCGACCACGTTCTTCTCTTGCGCTGTGCGACATTGGAATCCAGCAGGATGTCCTCGAACAGAAGCTTGTCTTTGTCAGTGGCCGCGGAAGCTACAGGCTCCACTGTCGCCGGGCGTGAAGGATCCTTTATTGCCGTCGCGACTCTTTTTTCATCTTCAACAACTGCGTGCGTATTCATGTGCCCCCTTCCATCTCAGGCAATGCGAAGCTCGACATAGGGGGACCGCTGCGAACTGCGAAGCACAATGGTGAGCGCCTGGGCTTGAACCATGTCTTCGGTAGATGTAGTGTGCCGGCCACCCTTCTTGCTGCGACTCGATTGTTGTCCTAGGCATGTTTCCCATCGAACACTATTGAGATGGCCTAAGAGACCGATCGGTCGCACAATTATCTATTACCAGGTTCTACGAGGCACGAGGTCGGGCAGACGGGCATGAGCTGGAAGACTGGTTACAGGCTGAGGCGGAGCTTACTCACAGGAGCAGAACGATCGGCGGGTGGCCCGGGCCATGGCACACGTTTGAACTCACGAGGGTGCCCCGTCCAAGCTCTGCTTGGGCGGGCCCGCCAGGGGCCGGATGCTTCCGCACGGTTGGAAAGATACCTGCCTGCTCTCTCCGCCGCGCCGTCTGCTGGGATTCGATTTCTAGTCACTTCGTCTTTTCCTGACACGAGTTAAAGGCAGCGGACCGGAGTGTCCGCTCTACACGAGCCAATCTTCGGGGCGGTTCCTTGCGCTTCGCCACACGACTCGATATACAATGGGCCTGCTCCGGACTCGAGAACGGAAACCCAAACCAATGGGTCGGCGGCTCCAGACAGTTCCTGTGATTCCGGCGGCAATGGCAGGGCGCAGTGACAGTTGATGGACAAAAAGACGAAGCGCCTCTTGCCCGGCTCAAACGCCGCGTCCTCAAACCGATCGAAGAAAAGATTTACCAGCCGTTGAATCAGCTGATCGACAGGTTGGGCTATGTCGCGTCCGCTCTATTGTTAGTCGCGCTCATGGGTAGCAGCGCCTTAGCCATAAGATTGTGGAACGACCCGGACGAAGCCAATCGGGCAATTGCTGTAGCGCGGTTCTATTGGGACGCCAGGCGCACCATTCCGCCCCGAAATCCAAACGTCGCGGACGTGATGCGTGACTTGACCAACCAACTCAAAGACTCCATCTCCTCCTCGAACCGAAATCACCCCGACATCGGCGGTGATTGGGTTCAAGCGCAGATGGCGGTCAGTCTACAGGCAGAGGATGCCTTTGACCAAACGGAACTGGTGCACTGGTTTCACAGTGAGGCGGAGAACTGCAACTGCTGGCGGTCGGGACCACAGGATCAAGTACATTTGGGAGCGGAAGGGTGGGTCCTGCTAGCCTTCGCAAGGATGAGCGCAAAGCCGACCGAGCAAGAGCTTGAGTTTGTGCTGCGAAACCAGCATCGGCCTGGATGGTGGCCGATCTTCCCTGCACTGGACAATCCCAAGAATGCGTCGACTTATGCGACAGCATTTTGCACGTGGTCGCTTGAAGAACTGCTCGAACGAGACCTGATCCCGGCATCACAACGACAACGAGCAATTGAGGCTATGCAGAGGGGGAGAAACTGGCTAATTAACAATACGGTTCCAGGAAGGCCAGGGCGCTGGAAGGACTATCCCAATGGCGAATATGGCCAGGAATCTATTGGCGTTTCGGGTCTGGTGCTGCACGTGTTACACCGCACACCCGGCCCTTCTTCGTCGGCCAGCGATGTTGATTGGATGATTCACCTGCCGTCCGAATTGCCGGCACCGAAAGATGCGCTCAGTTCAGGACAAGAGGTATACGTTACCGCTGAGCATGCAATGGAAGATCCCACTCATAATTTCACATTTCCCTGGCTAATCATTGGCACCACTGACGCCTACGGCAAGGGAAGTTTAAGCCAGAGGGCCCAAGCTTGCCGACTATTCCATGAAATACCGGGAAAACGACAAGCGATTGCCGCCGAGCTTAAGAACATGCCTTGGTTAGCGGCGGAGACACTGATCGCCCTTCGCCACCTGCAAGGTGAAGATGTGATTTGAAACCTTCCGCAAAAGGCCGCGCAAGGATGGGGCACTCGGCGTTATACTTGCCGCGTTGAAGTGGCCTACTCGCAAACCATTTCTTCGGGCCTTGTTTCCTAAAGTGCAATGCTGTTCGAGTTCTTACATTCGACGCTGGGGGGACAACCGTGGACGCAACTTTTCTGCAGACCGCCACTTTGACTCAAGTTACAACCGCGATAACCGCCGTTGGTGCGCTTGGAACAGCGGCGTTTGGGCTTGTGGATGCCAGCAAGGTTTTGCCTGGACTGATTCCCAGTTCTGGTTTCGGGTTCATACGGAAACTGGTGATGCAACTTGCTCCTGCAAGCGGGAACGTTCCGCGCGGGTCTGCACTGGCCGTACCTGCGATCACGGATACTCTGCACGCGAACTGGGTCAATGGAATGGCGCTTGCCGATCAGAAGAGTATCGCGAAAACGCTGATCAAGCTCAGGCTCAATGCGGACACCGCTCCCGATCTTGCAACCCTGACCGGTGTCGACAAAGGCGTGCTGACTTCGGTAGCTGAAAAGTTGGCGAACGGTGAGGTCATGTCGACGCCGGAGATGGATACATACGGACGATTCGACGTTCTTCTGGCGACATTCATCGATCGCGCTTTTCAGAAGGCAGACCAACGGTACCGGACGACCGCAAAGACCGCTGCTTGCCTCGTAGCCGTCGTGCTTGCGGAGGCAGCGGCTTATTTTCTCAGGATGCTCGCGGCGGATGGGCATGCGATCTGGCACAATGTGGGCATGGCAGCTCTTGTGGGCCTGATCGCCACACCGCTGGCGCCAATAGCGAAGGACCTCGCGACGGCCCTGAATACTGCCGCCAAGGCTATGCAATCGGTGAAGCGATAAGGCCATGGACTGGTTTCTCGATCTTCGCGCGTGGGGACGCGGCGGCCCGGTCGGCACACTCAAGGTGAGCGACGGCACGAAGTTCTACGCTGACGCGAATGGCCTTCTGAACGACATTCGCGGACGTGACGTCTTCCTGATGACGCACGGGTACCACGTCGACCGCGAAAACGGGACCCGGAGTCTGCTGCAGTGGAAGTCCAAGCTGGAGATCGACGCACAACCCGTCTTTATCGGAGTTCTGTGGCCGGGGGACTGCGTGCTGCCCATATTCATCGACTACGTATGGGAGGGAAGCGAAGCGGAAAAGAGCGGAACGATGCTCGGCGAGTTCGTTCGCGACAACTTTGGCTTCGCGGCCTCATTGACCTTCGGTTCGCATTCGCTGGGCGCGCGTGTGGTGCTGCAAGCCATCCAGACGCTCGCGGACTCCAACAGAGTAAGGAATCTGATCCTGCTGGCTGCGGCGATCGAAGACGATACGCTCTTGCATGAGTTCAGCGGAGCCGCGAAAAAAGTAGACCGCGTTAGCATCGTCTACTCGTTGGAGGATCATGTTCTACAACTCGCATATCCGGGTGGTAACCTGATCGGAGGACTGATCGAGCGTGGCGATCCAAACGTTAAAGCCGCGCTTGGGCGTCTCGGTCCCAGCGCGCCTATGGCGAATATTGTGTCAAACCCTCGACTCCCGTCTTTCTGGAAGTACGGCCACACCGACTACATGACAACCAATCCAGTGGCCGGAAGTTTCACGCTGCCGGTCAAGGTGCCCGACCCCAATACTCAAGAGCTACCAAGTGGCATGGTACCCGTCATGGCGCCCGGAGACACCTGGAAGCCTTGCTGGTCCTCGGGATATGCCGCGACCCGATGGCTCTTACCCTGAGGCATACCCACGTAGTTTGTCACGAGCCGCCTGAGATTATTTTTCGATCGTCTTAATATCCAGGCTTCGCCACAGATACCAGGAGGCGATCGAGCGATAGGGCGCCCAAGGTTTCGCGATCTTCTCCATCACCGCGGGCTTGGGCCACTTGCGTTTCTTGTAATGCTTCTTGATGGCAGCTTGCACGCCGTAATCGCCAGTCGGGAGAATATCCGGACGTCGCAACGTGAACATCAGGAACATGTGCGCCGTCCAGACGCCGACGCCTTTGACCTGGGTCAGATGCGCGATCACTTCCTCTTCCGCTAAATCCTGCATGCGCTCGAACTCCAGCAGGCCGGCCGCAGTCTTCTCGGAGAGATCGCGCAGATACGCCGTCTTCTGCCGGGACAGCCCGACGCCGCGCATTTCGGCATCGGTGAGTTTGAGAATGCCCTGTGGCGTCAGCGGATCGCCGGCCAGAGCGGTGAATCGATTGAAGATGGTGGCGGCGGCTTTGCCATTCAACTGCTGATAGAGGATTGACTCGGCCAGTGTATGAAACGTGGGCTCGCCATACTGCATGCGGAACGGGCCGATCCGGTCGATGATCGCCGCCATCACGGGGTCGGATTTCTTCAGGTGGTTGATTGCTTTGCGCATCGTCGGGTCGCCTCCTCGCTGGATGGGGAGCAAGTTTAGCACACAGGCGAACAAATGGCGAATTTGAAAGATCGGGCCATCGGGTCATCCGAGTACAGCAGCTTTTAGATGACCCGATCACCCGATGATCCGATGACCCGATCTCCTACGACGGAAAATGGAAATGAACGTCGTGCCTGGAGGCGACTGGCGTGCCGTCTAGTGTGGCCGGCTGGTAGTGCCAGCGGCGCAGGGTGGCCTCGATCTTTTCGTCGATCCCGTGGCCGATCGCCTGCACGATTTTGGTCTCGACGACGTTGCCCTGGAAGTCGATCGTGACTTCAATGACGACGTCGCCCTGCAGGTCCCGGGGAAGCTCGGCTCGCGCCACGGGAGGATCTGGATACACGACTGGATACGCGACGTGCACTTCATGGCCGGTGATCGGTCCGTCAATCATTGTCATTGTGCCCAGCGGAGATCCGGCGCGGGAATTGCGATCGGCGGCTTCCGCGTCGGTAGTTGCGACGGCCTGCTGAGGTTCTGGCGCAGGCTTTGGCGGCTGGGATTGCGGGCGTGGCTTGGGCTTACTTATCCGCGGCGGGAACAACAACTTGGCCGCGTCTGGCGGCTTGTCATCATTGTGCGCGGCCGCTGGAAGATAAACCAGTTTGTAGGTGTGGGCTGCGTCTCCATAAGCAAGCCAGGCGGGGCTCAGGTCGATCACTCTGGGATTGTGGAACGCGAGCACGGCTAAAACCGCCAGGTGGGCGGCCACCGACACTGCGACCGCACGATGGCGATTGAATAACGAACTCGTTGGATGCAGACCGGTGAACACGCACTTACTACCTTACCTGATTGACGGGCGAAGAGAGAAAAGGTTTCGAAGTGATTTCCCGAAGAGACACGGCTTGCGGCGTCTCCGGCGGCGGGGAGACGGGGCAAGCCCCGTCTCTACTTAGCGCCAGCCTGCTGCTCGGCCATGTCGCCGATCACGGGTAACTTGAACATCTGTCCCTGGTAAGCCTTGAGCACCAGGATCAGCAAGATCACAAACAAGGCCAGACTGATCAGCGGCCACAGCAGCAGCGTTGCCCAGCCAAGGAATGGGATATGGGCAATGAATGCCATGCCGATCCCGAGTACGGTCCAGGCGATAAAAAAGAACAGAGATTGAAAGGCGTGGAAGCGGACGAAGCGCCTGCGGTTGAACGGCTCCAGCACTAGAAACACAATTGCGGGGATGATGGTCACGTAGGCCAGCGCGCCGGCCACGTTATCGGTGAGTCCGGCAGCGGGTGTGGCTGCGCCTTGTACCGCGCCGCCAGCGCACTTCGGACAGCTTGCTCCATCCGCGATCTGTGTTCCACAGGTTGGACAGAAAGGCACGAGGGCCTCCTTTGAAAGACGAGAGGCAAGTTATCAGAACGCTTGTTGGGGCGCAATGGCGGCGGGTCAGTTTAAAGGTCTAGCGATTTCTTCGTCTTCCCCGCATTCGCAGGCGACGCGACCAGGCCGTAAAGGGCACGCCCCGATCGCTGGTTGGCTGTGATTATTCGGCGATGATTGATTGGGGGCATCGGGGAAACAAATTCGGGAGCCGTGTTACGGCAGTGGTGTCCGACCGCTTCAGGGTGTCGCTTTCCCCAAACATCACGCCACTCGAAAGCAATCGGACACCTCACCGCGCCCTGCGCCACTTAGGGAATCCAAGAAACGTGGCGCCGGGCAAACTGGTTGATCTCGTCCACAAGATCTCGTCGCGCGAGATCAGGAGCTTTCCGGCATTGAATCGTTCACTTCAATCGCCTCTAAAATGGCAGCAATCGCATACCGCTCATCGATCGGATCCACAAAGCCGCACGCCAGGATCGCGCTGGAGATGAGTTCACTGAGTTCGGCTTTGGGCAATTCTTCCAATTCCGCCACGGATTCGTCGAGTTCGTACAGGATGAGCAGCAATCGGGCCACTCTTTCATCGGTGATGCGAACTTTCAAATCGGCGAAAGCCTTATTGACCTCAGGGGTCGGCCACATGCGTTCGGTGGAGGGATCCAGAAACAGCTCATCTATTTTGTCCATCGGTGCCTCTCTTGCTCCGCGCTCGTATGAATGTGGCGGTGATCGCGTCTGTCCATGTTGCGGATATCGGCAGCCGTCAAAGCCGCGCTGCAGAACAGAGAACAGAGCGCCACAGTGGATTTATCCGACTTTGCCTGGGAGCGGTTGCGGCGTTCCTGATACTGCGCGCACGGCATCGCGCGATAGATCAATGCCCCTGGGTCAAGGCGTTATCAGTCTGGAGTGCGGGTGCTTCAGATCAGAAACGTGCAGAGGAGATCCTGGAGAGAATGGGGATTACGCCGCACAAGGGTGCCGGCTGATTTCCGCTCGAGTGCTTGAGAGCTGATTCCGCGCCCGGGTTCCGAAACTTGCTTTGGCAGGATGACAGAGGCGATGACGGGACGGACAAACCTGACGCCGGGGACAACGGGAGGCGCCTGATTTACGGGAGTGTCAACTTCGTTGTAGGAAGTCTCAGGGAGGTCAGGTTGCGGGATCGCGGAAACGCATACCACGGCGCTTAGCAGGAACAGAACAAGCGTCCAAACTCCTCGCCTCACCACTGCACCCCCGCGACTGTAACAATAGCCGTGGAACCACAGGTTGTCAAAGGATTGCTATCACGAATTACGATCACCGATAGTAGTTGCTTTGGAATGTTATTGCGAGACATAACAAAGTAAGGTTCCATGTTTTTGGCGCAAGAAAAGGATTGGGTGCAGCCATTCGTCTTTGCCTCACTTTGCCCGATGGCCAGGTTCCAACTATCATTTCAACTACGGAATTCTAAATCTGACGGACCATGGAACCCGGCTCCGCTACTTCATTTCTCTTGAAAGGCACTGATGATGATCACTATTGTTTCGGGACTGCCGCGTTCGGGCACATCGCTGATGATGCAGATGCTCGATGCAGGCGGGCTGCCGGTTCTCTCCGACGGCGAGCGGAAGGCCGACACCGACAACCCCAGGGGCTATCTCGAGTGGGAGCGCATCAAGCAGCTTCCGAAAGATCCCAGTCTGATTGCGGAGGCGGAAGGCAAAGTGGTGAAGGTCATCTCGCAACTGATGCTGTCGCTGCCATCGGGCCACGAGTACCGCGTCATCCTCATGCAGCGTCCGCTGCCCGAGGTGCTGAAGTCGCAGGATGAAATGCTGCGACGCCGCGGCAATGCGGATTCGAATGCCGATACATCCGCGATCGAAGAGGCCTTTCAGCGCCACTTGATCGAAGTGAACAAGTGGCTCGCGGGTAAGTCAAATGTGCAGGTGTCGCGCGTACATTATCATCGCTTGCTGCGCGAACCGAAGGCAGTCGCCGGAGAAATCGCCGCGTTCCTGGGAGTCCCGCTCGACATCGAGGCCATGGTTCGGCAGGTGGATGGAAGCCTGTATCGCAATCGCATGAAGTAAGGCGGCGGCAGGGAAGAGAGTGTCGTTCACCGCCGCTAGTCTTTGAGGTCGCAAATTGCGACCTCAAAGCAGCGAATTCACGTGGTGTCAATCTGAAGGAAACCGTTCCCCCGGTTGCACTGGAATTAGGGTGGCGACTACCCTGTCCGTGTGTGCGGCAGGGCGAATCCGATTTTCCTTCGGCGACGGCGTGCCGGGTTCATTAGGCTCTTGATGACGCTAATGATCTCCTGAATCGTGCCGTCGTGCGTTTCCAGATGCTCTTCCAATTCTGCTATCCTGGCGGCGAGTTCTTTGTTTGCGGCCAGCGCCTCACGCAAGCGGACAAACGCACGCACCACATAAACGCTCATTTCTACCGCTCGTTCAGAGTTGAGCACAGTTGCCGCCATGATTGCCCCATGTTCGGTGAAGGCATAAGGCAGAGAACGCCGGCCACCATGTCCCTTTCTTGAGGTTGCAATTTGCAACCTCAAGTTGGCGAACTCACGGCGTTTTAGCTGGAACATGAAATCAGAAGGAAACCGCTCCCGGTTGCGGTTCACCTGCTGATTGAGGCGCTTTACCGGAACTCCGTAGATCTCAGCCAGCGCCGTATCAAGGATGACTTTCTGACGGCGCAGAATAGCGATTCGGGATTCGATGGGGACCACGGCAGCTCTTTGATGCGTTGCTAACTGTCGCCGTGCTCGTGCGGGATTTGGAGAACGGAGTTTCATCCCGCCATCATACCGTTCATCAATTGCGGAGGCTGTGACGAATGAACTCTCCGAATGTGATGAATATCGATTGCCTTTCGCGGACTGTTTGAACAGGGTCAGCAGCAAGAGATTATGGTATCTCTATCGCCTTCCAACTTGAGGTTGCAAATTGCAACCTCAAGTTTGGCAACCAACGCGGCGACAACCCTGAAGAGCGTAACCGGACCCAGATTGCGCCGGAATCGACCAAACATCATCAGAAGATTACGTGACGCTGACTTCCGTATACGTCCCGTACACCTGCCGCAACGCTTCGCAGATTTCGCCGACGGTGGCGTACGCGCGGACGGCGTCGACTATGTAGGGCATGGTGTTGACGTCGGAAATATTGCCGTTGATGCCCGCGGTAGGAGTCTTGGCTGCTGCTTGCTTCAGGGCGTCGAGGCGGCGCCGGACTTCTTCGTTCGAGCGGCGGGCGCGCAGGGCTTTGAGTTTCGCTTCCTGAGTGCGGGCTACCGATTCGCCGATGTAGAGAATGTTAGGCGACTCTTCTTCGATGACGAAATCATTTACTCCAACCGTGATCTTCTCGTTGGCTTCAACTGCGCGTTGGTACTGGTAGCTGGCTTCGGCAATCTCTTTCTGGGGATATCCGCGCTCGATGGCTTTGACCATGCCGCCCATCTGGTCGAGCTTTTGAAAGTAATCGAAGGCGCCGTTTTCCATATCGAGCGTTTGCTTCTCGACGAAGTAGCTTCCGCCGAGGGGATCGACGGTCTGGGCTGCGCCCGATTCGAAGGCGATGATCTGCTGGGTGCGCAGCGCAATGCGTGCGGCTTCTTCGGTTGGCAGGGCGAGCGCTTCGTCGTAGGCGTCGGTGTGCAACGATTGCGTGCCGCCGAGCACCGCCGCCAGCGCTTGCAGGGCGACGCGCGCGATGTTGTTCATTGGTTGCTGAGCGGGTAGCGAGACGCCGGCGGTCTGGGTGTGGAATCGCATCAGACGTGTGCGATCGTTTTTTGCGCCGAAACGGTCCTTCATCAGGCGATACCAGATCTTGCGGGCGGCGCGGTATTTAGCGATCTCTTCGAAGAAATCGTTGTGCGCATTGAAGAAGAAGCTGAGCCGCGGTCCGAAGTCGTCAACGTCGAGGCCGCGGCGGCGCGCCCACTCGACGTATTCGACGCCGTCGTAGATAGTGAACGCGAGTTCCTGGAGCGCGGTCGATCCGGCCTCGCGAATATGGTAGCCGCTGATCGAGATCGTGTTGAAGCGCGGCGTAAATTTCGATCCGAATTCGAAAGTGTCAATTACCAGGCGCATCGAGGGCGCAGGCGGATAGATGTACTCCTTCTGTGCGATGTACTCCTTGAGGATGTCGTTCTGCAGCGTGCCGGAGATCTTCTTCCAGTCGGCGCCTTGCTTCTCTGCCACGACCAGGTACATGGCCCAGAGCACGCTGGCCGGCGAGTTGATGGTCATCGACGTGGTGATTTTTTCGAGAGGGATACCGTCGAAGAGAATCTCCATATCTTCGAGCGAGTCGATAGCCACGCCGCACTTGCCGACTTCACCTTCGCTGGCCGGATGGTCGGAGTCGTAGCCCATGAGAGTGGGCAGATCGAAGGCGACGGAGAGTCCGCCGCCGCCGTGTTCGAGAAGATATTTGTAACGCTGGTTGGTTTCTTCAGGCGAGGCGAAGCCGGAGAACATCCGCATGGTCCAGAGTTTGCCGCGATAGCCGGTCGCATGAATGCCGCGCGTGTAGGGCGCTTGGCCGGGATAGCCGAGGTATTGCTCGTAGTTCCAGTCGGCCGGGAGATCGGCCTGGGTGTAGAGACGGCGAATCGGAGCGTTCGAGATGGTGCTGAAACGGGCGTGGCCATGCTCGTCGAGGTTGGTGCCGGTGGGTGCGCCGATCGGCTTTTCGGGAGTTTTATCGAGCGTGGGCGCCAGAGTTTTCTCGGCCCACTCTTTTTCTGACGCGGCGGGATGGCGGCCTTCAAAGACGTCGGAAATCGGGCTTTCGGCTACGGTCTTGTGCAGATCGGCTTTCGGTTTGTTCTCGGGCATTCAGTTCCCCACATCAGTTGCCATTATGACTTTGATGATAGAAGAGGATCGCCATGCCGCAAAATGGCGCGACCGACCGAGCGGTTGGTAGATTGGTAAAGGAGAAAATCTTCACCACAGGGGACACGGAGGACACAGGGGAGCACAGGGGTAAACCCCTCCCTTGACGCCGGTTTTCGCGCGCACCTATTCTTGGTCTTCCTTTCCGCGGAGGAGATTCTGAAAGCATTTCGGCGGTTGTTGCAGCGTACTCCGGTATATGGCGCCTACAAAGCGCTTGGCCACTATCCCGACTACTGGTATTGGATACTGCGCGGGCGGCCGGCGCGATCTCCGCATCTGTTGAAACAGAGAGTCGTGCGTGAGTACGGAGAGAAATTTAGGCTGAGGACCCTAGTCGAGACCGGAACTTACTACGGCGAGATGGTCGCCGCGATGAAGGGCCATTTCGCCCGCATCTATTCCATCGAATACGTCCCAGCGCTCGCGGAGCGGGCAACGCGTAAATTCGCGCGCGACCAGCACGTCCGAATTTTTTGCGGAGACAGTCGCGTGGTCATGCCCGAGGTGCTCGCGTTGTTGAGAGGCCCGGCGCTGTTCTGGCTGGATGCCGGCTACTACGGCTGGGTGGGCAAGCAGGGCGACCAGCAGCGGCTTTCGGCGGAACTCGAGATGATTCTGAGCCACCCGTATCCGCACGTGATTTTGCTCGACGACGCACGTGGACTCACGGGCCGCGACGGGATTCCTTCGGCCGGCGACGTGAAGGCTTATGTGGAGTCGAAGTTCCCACAGCGCGTGGTGGAAGTGAAGTTCGACATCATGCGCATCACGCTGCGGGGATAGCCGATGCCGCCGGAGACGCGGCGAGCCGCGTCTCTACGATTATTCTTTCTTATTCGCAAGTTCCCACGCCTTCGCATATTTCCATGAAACATAGACGGCATGGTAGAGGTGCAGCAACAGGCCTTCGCGGCCGTCGAGAAATCCGAGGCGGAAGAAGTAGTTGTAGATAAACGTTGCCAGCGGGCGCATCACGATGTTGAACAAACTGAAGCCGCGGCGGCCTTTTGCGACCGCCATCTCCGCGCCGAGGGAGGAATAGCGGTTCATGTGGTCGATGTAATCGGCTAGAGTGGGATAGGAGTGGTGGACGAGGGCGTGCTCGAGTTGCCCTGAAATCCCCTCCTTAAGTTTCGCGTCTTCGTGAACCAGTCGGTTTTCGAAGCGCGCGCCGCCTTTGCGAAACAAGCGCATTTTAGGGTCAGGCCAAAAGCCGCCGTGTTTGATCCAGCGGCCGAGAAAAAAGTTCTTTCGCGGAATCCAAAATCCAGTCGGGGAAGAAGTTCCACCTCGTGCTGGAGTCTCCTCGATAGCCATCACCTTCTCTATGACTTCAAGTGAATCTCCTTCGATCAAATCGGCGCCGAGACGCCCGCGCATCGCTGCATAGACCTCACCTGCGAGTCCCGACCCTAGTTCCTCATCCGCATCCAAACTCAATATCCAGTCTCCCGCCGCTTTGTCGATCGCGGAATTCTTCTGGGCAGCATAGCCCTTCCATTCCTCAATGAAGACTTTTGCACCGAAGGATTTCGCGATCTCGACGGTCCGATCAGTCGAGCCCGAGTCGACGACAATAATCTCGACCTCGCCTGTGCCGTCGGCAGCTAGCGGCTGCACGCTGGCGAGCGTGCGTCCGATGTTGGCTTCTTCATTGTGAGTGATGATGACGACGGAGAGGATCACTCAGAACTCCTACCGCTGCCAACTGAGAGCCTGCCGAGCTGCGCTCGGCTTGGACGGGCGGGGGCGCCCGTCCCCACACAAGCATCGACAATCAAGAGCTTCACGGAGAGAGGATACGCGAGAGGCGGCATGCAGCAAAAGGAAAACGCGCATAACGGAAACGCCGGGCGGGGACGCCCGGCGCTCCATCGGCAACTGTTTGCGGCGCTACTGTTGCGGTTGGTCCGGAGGCGGCGTCGGAGGATTCGCCGGCATGGGCTGGTTGGCTGGCCGCTCCACCACGTGCGGGATAGTCGGTGTGTGGGTGACCTCGCCCCGTTCGGCCTCGACAATCTGAATCCCGGAATGATCAAGCAGGAGACCGATTGCGCGATCCAGTTCAACTTCGGCCTTTTCGTACGCGGCTTTGGCCGAGACGAGCGTGACTTCGGCCTGGGTCATGAGCGCCTCGTTCTGCAACACCAGCGTTGAGGTGGATGCGCCGAGCGCGTATTTCTTCTGTTCGGCGTCGAGCGACTGGCGCCCCAGATCCAGAGCAGCCTGGGCGGAAGCGACGCTGGCGCGATTCTGCTGCACTCCGAACTGCGCGTTGCGCACCTCGATGCGAATTTGATTTTCAATCTGCTGAATGCGCAACTGGGCTTGCCGGTATTCGAATTCCGACCGCACCTGCGTTGCCTGGGCCGCGCGGTTGCGAATTGGAATGTTAATTGTAATGCCCGCGCCTTTGTCGGGCGCGGTGGAATTGATGAGCTGGTTCAAGGTGCCGCTATAGCCGACCGAGGGTGCCGGGTTCGTAGAACAACCAAAAATTGGAGGGTGCTGGTTTACGCAGAGGTTAGAGGGATTTTGGTCCCCTCCGAGCCCCTGGCCGCCGTAGTAGGCAAAGAGGTCCATGGTGGGCAAAAGAGAACTGCGGATCGCTTTATTGCTGATGTCGGTATTGGAAAGGTTGATGCGTGCTAGTCCCAGCTCGGGACGATGCCCGAGCGCCTCATTCACCAGATCTTGTGTAGGGATGACCGGTTCTTGTGCCGGCAACTCCATGGTCGAGGTGGGAATTACTTCGGCGTCGGCCAATACCCGGTCGACGAGCGTGCGGCTGAGCGCGTTCTTCATCAGCAGTTGCTGCAGCTGAAGATTGGTCAGCGCCAACGTCAGAGTCTGCTGATTGGTGGCGACGGTGCTTTGTGCCCGGACCACTTCGATCGGGGCCAGGGTCCCGATTTGCACCTGCTTCTGGGTGTCAGCGAGGGTCTTCTGCGCGAAAG
>Ga0210407_10002585_pt1 | contig 15447 bp, 15 predicted proteins | sample IncBWC27MmetaG_FD_150860 | JGI IMG/M metagenome (GOLD analysis project Ga0210407, IMG submission 150860) | Forest soil microbial communities from Barre Woods Harvard Forest LTER site, Petersham, Massachusetts, United States - Inc-BW-C-27-M | ecosystem: Environmental > Terrestrial > Soil >...
GAATATGACATCCACGCCGCTGCCGCTGTAGTCATTGGGCAATGGACCGAAGTGGATACCGTCCAGTGCGCGGCGTGCTGAATTATCCATCGAGAGATTGCCGCTGGATTGCGACATCTGGATGTTGCGGACACTCCCGTCACGATTGATGCGGAAAGTCATCACGCAATGGGCTTGGCGCGCGGCGCGAACGTTTTGGTCAATCGTGGACTGCAGCCAATTCTGCGCGACGCTGCGGCGCACACCTTCGATGTACCAGGCGTAACGCGAAGCGAAATCGCCGCCGCCCTGGCCTGGTATGGTGACAGGGCCGGAACCGCCGCCGGGTGTGGTCGCGTAGCTGCTCGGAAGATTCGGCGAACCGCCCTTTCCGTAGTCAACAGCGTTGGGAGGAGGCGGAACTTTGGGTTCGTCAACCTTGGACGGATGCGAAATCGGCTTGGGTTTTTCGTTTTTGAAAGTGGGAATTTTTTCGGCTGGCGTCTTGGGCTCCGGAGGCTTGGGTTTGGGGTCTTCTTTCCATAGACCTTGCGTCGGATCGACGGCCTTGCTCTCCGTGACGATGGGCTTCGGGGGCATGGGGATTCCGGCCGCCGGGCCCACAAGTTTTACGTTGACGCTGCCTTCCGTGCCGCCAATTCCGCTCCACTCGGGACCTCTCATCTGAAGATAAATGGAAACCGCGATCCACAGGACCAGGAACACGTGAAGAATCACGGAATAGACGAGGAACTTTCGGAGGTCGAGTTCTTCCGGATTGGCAACGGCGGTGGTCATTTTCAGCACATATTGGACTAGCGCGTGCGGGCGCGTTCCGTTAGGGGCTCCGTGACAATACTAATGTTACTGACGCCGGATTGCCGCAAAGTATCGATGACCTTGGCGAAAGTGCCGAAGGGAATCGTTTCGTCGGCGCGAAGAAAAACGGAGTCTTGCGGCTTTTTGAGCTGCGCGCGCACCAACGAGCCGAGCTGGTGAATATTGACGGGAGCGTCGCCGAGATAGATGCGCTGGGTCTTGTCGATGGTGATGACCAGGCGCGGCTCGTTGATTTCCTTTACGGTGGTCGTTTTCGGGACGTCCACTTCGATGCCGGACTGCAGGATGGGGGCAGTGATCATGAAAATGATGAGCAAGACGAGAACAACGTCGATGAACGGGACCATGTTGATCTCGGAAAGCGTGCTCTGCGTTTGTTTGGAGAGTTGCGCCATAGTTTTCCGTGCCGGCCGAGGGCTGGCAGCCGCAAAAGCCTACGTAAAAGTTTTTTCGATTTGTGCTCCGACTTCCAGCGCAAAAGTGTCGAGGCGTTGCGCCAGATCGCGGATGCTCTGCAAAAAATGGTTGTAAAAGACCACCGCCGGGATGGCTACGAATAGACCGGCGGCGGTGGTGATAAGCGCTTCGGCGATGCCTGGGGCCACGGCGCGGAGGCTGGCCGCGCCGGCATTCCCGAGACCCGAAAAGGCGTCCATGATGCCCCAAACAGTGCCGAAGAGGCCGATGAAGGGAGTTACGGAACCGGTTGTAGCCAGCCAGGACATGCCCTTTTCAACGCGGCGGACTTCTTCGGCGGAAGCGAGTTGCATGCTTACCGTGACGGCCTGGAGGCTCTTCAGTTTTCCAGTTGGTTGCGGATTGCCGGTGCCCACCTGGCTCAGGAGCTCGCGATAGCCTGCGGCATAGACGGATGCGAAGGGCGAACCCGCCGAGGCAAGTGCCTGTGGATTGGCTACGCCCTTGGTGGCGCGAAAGATGCGGAGGAATTGGCCGCTTTGACCGCGGATGCGGCCAAAGAGGCCGAGTTTCTGAAAGATCATCGCCCAGGAGACGATGGAGAAAATCCCGAGCAGGAGCAAGATGCCACGGGCAACCGGACCCGTTTGTGCAAGAATGTTACCGAGATCGGCGATAAAAATCGTAGCGGACAGAAGAATGATCGAACCCCTTAGTTAGATAGAAATAAATTTTCCCGACTTCAGAAACGTAGCACACGCCTAAAGGGCGGTCAAAACAAATGAGATGCAGAAGCTAAAGATGGAGCTGCCTCTTTGGATACAACCAGGAACCCGGCATGCGCGCTGGTTTGGCCCCCTAGAGGAGGTTGACGGAGCTCAAGTTCCTAGGCTGATAGGTGTGTTAAACTGCGAACCAGGCATGGGCAAAACGTTCGACATCGGGCTCGAGAGACTCACGGGCGGGTGTGAATTTCCGACTGGCAGTGCCATCAACACAATAGACAGGGGCAGGTTAGAGAAGGAAGGCAGCGCTACCTTTCGGGGCGCGCGGGCCGAGGCAAGCGAACTGCATGCGCTTCGGGGTGCGTTGCGAGGCACGTTTTTTCTGGAGACGTTTGGGTGCCAGATGAACGATCACGACTCGGAGAAGGTTGCGGGTGTCCTGCTCTCCAGGGGCTACACGCAAGTAGCGTCGCCCGAATCGGCATCACTGATTCTCTACAACACCTGCAGCATTCGGGAGAAGGCCGCGCAGAAAGTTTTCTCGCGGCTTGGGGAGTTCGGCTTAACAGAGAATGCGGGGCGGATTATCGGCGTGCTGGGTTGCGTGGCGCAGCAGGAGGGCGAAGAGATTTTTAGACGCGCGCCCTGGGTGAGTTTGGTGTGCGGGTCCGCGAGTTACAGTAAATTGCCGGAGTTGCTGGCGCAAGTCGAGGCCGGGAATCAGCGCGTGACCGGACTGGACACCGACACGGACGAGACATTCGAGACCGAGATCACCCGGCGCGACAATCCCTGGCGCGCTTATTTGACGATTATTGAGGGTTGCGACAAAGCTTGTTCGTACTGCGTCGTGCCTTACACCCGCGGTCCGGAACGGAGCCGAGCCAGCGATGCGATTTTGCGCGAGGTGCGGCAACTTGCCGAACTGGGTTACTCCGAAGTGCAGCTGCTAGGGCAGACCGTAAACTCCTACCTGGACCCCACGCCGGGGAAAATGCGGTTTTCCGAGTTGCTGCTGGCCGTGGCGGACCAGGTGGGGATTCGCCGGGTGCGGTTTACGACTTCTCATCCGAGCGACTTCACTCAGGACATCGTGGATGCTCTAGATTCGCAGCCGAAACTTTGCAATCACGTGCACTTGCCGGTGCAATCTGGGTCTACGAGAGTTTTGCGCGCCATGCAGAGGACCTACAGTCGCGAAGAGTATTTGGAGAAGATTGGGATGATCCGTGGGGCGAAACGCGCTATCAGCATCACGACGGACATTATTGTGGGGTTTCCTGGGGAGACGGACGAAGATCTTGCCGAGACATTGAGCCTGCTCGATGCGGTTAAGTACGACAATGTTTTTTCGTTCAAATACTCGCCGAGGCCGCATACGCCGTCGCTAGCGATGAGCGGGTTGATCAGTGAAGAAGAGAAGAGCCGGAGATTGGCTTTGCTGCAGGAAAAACAACGGGAGATTCAGACGGCCAGGCACTTGACGATGGTGGGGGAGAAGTTCGAGCTGCTCGTCAGCGGGAAATCGCGGCGCGAGAACCAGTGGTCGGGACATACTTCGTGCCATCGAGTTATAAATTTCTCTTCCCAAGAGCAGGCGCTTCTGGGAAAGTACGTGCAGGTTCGCGTGACCGGAGCGACGCCGAACAGTTTGGTGGGTGAGCAGGCGCTCGGACTAGGCGAACCGCACCTTTGAGGGCTAGGACATTTGACGGCACGAGCTGAAGTGTGTGCCGCCCGGGAGGTCATATGGAAGTGGAGATGAAAATCCGCGGCCTGATGATGGATCCCGTGACAAACATGCCCATTGTTGTGCTGAAAGATGTTCAGGGGCAGGCCATCCTGCCGATTTGGGTTGGCGTGTATGAGGCCAACGCGATCGCGCTGGAGATCGAGAAGGTGCAGACGCCGCGGCCTATGACCCACGACCTTCTGAAAAACGTTCTGCTCGGGCTGGATGTGCAGGTTCATAAGATTGTGGTGAACGACCTGAAGGACGATACGTTTTATGCGCTGATTTGGGTGGAGCGCGACGGGCAGATGATGACTATTGATTCCCGGCCGAGTGATGCGCTGGCGCTCGCGCTGCGTGTGGATTGCCCCATTTTTGTGGATGAAGAAGTGCTTAAGAACTCAAAGATTTCCAACGCGATTACGGAACGCAGCACCGGCGAGCAATTGCGCAACTGGCTTGAGGGTCTTTCTGACGATGACCTGGGCCGCTACAAGATGTAATTCGCTCGAGCGCTACCTCCCGCGACCTCCTTTCGTTCGTGCGATCCCAGGCGGCTGCGGAATTTGCTGGTGCGGTCTCGGTCAGTGCGATAACACCTCATCGTTTTCGACCTTGGCTTGCTGCCCTAGAGCGCTCGGCGTTGTTTGGACCTGCGCGGCTTGCGGCCCCGCGGCGGCGATGGTAACGACGGCCCGGTCTTTGTAACGCAAGGCCGGGATCATGGCGAACAAGCGCACTCCCAAGACCACACCCACGACATACCACCCTGCGCCTGGCGAGTGAATGGCGGTTATTTTTCCCAGAGACTCGTCCAGCCGCGAAAAGAGAAAGGCCACTAGGTGAAATGGCAGACCGCACAGGATTGCTCCCACCATCGCGAAGATGGCGGTCAAGAAAAGCTCCGAAAACACTTTTCCGGTGCTGAATACAGGAACGGCCCCCGTGACTGCGCCAATCTGGGGAGAGCCAAGGGTTCCGAGCGGGCCGGGCAGCGGGCGCTCTGCAGGTCTAGACTCCCACCATATTTTCAGGCGCTCGGCCAGCTTGGAAGATTGCTTTCGCAGGAGCAGGGTTGAGGCGCCGTTGACGCAGCCAATGTTGAAGACGCCGCTGGTGCCGAGCTCTTCGTTTTTCCATGCGAAATAAATCCGCCAGGGCGGAAGCAAGCCTGGCATGCCCGGCGCCAGCGTGATGGCGGTGATCTGGTCGGGCCGCAACGAGAATTTCGTTTCCTCTCCCCAATAGCAGAGGCGATCGGCGCGGAGAAAGAGGCAGCCAAGATCCCAGTTGGTATTCTGCTCGTAGTTGCGTGGCGCGGCGGCGGGCGAGAGGCCGACGAAAACGCCGTCCCAGGCGTCGGCCTGGATTCCCTCTTTGGCCAGCTTCGATTTCAGCGAAACAACCAGGTTGGGGAGTGTCATGGGCGACAAGAAGTTTGCGCACGCATAGTACATGGCGAAAGTGGCCGCAAATCCCGCGAGAAACAGAACGCTGCGAAGCGGAGCGTGCCGGAAGAAGCGATTTGCCAGGAGAGCAAACGCCGCCGGGGTGAAAATCAGCAAGCCCAGCATGGAGAACGCGGCGCGCAGAGTGCCGCCTTGCTTGGTGTGGCTGGAGTGGACTTTGCCACCGGGCGCAACGGTTTCCGGGAGAACGTAATGATCATCGGCGGCAGCCGCCGTTTGGGCGATATGCGGAACACGCTCCATGGGGATGCCCGCTTTCCCGGCGATGGCGTGCGCACGGCGGAGAGAAGATGGATGGGTGAGCCATTTTTCGCTCCACTTGCTCCAGTGAATCGGCAACATGTTCAGCTGGGCGAGCTTGAAGAGCGCCGAGATGGCCGCTTCCGGGTCGCCAGTGAGTTCGACGGCGCCGGCATCGGCGGCATACTCGAAACGGCGAGACCAGAAATAGCGAACAAGCGTCACGACGCCGACGATCAGCGCATAGTGCGGAACCACCGAGAGATGAAAGAAAAAATCGAGAAAACCCAGTCCGGTAATGGCCACGAAATAGCCGACCACAGCGGCCATAGCCAGCTTTCCCGGATGGCCAAGTTTCAGGTGCGATAGTTCGTGGCCGACAACGTAGTTCACTTCACGGCGGGTCATTCGTTGCAACAGGAAATCAGTGAAGGAGATCACGTTGCCTTTGCGGGCAAACGCGTTGGCCATTTGGCCTTTTCCCGAGGGGATGATGTAGACCTGCTGAAGCTTGACGCCCAACTGGCGGGCCATGGCGAAGGCGCGATCGCGCAAGTCGCCCGTGGAAAGGGCCTGGGGCTGCATGCCGAGGAACTTTTGACGGGCGCGGCTGGCGATGATCGCGACGGCCAAGGCGGCGAGCATCCAGAGCACGCCAACCCGCAGCGAACTTTTCGCCATGGTGGAGAGGCCGGTGAGGAACAGGGCCAAGGGCAAAAGGGAAGCGCAGAAGGAGTGAATGCCCTGCATGGCCAGTTCGCCGCGTGTCCAGGTAAGCCCGCGAAGTCTCTCTTGGACGGGATGCGACAACGCGAAGCACACGACCCAGAGGACCGCAGGGGGGAACCACTCGACGATGTTCGGTGTTATTGCGTAGTCCCAGATGGGAACGATCCGCGTGCCTGCGGATAGGAATTGCAGAAGCTCGACGAGATGCAGCGAATCGGCGGCGATCCACCAACCGAGCAGCGAAAAGTTGAGCGTCCATTGCAGGTAACGCATGTAGGTGAACCACACCACGGCTTTATCCTGCGCCTGGCTGCTAAGGGCCTTGCGGCCCATCCAGAAGACGAGCAGTGCGGGAAATAAGAGAATGCCGAGCAGGATACATTCGGTGCGCGCAACCGAGTTGGCAGAAAGGCCGAAGCGGACGGTGACGAATTCAGGGATTGCGGCATCGGTGGGCCAGAAATAGGAGTGATTCAATTCCAGGTTGCGTTGCACCATTGCAGGCATTTTCCTGAAAGCCACGGACTGCCGCTGGCCGGGAGGTTGCGTTTCTGAGATTTCGATGTCGGGCAGGCGCAGGTCGAGACTCAGCCTCTCGATCTGGTGGTCCAAGGCGAATTGCCGCAGGGGTGCGGTGGCGATCCGGAATTCACGAGTGGTCAAAGTGCGCTGGAAAGACGGCTGGCAAGAACCGCTGTAGGCCTGAGCGACGGTCTCGCGAAAGGGCGCCTTTGCTTGAAGCCTGCAGCCCAGAGATGACTCGAGCGTGGTTTTGATCTCGGATTCGCTGCCCGGTTGTCCGAAGGCGAAAAAGCTAACTTGGGTGGTGCCGTCTTCTCGGAAAACGAGACCCACGTGAAGTGACGGCGTCGGCTTAGCGTCTTCTTCGTCAGCATCGTCCGATGACGTTTGTGCCTGCGGGGAAAAAGTACCGCCCAGAAGTGCAAGAACGATCAGGCTTCGATCGAGCGAACTTTTCCACCACGAGCCTCGACGCATGGTCGTCTACCTTTCGCCGGCGAAGGGTCAAGGCGGGCCGGAAACACCTGGGATTTGAGCTACCTACAGTGTAGAGGCGCGCGTGAGTAGGGCCGTGTTTCTATCTTATCGAATGCTGTTGCGGGTAAGGGAAGTATAGATAGGTCAAAACTGTCCGGCCGGGCTATTGACCGGATAAGCGTTTTTCGAGAGAGCATAAACCATCTGTCGAACCCTTCGCTGCCAGACGAGCAGCAGAACAATGCCGATGAGGATGAGGGCAAGACTTAGTCCGGCCCACAGGCCGAAGGCTCCCCAGCCGAGGCGGAAACACAGGTACGCGCCGAGCGGGAGACCGATGAGCCAATACGCCGTGAAATGGCACAGCATGGGCGTGCGTGTGTCCCCGATGCCACGCAGGGCTCCAGTAGCAACCGTCTGGATGCCGTCAAAAAGTTGAAAAGCGGCGCCAGCAGCGAGCAGCCCGGTGGTGCTCTGAATAATGGCAACATCGGGCGTGTAGGCCCGGGCAATCCAGCGTGGGACGACGAGCAGGACAACGCTCATGCAGGTCATAAACGCAGCACCGAGAAAAACTGCGGTTCCGCCGGCGTCTGCGGCGGCTTGAGCATCCTCGCGACCGATGGCCTGACCGACGCGCACGGCCGCTGCGGAGGACACTCCGAGCGGAACCATGTACGTGAAGGAGACGGTGTTCAGCGCGATTTGGTGACTGGCGAGGGAAACTGCGCCCAAGCGGCCGATCAGAGCCGTCACCAGCGCAAACACTCCAATCTCCAGAGTGATCTGCATGGCTGCAGGAAAACCAAGAGCGATGAGACGCCGGATGCGCCGCAGATCGGGCTGGATTGGTGTGCGGAGCAGCCGCGTGCGGTGACGCCGGTCATACCAGAGGAGATAGCCTACGAGAACAGCCGAAAGGTAAATGCGTGCCCCGGAGGTAGACCAGCCCGATCCCACCGCGCCCATGGCGGGAGCTCCCAGTTTGCCGTAGATGAGGATCAAGTCCCCGCCGGTGTTGATAAGGTTTGCGGTGACGAGAGCGAAAGCGATAGGGCGCACCAAGTTCATGGCCTGCATGCAGCGCCGGACAGCGAAATACAGGAGGAGCGGCAGCATTCCCCAAGCCAGTGCTTTCGAATAGGGAACTGCGAGTGCGATCACGTCCGGCGCGATTCGCATGGCGCGAAGCATGGGTTCGAAGAACCAAATGGGCGCCATCAAGATAGGTGTAAGAGCCACGCTGAGATAGATGCCATTTAGAAGTGAACGATGGCAATCCTCTCGCTGACCGGCGCCGAACGCCTGAGAAACCATGGTATCCAGCCCAATCAGCAACCCTCCTCCAAAAAATCCGAGCACGTTGACCAGAATTCCACCCAGGCTGACGGCAGCGATGGCTACCGCGCTCTGGGGAAGCCGGCCAACCATCATGGTGTCCACGATGGTCATGCTCATCCAGCCCAATTCGGCCAGAACGAGCGGCAACGCCAGCCGCAGCGTGGGACTGAGTTCGGCGCGAAATGTTTGGTAGCGGGTCATGGACGGGAGAAGAATCAAGAGAGTTTAAGCGGGCCGGCAAAAAGGAGCAAACGGGCCACCGCAGGTACAGTCCAGGAGTTGAGCGGCGGTGGAGGAGCAGCTTAGTCGGCTGATATGGGTAACCTTCGCGGTCGTTCCAGGCCCGAAGTCCCATTGACCGCGACGGGCGTGAACCGTAGTCTTCAGGTTCAGGTACCACTGCTTGGCAGGCTTGCGACAAGCCGATTGACGTGCATTCATTCTTAGGAACCGATGCCGAACCGCCGCGACGATTGCGATCCGGCAAACGGAGGAGACCACCGTGGGCGTAGGGAACTTATCCAGGTTTGAAGCACGACTGCAGAATGCCAGGGCCGGGAGCCGCGTGAATTCGCGCGTGCCTGTGGCCGTGGAATGGCGGGAGTCGGGCCGCGCGATGCACGCGGAAGGTTACACCGTAGACACCAGCACGAGGGGGTGCCTCGCTGTGATTCCCCAAGGCTTTCCGGTAGGGCAGCGCTTGCTGCTGGTCAATCTCATCAACAAGAATACTTCGGAAGCAGTTCTGATTTGGCGAGGGCATGAAGGCCGCGCTGGATGGGAACTGGGGCTGGAACTTCAGGAGGCCTCGATGGATTTCTGGGGCGTGGAATTTTAGCCGACTCCCGACGTACACCTTCGGCTGGCGCTCCTTATCCTTATTCGTCCCAGTTTTGCCCTTTCCCGAAACTAGCTGGCAAAAGTTTCGGGCTGACCAACGGCGGCTGTCCCAAAACAGAACTTCTGAGTTTTCCACCGCGCTCGCCGCAAAATTCCACTTTTCCCTTGCGCTAGAATGGGTTCGGAACGTAGAGTGGGCCTAGAGCTAGGGGGCTTTCTGCAGGCAGCACCCACATATAGGGACCCGGTTGCCGGTTCACGTCGGCGCGACTTATCATGCGCATAGGCGGAGGCAGAAACGTATGACTGCCATCATCACGGTTGCAAATCAAAAAGGCGGCGTCGGGAAAACGACGACGGCGATAAATTTGTCGGCCGCCCTGGCCCAACGCGGCAAGCGTACCCTTTTGATTGATCTGGATCCACAAGCGAATTCAACAATCGCATTTTACGATTCCGGCGAGATTGCTACATCCATGTTCGATGTCTTGAGCGAGAGCCGGGCGACGATGGCCTCCGTGGTGAAGCCGACAAAGGACCAGATGCTTTTTCTGGGGCCTGGACGCCTGGCGCTGGCCAAACTGGAGCAAGTGCTTGCAGGACAGTTCGACGCGCCGTACAGACTGAAGGACGCTTTGGCTCCCATCGTGAAGGAGTACGATTACATGGTGCTGGATACGCCGCCGTCGTTGGGAATTCTGACGGTAAACGCGCTGGTGGCTTCCACGCACTTGCTGGTACCCATTCAGGCCGCCTACTTTGCGATTGAGGGAACGGACGATTTGCTGGAAACCTACGAAAGAATTCGCGCGCGGCCCAACCCCGCGTTGAAAGTGCTCGGCGTAGTGATCACCTTGTTTGATAGGCGGACCAATATTTCGCGCGACACGCACGGGCAGATTCGCACCGTGTTCGGCGAAGTACTGTTCAAGACTAAGATCAGCAAGAACGTGCGGCTCGAAGAAAGCCCGGCTTACAAAGAGACGATCTTAACGTTTGCGCCGAAATCACCTGGCGCCACCGAGTACAAGAAATTGGCAGGGGAGGTTATCCAACGTGTCGAAGAGGATCGGGTTACCCGTCACGCTGAAGATGCGGCATGACGCGCACTACGTTGAATCGCTGACAAGTTACAGCGGGGCAGCCGTCGGACGCATGATCCCTGTAGATCAGATTCGTCCCAATCCGGATCAGCCGCGTAAGGCGCTGGGAGATTTGCGCGAACTTTCGGAGTCGATCCGGGAGAAGGGCGTGCTCGAGCCGTTGCTGGTGCGGTTTGTCCCGCGCGAAGACTGCTACTACATCATTTCGGGCGAGCGGCGTTATCACGCCTCGCGTGCGGCGGGGCTGCGCGAAGTTCCGTGCATCGAGAAAATGGCGGACGACGCGGAGACGCTGGAGATCGCGCTGATCGAGAATATTCAGCGCAAAGACCTCACGCCGTTTGAGGAAGCCGACGGGCTTCATCGCCTGGCCACTCAGTTCGAATACACGCACGAAGATGTGGCCAGAAAGATTGGGCGGGCGCGCTCCTCCGTGACGGAAACCTTGTCGCTCAGGAATATTCCGGAGTCGCTGCGCAAGAAGTGCGTTGAGCACGGCATTATCTCGAAGTCGCTGCTGCTGCAGATTGCGCGGCAGCCGACGGATAAAAAGATGATCGAGATGATGCACCGAATTATGCAAGGGGGGTTGACCCGGGATGAGGCGCGGCGCGAACGGCGCCATGAGCAAGGCGGTCCGCAGAGGCCCCAGCCGTTCCTCTTTCAGTTCGAGCCCGAGAACGAAAGCTTCAAGTTTCGCATCCAGTTCAAGAAGAGCCATGTCACGCGGGACGAGCTGATTGTCACGCTGAGGGAGATTCTTTCGCAGCTCGAGGGATCGTCTTCGGAAGCGGATTCCACGGCGGCTTGAGCGCTTCTCAACGGGACGTCACAGCAGACAGACGGAAATCCGTCCCACCAATCGCATGGTCGAGTTCACTCCTCAGCAGATGCAGATTCTGGAGCGGCTTTTCGCGGCAGGTTTTCGGCCGATGGCGATGCCTCCTTATGAGCGTGCTTTGTGCCTGCGGCGCGGCGAGTGCGCGGCTATGGTGTCACCGATACCTAACGGCGGATTGCAACTCCTTGCATCTCCGTCCTATCTAGTTGATGGAAATCTGAGCGTGCGACTCAAACGCGGCCCTGCCGAGGTGTTCGTCTGGAAGAAGGCCGAACTGTCCGCCACACCGGAACGCCTGCGCGAGTTGGAGTTATTCCGGCGGGAGCTGAAGGACATTCTCGAATTGCCCCCAATCCTGTAACTCGCGCCGAATTTGCAATTCCGGCGGACTCCCGGCACACTAAAAAAGTTATGGCCACTTACGATATCATTTCGTTTGGTGCGGGACCTACCGGCCTGGCTTGTGCCATCGAAGCGAAGCGCGCGGGGATGGAGCCTTTAGTGATCGACAAGGGCTGCCTGTGCAACTCCATTTACCACTACCCGGTCAATATGGTGTTTTTCACGACGCCGGAGCTTCTCGAAATCGGCGACCTGCCTCTGGTGAGCGCGACGGAGAAGCCCGTGCGCACCGAGGCGTTGAAGTATTACCGCAAGGCGGCGGAGCATTATCAATTGGAGTTGCGGCTATTCGAGCGCGTAGTGCGAGTGGACGGCCATGACGGCAACTTTACGGTTGTGACGCGGACGGAGAAGGGAGCGGAAGAACGGTATACGGCGAGAAAAATCAGCGTTGCGACCGGATACTACGATCTTCCGAACGTGCTGGGCATTCCGGGCGAGGAATTGCCGCACGTTTCACACTACTACACCGAACCCTTCGAATTCTGGAACCAGGACGTCGTAGTGATCGGCGGAAAGAACTCCGCTGCCGAAGCGGCTTTGGACCTTTATCGGAATGGCGCACGCGTCACGCTCGTGCACCGGAGGGCGGAACTTGGTTCGACGATTAAGTATTGGGTGCGGCCCGACATCGAAAACCGTGTCAAGGCTGGGCAGGTCAAAGCGCTGTTCGAGACCCAGGTAAAAGCGATCACCAGAGACGAGGTCGTGGTGCGGAATGGCGCGGGTGAAAAGCGCCTGCCTGCGAAACAGGTATTCGCCCTGACCGGTTATCATCCCGATTTTGCTTTCATCGAGAGCCTGGGCGTGCAGCTCGACCCGCAAACACGAAAGCCGGCGCTGGACGCCAATTCACTGGAAAGCAATGTCCCCGGAATCCATTTGGCGGGAGTCGTGATCGGCGGGCGGCACACCAGCGAAATATTCATCGAAAATGGGCGCTTTCACGGCAAGCAAATTATTGAGTCGTTGAAAGCTTGAGCACCTCGTTCCCTGGCTCGCGGAGCCGTTTGCCCGGGTACCAGCCGTTTGCTAGACTCCTAGGCTATGGCCTCCATATTCAGAGAAGTCGGCGAGACATTCAGCACGCTGGTGCAGGGATTCAGCGTGACCTTCCGGAATATGTTTCGTAAAACGGTCACGGAAAACTATCCCTTCGAGCCGGTGCACTTTCAGCCTCGTTATCGTGGAATCCACGTGCTGCACCGCGACGAATCCGGGCTCGAGAAGTGCGTTGGATGCTTTCTCTGCGCTGCGGCCTGCCCGGCGAATTGCATTTACATCGAAGCCGCTGAAAACACCGATGCCAGCCGGATTTCCGCAGGAGAACGCTACGCCAGCGTTTACAACATAGATTACAGTCGGTGCATTTTCTGCGGATACTGCGTCGAAGCTTGCCCGACAGATGCGATTACGCACGGACACGGCTTTGAGCTCGCTACCTACGACATCAATTCCCTAATCTACCGCAAAGAACAGCTCCTTGAAAAACAGCCGGTCGCTCCTGCGGCCGGGCGGTAAGACCTCTGGCTCTTGATCGTCTCCTAGATCGTCGAGACGGAGCACGTGCTCTGTTTTTGTGATGCGTTTATCATTCGCCTGCCAGCACGGTTGCGCCGTCGCGGACTTCGCGCTGGCCGGGCAGTAGCGCTCGACGGGCCGGATTGCGCTTCGCGCGTGGTGCTCTTCCGACTCCACTATCTCGGCCTCGCGCCCCTCTTGAGAATGCGCGCTATTTTCCCGGCTTGAGCGAGCGCAGCCGGGTGAGCTGGACAGCGGAGGATCGCCACCCGTGGGGCCACCGAATGCTGCGGAGCGGAATGTTTCCTCCACGAAAATATTTTCGCGAGCCTGGGCAGATTTTTGGCCTTAAGAAGTGGACAGTGGTTGCGCCTACAACAAAAGCGCGTCGCCGAAGCGGAGGATTTTGCCGCACTCGGTGCCGGGGATGCGCGTGTTGACGGCGAGTCGGTAGAAGTGATCGAAGCGAGCGGCGGGCGCCCACGGCGGCAGCCGCGCGCGGCGCAGGTCGGTGAAGCGTTTCTGGAAGCCACCGTTCGCGACGCCGGTTTGCGACTCGCGAGAGGGAACTGGACAGCGCGCGCAAGGGTTGCTGCCCTCGAAGGCCACATCGCCGATCTTGAACCTCACGACACTGCTCTCGCTATCGGCGAAGAGTTGATCTTCAAAGAATGGCGGCAGGGTTTCGACCGCGCCCGCGGGGCAGGCTGCGTCGATTTCGAGCGTGGTGCGGAAACGCCGGCGCGCTTCGTCGAGCGTCATGCCGGGAAACCAGCCGCAAACAGCCTCGAGCGAGGCTGTCGAAACAATGGTTGGTCCGGTGGCCAGGCCGTCGTCTGGAAATCCTTCGCGCGAGTAGCGGACTTGAATCGCTTGCTCGAAGTACATGCTGAACCATTCCGCGGCGCCTTCCGTGTCGCTGGGAAAGGCGAAGCTCATTCGAGGGATGCCGCGCCTGTCTCCGGGAACCGTGAGGATCACGGAACTGATGTCCGGCGCATACGCCGCGCGGATGAGCTGCACAGCGGCGGTGCGTTTGCCATTGACCCAGCGGCCGTCGACGGAACAGAGAGCCCAGACGCGATCAAGTTCGAGGCAGCCAATGGGCCCAATGCGAGCTTCGTTCACGGAGACAGGATCGAGCGCTTTGATGGGATGCAGACGGATATTCGCCAGGCGCGCCGTTGTTTTCTGAGAGTTCACGCATAAAGTTTAGCAGAGCAGCGCTCGCGAAATGTGCGGACGAGTAGGACGAAGTGCGATGGCTTCACCGGAGCGACAGGGCGGCGTTCCGTTACCGAGGGATCCCGCTTATAAGCGCTCAGATCCGGGGCTGAACAGCGAGAGAGAAGCACAGAACCTTCAAAGGAAAAAACAAAAACCGTAGAAATCGATACAAAACCTCTGCGTCAACCGCAGCCTCAACTTCAGTTTGCTGCAGCCGCCCCCGCTCCTGACGCTTTCCTTTTCTTCGCCATCTGCTGGACGGTGAAAAGAAGCAGCGAGCGATCCTGCGGGTCCATCTTGCTCAGCAAGTGTCGCAGCTTGCGCATGAACCGCAAGTCTTTGCCGGAGCTGCCCCACGCATTGGATCCAGAATCAGTCCAAGAGGCTGGAACCTCCTGCTTGGGCGGTTGGTCTCCATCGTAAAGAAGCTGATAAAGCGGCATTTCCAGGGCCCGAGCCAGTTTTTCCAGCGTTTCGATAGCCGGCACGGTATGGCCGTTCTCGACGCGCGAGAGGTAGCAGCGCAGCAGGCCAGTTCGTTTCTCGATATCACCTTGGGAGAGGTTTTTTTCTTCGCGCAGTACGCGAAGGCGTTCGCCGATGATCATCGTAGCTCCTCGATAGAGTTGCTCCGCTTGGCCTGGGATGTTCGAGCCGGAGTGACATAACCATAAACTATCGAATAGGTGTAAGTCTAGAAGATTACGTTGCAAACGACTGTGGAAATCTGCGCGCCCCGGAGCTAATCGCCGCTAAGCGGCGGCGGATTAGGGCGGCTGGCTGGCGGAACGATGCCGTTCAGGCGGAGGTAGATGATCATTTGGCCGTAATGATTGGCGGCGTGCCAGATGCATACCTCCGCGAGGCCCAGTCGCGTATTGGGTCCGGCGTAGGGTCCTTCGATAGGGTCGTACATGCTCTTCGCGGTGATGGTGGAGAGCGATTTCTTTAGCACGGCAAAGGAGTCACGCAGATAGACCAGCAGTTCGGCCGGTGTTTTCGCCGGACTCGGGCCGCCTTTATCGCAGGCCTCCGGCGGGGT
>Ga0210407_10002588_pt1 | contig 15424 bp, 19 predicted proteins | sample IncBWC27MmetaG_FD_150860 | JGI IMG/M metagenome (GOLD analysis project Ga0210407, IMG submission 150860) | Forest soil microbial communities from Barre Woods Harvard Forest LTER site, Petersham, Massachusetts, United States - Inc-BW-C-27-M | ecosystem: Environmental > Terrestrial > Soil >...
TCCGGTAACGCAGATGCCGATTGTGGTGCTGAAGGATGTGCAGGGGCAGTCGGTGCTGCCGATCTGGGTGGGAGCGTACGAAGCGAACGCGATTGCGCTGGAGATTGAGAAGGTGTCGACGCCGCGACCGATGACGCATGATCTGCTGAAGAATGTGCTACTGGGGCTGGATGTGCAGGTGCGGAAGATTGTGGTGAATGATTTGAGGGACGATACTTTTTTTGCGTTGATCTGGGTGGAGCGCGAGGGCGAGTTGATCAGCATTGACTCGCGGCCGAGCGATGCGCTGGCGCTGGCGTTGCGTGTGGATTGCCCGATTTTTGTGGATGAGACGGTGTTGAAGAATTCAAAGGTGGCTACGGCGCTGGCGGAGCGGAGCTCGAATGAGCAGTTGCGGAATTATCTTGAGGGATTGAATGATGAGGATTTGGGACGGTACAAGATGTGAAGAAGAGCGATAACAGATAGCAGCGAACAGATAACAGATAACAGGATTCAGGGAGCGGCACGGTTTCGACCGTGCCGTTTTTGCTTTTGGGATAGGAGAAGAAAAAAGATTTAACACAGAGGGCACGGAGTTCAGAGCGGAGAGATCGCTGAGAAGAAGAGATCCAGGAGCACGGCAAGTCACAGTGATTGTGGCGGGCTTACGTGTTGCCATGGTCCCTCCGCTTCGTGGCCGGCGCGCCAAACTGCGGCGCGAAGGAAAAGCCGGCCACTCCGGTCGGGATGACAGCAAATTCAAATTGGGAAGTGATGGAGGCGGCTCCGCCTTCGCCGGAGTGCGGCTACGGCGGATTTTCTATACAGGCAGATGAGTTAAACGGCGGCGCCAGAAGGTTAGGAGGAGGATGCCGATCAGGATTAGGGAGGCACTTAGGCCGATCCAGAGGCCGAGGACTCCCCAGTGTTGGCGGAAGCAGAGCCAAGCGCCGAAGGGGAGGCCCATGAGCCAGTAGGCGCAGAAGTGGCAGATCATCGGCGTGCGGGTGTCACCTGTGCCGCGGAGAGCGCCGGTCGCTACGGTTTGGATGCCGTCGAAGAGTTGGAATGCGGCGCCGGCGGCGAGGAGAACGACGGCGTTGTGAATGAGGACGGGGTTGTTGGTGTAGATGCGGGCGATGTATTGGGGGAAGACTAGAAGGACGACGCTCATAACGGACATGAAGGTGGCGCCGAGGAGAATGGCGGTGTTACCTGCGAGCTTGGCGCCGGGGAGATCGCGGCGTCCAATGGCCTGGCCGACGCGGACGGCGGCGGCGGAGGAGATGCCGAGCGGAACCATGTAGGTGAAGGCGACGGTGTTTAGAGCGATCTGATGGCTGGCGAGAGGGATAGCGCCTAGGCGGGAGATCAAAGAGGCGACGGCGGCGAAGACGGTGATTTCGGCGGTCATCTGCATTGCGGCGGGAAAACCGAGGACAATCAGGCGGCGGATGCGGGCGAGATCGGGGCGCAGCGAGGTTTGCCGCATATAGGCGTTGTTGCGCGCGTCGTGCCAGAAAAGGAAAACGATGAGGACCGTGGCCAGGTAGGCGCGGGAGATGGCGGTGGCGATGCCGGAGCCGACTACGCCGAGCATCGGGAAGCCGGCGTGTCCGAAGACGAGGAGATAGTTGCCGAGGGCGTTGATGAGATTGGCGGTGATTAGGGCGAAGGCGACGGGGCGGACGAGATTCATGCCTTGGAGAGCGCGGCGAAAGGTGAAGTAGAGAAGAAGCGGGACCAGGCCGAGGGCCAGCGTATGCATGTAAGGGCGAGCGAGGAGGGCGATGTCGGGGGAGACGCCGAGTTGGTCGAAGAAATATGGTAGCGCCCAGACCGCGCCGAGGAGGAAGGGGGCGACGGCAAAGCTGAGATAGATGCCGTTGACGAGGGAATGGAAGCAGTCTTCGGGGCGGCCGGCGCCGAAGGCCTGGGAGACCAGGGTGTCGAGGCCTATGAGGAGGCCTTCGCCGAAGAAGGCGAAGACAAGGAACAGACTGGAGCTGATGCCAACGGCGGCCATGGATTGGGCACTGTTGGGGAGGCGGCCGACCATCATGGTGTCCACGATGGCCATGCTGATCCAGCCGATTTCGGCCAGGACGAGAGGCAGGGCCAGGTGAAGCGTGGGGCGAAGCTCGGAGCGAAGGGTGGGCCAGGAGAGCATGAATGAATAGGACAGTTTACGGGGGAGGTGGGAGGGAGGTAAAGGAAGTTCAGTCGGAAGGTAGAGGAGGAGGTAAAGAAGTTGAAAGAGAGGAAGTTACTGGTTGGAAGTACCGTAGCGGAAGTTCCATTGACCGCGCGGAGTGGCATGGATACGGTGGAAAGCAGGGACAGGGTGTGTTTGTTGGCTTGCGCGTAGACGCGCGTGAAGGAGACTAAAGTGGCCAGGATTGATGGTTTGGCGGAGACGCGCGGAGAACATGTCCGGTCTGGGGAACGGCTGAATTCCCGGGTGCAATTGACGGTTGAATGGGAAGAGGGCGGACGGACATTACAGGCGAAGGGGTACACGGTCGACATCAGCCCGAAGGGGTGCATGGCCATTGTGGAACAGGGGCTACCGATCGGACAGAAATTGCGAATTGTGAACGGGATTAGTGGGAAATCGGCGGCGGCGACCCTGATTTGGAGAGGGCATGAGGGCCGGAAGGGTTGGGAATTGGGTCTGGAGCTGGACGGGATGCAGGAGGATTTTTGGGGGATGGAGTATTAGAAGAGACGAGATCAGATAGCAGCGATCAGATAACGGGAAGCGGGTTGGCGGCACAGTTTCGACTGTGCCGTTTTGGTTTTTAGGGGGGACAAAAAGACGGAATTAACACAGAGGTCACAGAGAAGCGGGGCATCGGACAGGGAGATTTCCACTGGGGTTGGGAGAAAATGCAATTTTGGCTTGCGAATTGCGGGCGTGAAACGTAGAGTGGGCCTATGCCTTGTGGCCTTTCTGCCGGCATAACCGCTAATAGACTAAATGAAGTAGAGGTGCCTCGGTTGGGGTGTGGGCGAACGTAAGGAAAAAAGGATTCACCACAGAGGTCACAGAGGCAGAGCACAGAGTTCACAGAGATAAGCGGAAGAGAAGAGGGCCGGGGGAGTTGGAGAGAATGCGGCGAGGAGCGGAGGCAGAGATTCGATGACTGCCATAATTACGGTAGCGAATCAGAAAGGCGGCGTCGGTAAAACGACGACCGCGATCAATCTGGCTGCGGCGATCGCGAGCAAGGGAAGGCGCACGCTGCTGATTGATCTGGATCCGCAGGCGAATACGACCATCGCATTTTTTAATATGGGCGAAGTAACGACGTCGATGTTTGACGTGCTGGGCGATGCGCACGCGTCGATGGCGGAAATGATCAAGCCGACGAAAGATCCAATGCTGCATGTGGGCAGCGGGCGGCTGGCGCTGGCGAAATTGGAAACGGTGCTGGCGGGGCAGTTTGACGCGCCGTACCGATTGAAGGATGCGCTGGCGCCGGTGCTGAAGGATTACGATTACGTAATTGTGGACACGCCACCATCACTGGGAATTTTGACGGTGAACGCGCTGGTGGCTTCAACGCATCTGCTGGTGCCGATTCAGGCGGCGTATTTTGCGATTGAGGGCACGGACGATTTGCTGGAGACGTATGAGCGGATCCGCGCGCGGCCCAATCCGCAGTTGAAAATGCTGGGCGTGGTGATCACGCTCTACGACAAGCGGACGAATATTTCCAAGGATACGCACGGGCAAATTCGCGCGGTGTTCGGCGAAGTGCTGTTCAAGACGAAGATTGGGAAAAACGTGCGCCTGGAAGAGAGTCCGGCGTACAAGGAAACGATTTTGACTTTTGCTCCCAAATCGCCGGGGGCAGTGGAATACAAAAAGCTGGCAGCGGAGGTACTGCATCGTGTTGAAGAAAGCCGGGTTGCCCGTCACGCTGAAGATGCGGCATGACGCGCATTACGTAGAGTCACTGACAAGCTATAGCGGGGCGGCCGTTGGGCGCATGATCCCCGTGGACCAGATCCGGCCGAATCCGGATCAACCGCGCAAGGTGCTGGGCGACCTGCGCGAGTTGACGGATTCGATCAAGGAGAAGGGCGTGCTGGAGCCGCTGCTGGTGCGGTATGTGCCGCGCGAGGATGCGTATCACATCATTTCTGGCGAGCGGCGGTATCACGCGGCGCGAGCGGCGGGACTGCGCGAAGTGCCGGCCATCGAGAAGATGGCGGACGACGCGGAGACTTTGGAAATTGCGCTGATTGAGAACATGCAGCGGAAGGATTTAACGCCGTTTGAAGAAGCGGAAGGGTTGCAGCGGCTGGCGACTACGTTTGAATACCGGCACGAGGATCTGGCGAAGAAGATTGGGAAGTCGCGGACTTCGGTGTCGGAGACGATGGTGCTGCTGGCTATTCCGGAGGCTTTGCGGAAGAAGTGCGTTGAGAGCGGCGTGACCAGCAAGGGGTTGCTGCTGCAGATTGCGCGGCAGCCGAGCGAGAAGAAGATGCTGGAGATGTTTGCGAAGATTCTGCAGGGTGGATTGACGCGGGATGCGGCGCGGCAGGATCGGAATGATGAGAAGGGAATGGCTCCGCGGCCGCAGCCGTTTGTGTTTCAGTTTGAGCCGGAGAATGAGGCGTTCAAGTTCCGGTTGCAGTTTAAGAAGAGCCATGTTTCGCGGGATGAGTTGATCCGAACGCTGCGGGAGATATTGGAGCAGTTGGAGGGGGCGGAAGAGACGCATTCGGCGGCGTGAGGGAAGAGAGTAATCAGTTATCTGTAAGAGGGCGGCGCTGATGGTTGCGCCGCTTTTTGTTTTAGGCGGCTAAGAACGATTGCGGTGCGATTAGAATTGTTCCGGTGATTGGGACACGGCTTAAATATTGCCACGGTCCCTCCGCTTCGTGGCCGGCGCGCCGGAGACGGCGCGGGAGAAAAAAACCGGCCACTCCGGTCGGGATGACAGAGTTTGGAAAATGCCAGACCGAAGAGACGGCACGGTCTATGGACAGACTTAGAGCAAGTACCCCCGGCACTACAATGGGAAGGTGACATGGAACTTACTGAAGGGCAGATGCGGGTGGTGGAACGGTTGTTTGAGGCGGGGTTTCGGCCGATTGCGATTCCGCCTTATGGGAGTGCGTTGATTGTGCACAAGGGCGAGTGCGCGGCGCTTTTGGGGCCGGTGGAGAATGGTGGGTTGAAATTGCTGGTGCCGGTGACAATTCTGGTGGATGGAAATTTGAGTGTGAAGTTGAAGAAGAGTTCCGGGGATGTGTTTCTTTGGAAAAAGAAGGAAGTGGCGGCGACGGAGGAGAGGTTGAAGGAGTTGGAGGAGTTTCGGGTGGCGTTGGTGAATATTTTGGAGAGTGGAGAGGCGCAGTGAAATACTCCTGGGCCGGATTTTGGTCGGCGTTGTGGCCTAGAAAAGAAGTCATTGACGAAACAAATCTGCCGCTCGTGCGAGCTTTTCCCACAGAGATTGAAGGGGATGTAAAGGCAGCACTGGCATGCTTGCCCTGTGATCCGCATTCTCTGCGGATCGGATCTTATACGGTGAATGTTCGGGGCGAAACGCTCTCCATTCCATACAGGGTCTACCACGACATTTCAAAAATTCGTCTTCGAGCTCTGAGTCAGTTCCAGGTGGAAATAGTCAACTGTATTCTGAGCAGGCACAGGGATGGCTTCGTCCGGCAACGCAGTCTCGAACAAATCCTTGGTTCGAAACATACGTGGGTTCCTGCGTTTGTTATTCAACTGGCAGGGGAGTACGTTGTCGAAATTCTGGAATTGATTGACAGGAATCTGGATTCCTTCGACTCACAGACTTATTCCGAATTCGTGACGTACAATCCCCAATTTGTAGAGTTGACGGCGCAGAGGATAGAGAGCTATTGGGATTGTTATTATCGGAGAAGGACGAAGCGGGCCGACTATGTTGGCTTTAAGATTCTCCGCTATTTGCAGAATCTTTCGAACAAGAAAACTCATCAAATTGATTGAGGAGGAGATTGCCTTAGTCGGGCGGGCATAACCGCAGACAATCAATTTGAATCAAAGGATTATGACTACTTATGACATTGCTTGTGTTGGGGCGGGGCCTACTGGGCTGGCTTGCGCTATGGAGGCGAAGCGGGCTGGGTTGCGGGCGCTGGTGATTGATAAGGGGTGCTTGTGCAACTCGATCTACAACTATCCGGTGAACATGGTGTTTTTTACGACGCCGGAGTTGCTGGAGATTGGCGGGTTGCCGATGGTGACTGGTGGCGACAAGCCGACTCGGATTGAGGCGTTGAAATATTATCGGAAGGGCGCGGAGCATTACGGCCTGGAACTGCGACTGTTTGAGAAAGTGCTGCGGGTGGATGGGCACGACGGCGCGTTCACAGTGACGACGGAGACGGCTAGCGGGCGCGAGGAGAAGTATCACGCGAAGAAAATTGTGGTGGCTACCGGTTATTACGATTTGCCGAATGAGATGGGCGTGCCGGGCGAGCATCTGCCGCATGTGAATCACTACTACACGGAGCCGCACCCGTTCTGGAATCAGGATGTGGTGGTGATTGGCGGGAAGAATTCGGCGGTGGAGTCGGCGCTGGATTTGTATCGGAATGGGGCGCGGGTGACGCTGCTGGTGCGGTCGAAGGATCTGGGGCAGTCGCTGAAGTATTGGGTGCGGCCGGATATTGAGAACCGGATCAAGGCGGGACAGATTCAGGCGCTCTTCAGCACGCGGGTGAAGGAGATTGTGCGCGAGGGGATTGTGGTGGAGAACGACGCGGGCGTGCAGGAGTTGGCGGCAAAGCAGGTGTTTGCGTTGACGGGTTATCACCCAGATTACGATTTTATTGAGGCGTTGGGAGTGCGGTTGGATCAGGAGAGCCGGAGGCCGTCGTTGGATCCGAATACACTGGAGAGCAACGTGGCGGGAATTTACCTGGCCGGCGTGGTGGTGGCTGGGCGGCATACGGGGGAGATATTCATTGAGAATGGAAGATTTCATGGGAAGCAGATTGTGGAGGGGTTGAAGTAAGCCAAGGAAAAGAAGGATTTCACGCAGAGTTCACAGTCGAAGAACGCAGAGGGCACAGAGAATTCACGGTTTGGCGGGAGTGGCGGTGGTTTGGTAGACTTGCGGGGAAGGATTCTGGGGTTTTTGAGTGGCCGATCTGAAGTTCAGCCACTACAAGGGATTATGGCGAATTTAATTGGGGAAATGGCAGAGACTACTGTTGCGCTGGTGAAGGGGTTCGCCGTTACCTGGAAGAATATGTTCCGGAAGACGGTGACGGAGAATTATCCGCACGAGCCGGTGCATTTTCAGCCGCGGTACCGGGGGATTCATGTGCTGCACCGGGATGAGGGAGGCCTGGAAAAGTGCGTGGGATGCTTCTTGTGCGCGGCGGCCTGTCCGGCAAACTGCATATACATTGAGGCGGCGGAGAATACGGAAACGAGCCGGATTTCGGCGGGCGAGCGGTATGCGAAGGTTTACAACATCGATTATTCGCGGTGCATTTTCTGCGGGTACTGCGTAGAGGCTTGTCCTACCGACGCGATTACACATGGACATGGATTTGAGCTGGCGACGTATGACATCAATTCGCTGATTTACCGGAAAGAGCAGATGCTGGAGAACACCAAGGGGGAGTTGCCGACGATACAGAAGGTTTAGAAGATAGAAAGTTGAAATTGGAAAAGCGCTCCGAGGGATCGGGGCGCTTTTTGTTTTTAAGAATGAAGTAACGAAATAAAGAAGCAACGAAGCGATGAAATGGCGCCCCTTCCATCGGTATGCGTTTGGCTAAAGTTTCGCCATGGTCCCTCCACTCCGCGGCCGGCGCGCCGTACTGCGGCGCGCAAGAGAAAACCGGCCGCTCCGGTCGGGATGACAGTAAACAGCAAGAGTGAAGAGCGGCCCGCCTCAGAAGGCGGGCCCTACGCGGGGCATTGCACATTACTGAAAGGATGTAGGGGAACAGAGTCCTCTAAAAAATATACAGGGTCCAAGACGTAAGTTGGCGAGGTGAGTTGTGAGGAATGCTGATGCGGGCTTGGGAGTGAGGTTCGTTGGACCGCAGGGTTGCGGGGCGGCGGCTGGGCCGCTGGGGAAGAGGGCTGTCGGGCGCATAGAGAGGCTTGCTGGGAGCGCACCTTTCCGTCCATGCGGGGCGCGGAGCTCGCCGGACAAAATCGAAGAAACCGTAAGGCTTTCGCCACGAAGAAGCGGCGAAAGGTCAAACTCGGCGATGCGAACCGTTTGGTTGAGCGGATCGATCCGCCAAAAGATTATCGGACACAGAATGGCCGTTTGCGGGCGCGGGGTCGGAGGCGGCCGTGTCCGTTGCCTGTTGCGCTTGCGAGGCAAGAACGGTGCGCTCGCGCTGCTCGATCAGCCAGCGAGCGACCATGGCGTTGGCATTTTCGTCGAGCCACTGGTCGAGCAGGGAAGAGATCTCCTTGCGGAGATTGGCCGCGTGACCGAGGCGGGAGAGTTCGTAGCTTTGCAGGGTGTTGCGGGAAGCGGTGAGAAGGAACTCCCACGGCGGTTGGGTGCGATAGGTGTTCACGGGGGTCTCCGTTCTACTTGGGTAACGTATAACGAAGGGTACCGTAACAGTATCCATTCTGTGATTACTAGTAATCATAGAGTTACTAGGCTGTGGAAAAATGTGGAAAGTGAGGAAATCTCCGTGCGGGCCTGCAGCGGGTGCGCCGGGGATTATGAGAACCCGGATCGGAGCGCTTGGGAGGAGGACTTCGAAGAGGGGGACGGAGAGCTGCTGCAGGAGGCGGGCGATGAGCAAGGGACAGATAGGTGAGGCGGCGGCTTTGCCGACCGGAAGAACGGACAGCGGGATGGATCGAGCGGGAGTGACGCAACGGGAGACGCTGCTAACAGTACTGCGGCTGGCTTCCCAGTATGAGACGTGGGTGACATTGGCGGAGCTGGCTGGGAAGACGAAGTTTCCGCCGGCAAGCATATCGGCGCAGTTGCGGCATTTGCGGAAGGCGAAGTACGGCGGGTGGGTGGTGGAGAAGCGGCGGAGGGAGTGGGTGAAGGAAGAGGTGCTGTGGGAATACAGGCTAGCGGAAGGAGGGAAAGAGGTAGGGAAGTAAGGAAGTAATGACTGGGGACGAGGTTGGGCGGGATTGGAGTTGGTCGATGACGGGTCGACCGTAAAAGCGGCAGGTTCGCTGTTGCACTCAAAGCGGAGGGGCGATGAGCGTAAAACCGGAGATGGCTTTTGATGTTTGCTGGGAAGTGTATCGAGGGGCGCGGGAAGTAATGGAGTCAAAGCGGGGGATTGCCGCGCTGAATATGGAGATGGAAACGAAGTACTCGTGGCGGCCGGACGTGCGGCCGAAGATGAAAGATTGGGTGGCGGATTTTGCATTGGCGGGGCAGGCGGCACTGGAGGGGCCGGAGTGGGCGTCGAGGATGGTGCTGTTCCGTTTGTACTATTTGGGGCTGACGCCGTATGACAGGGCGCGACATTTTTTGGGATTGAGCGAGCGCGGGTGGGTGAACTGGTCGGAGGAGATCCGGAGACGGTGCGGTGCGGAGATTCTCAAAAGGGGGATGTTTCCTCCGCGGAGGTATTTTAATGGGGAGGAGTGAGGCGAATTTCTGCGGCACGAACGCGGGCTGAGACGAGCCATTGGGCGGAATGAAGGAAGAGAAGGACGAAGAGGACATCGGTCGCGAATGCGATGTGAACAGCCAGGTTTTCAATATATTGACTCCACGGAAAAGATTTGGAATTGCCGAGGGTGAGGAAGATTGCGGGAAATTGAAAGAAGAAGGTCAGGCCGAAAAGAAGAGTGGCGAGAAAGATTAGTTGATGCAGGTTGTCGGATTTATTTCGCAAGAACGCGAATGTGTATGAACTTTGCACATGCGCTCCGGTGCCGTGCTGCCGTCCGAGCGAATTCAAGCGGAACATGATTCGCACCGACGAAAAAAGTGTGTAGAGGGCGACGGCGCAAAGAAAGAGAACATAGAACTTGCCGAGAAGTGGAAGTTGGGTCCAGAAGAAACGGGGGTTAAGGACTTCCAAGGTCATGTACATAGGCTCTTCATTGGACACCGGGATGGGGAGATTAGTTCCGAGCCGACTTGATTGGGCTGTTCGGACTGCTGACTAGAACTCCGAGTCCACAGATTGAAGAGAGGAGATTGGTCGCCGTTCGATCGTAAGAACCCACCGTTCATCCCGCAAACACCGCGGGATGGAGCAGAGTTCGCAAAAGGCGCGAAGGATGGGGCACCCTCAAGTTCAATTGTGGCCTGGCGTTGGAACGGTGACCCAAGAGGGCTGGCTTAAAAGATCAGCGTATAGGAATTAAGAGAGTTGGAGGGGATCGCTTACGCGGAGGAGTTTGTTGGTTTCGGAGGGGGCTACGCGGGTGTTGGTGGATAGGCGGTAGAAGTGGTCGAAGCGGGGGCGGGGGGACCAGGGCGGTAGGGTGGATTCGCGGAGCTGGGTGAAGCGCTTTTGGAAGCCTTCTAGGATTTCGCCTGTTTGGGGATTGCGCGGGGGGACGGGGCAACGGGCGCAGGGATTGCTGCCCTCGAAATTTACTTCGCCGATTTTGAAGCGGACTACGCTGCGTTCGTCTTCGCCGAAGAGTTGATCTTCCCAGAAGGCGGGGACGCCGTTAATTTCGAGAGTGGCGCGGAAACGTTCGCGGGCTTCTTTCACGCTAACGCCTGGAAAACCTTGAGGGGTCGGCCCAAACCACTGTGATACGGATTCGAGCGAGGCGGTGGAGACTATCGTGGGGCCGCTGGCGACGGTGTCGTCGGGGAAACCGTTTTCGGAGTAGCGGACGATGATTTGCTGGTCGAAGAAGACGCTGAACCATTCGGCGGCGTCATCGTGGGCTCCGGGGAAGGCGAAAGTGCGGGTGGGAATTTCGCGGCGGTCGCCGGGGACGGAGAGGGTGACTTCGCGGAGACCGGGGGAATAGCTGGCGCGGATTAGATGGATTGCTTGGGTGCGCTTGCCGTTGACCCATTTGCCGTCGACGGAGTAGAGGGCCCAGGCGCGGTCGAGAGCGAGGCCGCCGGAGGGGCTGATGCGGGCTTCGGGGACGAAGACGGGGTCGAGGGATTTGATGGGGTGGAGGCGGATGTTGACTAGCCGAGGGGAGTCTTGCGGAACGGGCATGGGGGAAGTTTAGCAGAGGAGAAGAGAGAAGCGGTCGTATCAACGGTTGGAGGGACGTTTTGATCTTGCCACGGTCCCTCCACTTCGGCCCTCAAACGACGCGGGCCTCCGGTCGGGATGACAGTGATGGTGCGCCGGTGATTGTTGGCTGCTTGGGTGGTGGGGTTAGGTCGTAAAAGCGGAAGCTGAGCTTCCGCACTCAAAAAAAGAGGGGCGCAACGCGATACTCTCCTTATCGTCAGCGGCTGCGCCCCTCGGCACCGGGTTCATTGCGGAGAGAAGTTATCGGGGCGGAATCAGCGACGTGGATCCGCACCCGGCCAGATTGAATTTGAGGGCACAGCGTTGGCGGCTGCGCTCACTCTGGCTGAACCCGGCGCTTTGCGGCTCCCCGGTTTACAGAAGGGGAGCGAAAAGCGTGCTTGAAATTCCAGTTTCTCCTTGCCAGTAAAGTTTGTGCGAACTGGGCTACTCCGCAAAAGCGGGAGCTTCGCTCCCTCACTCAAAAACAATTAGCGGCCGGCGGCAGCGGCCAGGGCGAAGCCGGAGCGGAGTGGCCAGCGCGGCAGTGCAGAGTCGGTCTGGACATCGCGAGTTTCCGTTACGGGGAGAAGCGGGATGGTGTGAATGTTGGCAATTGCGCCTCCCTGAGAAAAGGCCACGGAGAAGGCCGCAGGGGAGACTTCGTGGGGGAATTCGGAGATGACGAGAACATCGAAGGCGCCGAGCGCGAAGAAGGAGGATTGGAGCTTGCCGCCGAGTTGTTCGATAGGATTGCGGATGGCCGCCAAACGATCCGAAGGGTCGTGGAGAAGCCGGTTGCGGGCGTCTGTGGTGTAGCTGACTTGATGACAGAAGAAAGGCATCGGGGGTCACCTTCCAAGGGCGGGTTGCAACACTTTCAAGGTGCGCCTGTGGGATGAGGATGTCAAGCGAAGGAAGGATGAAATATTTGAGTGGGGTGGAGTAATGGATTGAGGGCGGGTTCCCGGAATGGAACTGCGGGATGGGGAAGTGGGACGGGAAAATAATTTAAGGGAAGGAGTGGATTCCCCTTGACAATACTTAAATAAGTGGTATACTGTGCAGCGTAGAGAAGTGTCGCTGGCCTCGGCAAATTGCCGGGGCTTTTTTGTTTTTTGGGGTGGGAGAAAAGAAGGAAAGGGCTTTACCACTGAGGGCACAGAGTTGCCTCAGAGTTCACACAGGTTCGGATGGGGGAAGAGGGAATGAAGAAATTCGCTTTGTTGAGTTTGGCTGTGGTCTTGGAGGCCGTGGCGACGGTTGGGGCGGGGTCGCAACATACGGTTTCGGTGACGCTGAATTATGACTTCAGCGTGGACAATGCTTGCAGCGCGAGCGTGACGACTGGGTGCGTGAAGCAGTTCAACATTTATGACATTACGGGTGGAGGAACGCCGGTGAAGCTGTTGTCGATTGCCGCGCCCAGCGGGGCAAATTCGGCGGTTACGGGGATTACCGGGACCAGTGGGGCGGTGACGCTGAAGTCGGGCGTGCACACATTTGCGGCGACGGCGCAGATGGCGGACGGGACGGAATCGAGCCCAAACGGATCTACTGCTACTGCGGGGGTCGCGCCCGGTTCGCCTGCCAGCTTTAGCGTGGTGGTGCAGTAGGAGATGAGAGCGAGCAGGTAGCAGATAACAGAGGGCAGGAAGAGGGATCGGGGTAATCAGGAATTTGTGGCGATTGGTTGTTTGGGTGGTTTGGTTGACGTAGTAAAAGCGGCAGCTTCGCTGTCGCACTCAAAAGAAGAGACTCCATGGGCGCTGATCCGAAAATCGGCCGCCGCAAAGAACAAAAATAAATGAAGAGGTGTTGGGCGTATCAGGCGATTGCGGGGAGCCGGAGCGCCTGGGTGCCGTGTGTGCGGCTGGCGGAGGAGGGATCGCGATTTTGCTCGCGGCATGCGCGGGCGATTGAGGGGGCGGTGCTGGGGGCGTTGATGCACGCGGAGGTGAAGGATGAGGCGGTGACTTTGTATGAGGAGAAACCGCGGCCTAGTGGGCGGAGAGGGAAGAGCAGGGTGTGATCGCGACTTTGAAGGTGAGAAGTTCTGACCAAAAAAAGCGTAAAAGTTTCTAACACAGAGGACACGGAGATCGGAGCGCATTTCACAAAATGCACTCAATGCGAGCGGAGTTCACAGAGGAGACGGCACGGAGGACGGCAGAGCCAGGTGGGCGGAGGTGCCTGATGGCGGTGGTATTTCGATGCGGGATTCGTACTTTCCGGACACTGAATGGTCCGCTGTCCGGGAAGATGCACGTGAGGGGCGGATACTCACGGGGCATGGGAGCGCGCAAGCGTGGAGGCCGGGCGAAATCGCGATCGCTGGAGCCAGACGCTGGATCTGACGACGGAAGCGGAATAGCCGCTGGCGGGAGTGCGCGCACCTCCGCTGCACCCCCTGCGGCCCGCGAGACGTCCGGTGGTTCGGCAGACGGTGGCGGCAGTGAAACGAAGCGCGCTCCCAAAAGAAATGAGCAGGTAGTGCCTCGTGTGGAGTGCGAAGAAAGAGATCTTCAACCGATTGAACCTTTACCCGGCGGCAAGCTGGAGTTTGTGAAGGCGATAAACGACGGGGTGCAGATGGTGGCGGTGGGGAGAGCGCTGCTACTGGACGGAGACGTGAAGGTGAGACAACGCGTGTTCGAGCAGTTGGTTGACCTTGCGTACGGGAAGAATTCGCGGGTGGTGGAAGAAGAGCGTCCGCGGAAGAGCAGTTGGAATGTACCGAGCGGGATAAGGGACTAAGGAGGAGTGATGGCGAACGCAAAAACGGTGTTTATCGGGGAAGTTGCACAGATTGCGGGAGTAGCTTCGATGGTGGGCGGGGTAGTTTTGAGTTTGCGGCACTGGCCCGCTGCGGCGGCGTTGATTGGCGGATTGGCCGCGTATTTCGTGGGGAAGAAGTTGCGGGGAGTTTAGGAGACGAGACCTAAAAAAGAGCAGACAGGTGAGGGAAACAGGGGGCACGCAGAAGTGCAAGGCGCCCGCCTCGGAAGGCGGCCGCTACAAAACCGAAGGGCACAGGCAGGAGAGCCTGTGCCACCTGCGCGGTGATCGAGTTGGAACTGAATGTGGGCAAGGCGGAGGCGAGCGAAAGGCCGGAAATGTGGGAAGCCGGCTACGAGCCGTTTTCGAGACAGCAAGAGTTTCACGAATCGCTGGCAAAATACCGCTTGTTCGGAGGAGCGGCGGGACCAGGGAAGACGAAAGCGTTGCTGGCCGAGGCGATAAAGCAGGCTAGGCATGTAGCGGGGAGCGACACGCTGCTGCTCCGACGCACTTATCCCGAACTCGAGTCATCCTTGTTGGCGTACTTTCGGCGGGACCTGGCGCGGGATGAATACAGAAGCTACAACGAAGCGAAGCATGTAGTGACGTGGCACAACGGGTCGACGACGCGGTTTGGATACTGCCGGAATGAGAATGATGTTTACCAGTACCAGGGTGCGGAGTTTTTGTTCATCGGGATTGATGAGCTGACGCACTTCACGCTGAAGCAGTGGCAGTTTCTGACTTCCAGGAATCGTTGCCCTGTGGAGTTCTACACCGACGGGCCGAACAAGGGGAAGAAGGTGTTTCCGTGCATGGCAGGGGCGACGAACCCGGGGAATATCGGGCATGCGTGGGTGAAGGCGCTGTGGGTGGACAGGGTGGCGCCGGCGGGATTTGAGAGACCGGAGCTTTACGATGCGAGTGAGTATGAGTTTGTGCGGGCGCGGATTGAGGACAATCCCATTTATGCGAATGATGTGAATTACAAGAAAACACTGGCGACATTGCCTGACCGCTTGAGGAGAGCGTTCCTGGAAGGGGATTGGACCGTCCTGGAGGGGCAGTATTTCGATCTGTTTGAGATCGGGCGGCATACGGCGCGGGCGGAGAGTTTGCGGTTGGAGGAGTGGGCGCCGCGGTGGATCTCGATTGATTGGGGATTTAAGCACCCTAGCGCGGTGTACTGGCATGGGGCATGTCAGGACGCTGGAAACTTGCCACGGTCCCTCCGCTCCGTGGCCGGCGCGCCAGAAAACGGCGCGGAAGAAAAAACCGGCCACTTCGGTCGGGATGACAGCTTGGGTGACAAAGGCAGCGGCGGTCGCATAGTCACATACAGGGAGTTGGTGCAGAACGAATTGTCGCCGCGGATGTTGGGGCAGGCGATTGCGGAGAGGACGCAGAGGGAGAGGATCCGGGAGATTTATTTGTCGCCGGATGCGTTTGCGAGACGGACAAGCGAGGCTTC
>Ga0210407_10002590_pt1 | contig 15415 bp, 10 predicted proteins | sample IncBWC27MmetaG_FD_150860 | JGI IMG/M metagenome (GOLD analysis project Ga0210407, IMG submission 150860) | Forest soil microbial communities from Barre Woods Harvard Forest LTER site, Petersham, Massachusetts, United States - Inc-BW-C-27-M | ecosystem: Environmental > Terrestrial > Soil >...
CCTCACCCTGCTCGCTTCCGCTCCGCAGGGATTCGGGATGGGGTCATGTGGGGTTTTGACCTATCACGAGTTTGAACTCGGGCTGTGAAACGAGCGCTGGAGCAATACCTGAGCAAAAAAGGGACAGGCTCTCAGGCTGTCCCCTTTTCCCCCAGACGACGAAAGTGTATGTGCGACATTCTTCTTCAACCACCACCAGCTGTCACCTGGCAATACCAGAAATATGTAATTTATCCAGCTCTTCGCAATCGGTATTGTGTTGTTGCTTGTGATTGTCGACTGCAAGACTTTTCCGACAGCACAACACCAGGAGACGCCTGGCAAGCAATAATTGCGACATCGCTGTGAACGACAGAGGAGGGTGTCATGCTAAAGAAGAGTTTAGGGACGATCATGGTCCTTGCGGCGGCGGTCGCGATCGGCCAGGACCGCACGGTCCCGGCGAGAATCCTGCCGGTCCCGACCGACGTGAGCCCGCAGATGCAGGCGATCGTCGGCCGGCCGATCCCGCCCAACTTCGACGTCGTGCCCCAGACGATCGCGGAGTGGGTCGCCCTACAGGAGGCCTATAACGCCAGCGTTGTGCAGGCACTGCCGGGCCAGGAGCAGCGGCTCCACGTGACAGTGGAGGAACGCCGGATGGCCGGGGTGACGGTCTTTGCCGTGACACCAGATCGGGTGGCGCCCGAGAACCGCGACCGCCTCCTGATCCACATCCACGGCGGCTGCTACGTACTTGGCGGAGGGCTGGCAGCGACCACCGAGGCGGTGATGATGGCCGGCATCGGCCACTACAAGGTGATCTCGGTCGATTACCGCATGCCGCCGGTCGCCTATTTCCCCGCCGCGCTGGACGACCTGGTGGCGGTCTGGCGCGAAGCGCTGAAGGGCTATCGGGCCGATAGGATGGCAGTGTTCGGCTCCTCGGCCGGCGGCGCCCTGACGCTGGAGATGGTGCTGCGTCTCAAGGAACTGGGCCTGCCGCTGCCGGCGGCCATTGCGCCCGGCACGCCGATGTCCGACCTGACCGGGGTGGGTGACAGCTTCGCGGCCAACGCCTTCGTCGACAACGTGCTGGTGTCGCGCGCCAGCGCGTGCGACCCAGCGGCCCAGCTCTATGCCCACGGGCACGATCTGAAGGATCCGCTGCTCTCGCCGATCTTTGGCGACATGCACGGCTTTCCGCCGGCGATCCTGACTACGGGCACGCGGGACCTTCTGCTCAGTAACACCGTGCGGACGCACCGCAAGCTGAAGGACGCAGGGGTGGAGGCGGAGCTCAACGTCTTCGAGGCCATGTCCCACGCGAATTATTCCGTGGACGACACGGCGCCCGAGACGCATCAGGCCTTTGGCGACATCGCCAGATTCTTTGATAAGCACCTGGACAAGTGACTATGGCCGGAGGGCCTTTCCTTCGGCTCGCTCACACCGGCGGGCCGTCCACTCGGAATCAATCTCTACGCTGTCGAAACAGTAACCCACGTGTCATTTCGAGCGCAGCGCCACGAAACCATTTCGGTCACGAGGCTCACGGGCGCGGAGTCGAGAAATCCCGAGGATGTGTGTTCCGCCATCCTGATTCAGGGAGTTTCTACGAGAATGTTTATGCTACGATTTCCGGCATGCGCGACGGCCGCTATTACAAATTCTGGGTCTACATCCTGACCAGCCGCACCGGCACGCTCTACGTCGGAGTGACAGGATTTTTCGACAAGCGCATCCATCAGCACAAGTACGACACGATTGAAGGCTTCACCAAGAAGTATCAGGTCCACCGCCTGGTCTATTACGAGAGCTTCCAGGAAGCGGTAGTGGCTATCAATCGTGAAAAGCAAATAAAGCGCTGGCGGCGGGAAAAGAAAATCTGGCTGATTGAGAAATTAAATCCGCGCTGGCAGGATCTGGCCGAGAGTTGGGGCCGGGAAATGAGGTTTCCGGGACAGTCTCTCGTAGAAACTCCCTGAATCAGCATTGTGGTGCCACCATCCTCGGGATTTCTCGACTCCGCGCCCATCAGCATGGGAAATGCCACCATCTTTGCGGCGCTCCGCTCGAAATGACACGTGGTTGGTGCGTCGACGGACCAGACAGAATCGAGCCGCGCTGTTTGAGAAAAAATCCGGGAAACGCGCGGATCGGCAAGTCGGGCGCCCGACCGAAAACCGCGGTTTTCCATCCATAAATCTTTTTCAGTTCAGCTCTGCATCTTCCGGTAGCGCGAAAGGGCTTCAAGGCAGAATCCAGTAGTGATCTCTTCCGAACCCCATGCCAGTTTCTTAGATTGACCGCTATAGTAAAAGGGAAGTGTTCGCCATCCTCCGCTTGGTTCCCTGGCGCGAAGAATTGCCTGAATCGCGTCGTCTAGAACAGTGGAATGATCTTTCCAATCCATCAGCGCGCAGGCGGCAAGCGCCGTATGCAAAATATGGCTGCCGACCACCCCATTCGGATGGGCATAGGATTTGATTCTCTCGATGATCGTGTCCCCCACCGGACCAAATCCGGGAATACCCGCGGCGTGGTTTCGTGAAAGGAAATAGTAGAAAGTGAAGCGGCTTCCATAATATTTATCGCATGTTTCTTCGGCTTGGTCCTCAATGATCCGAATGAGGGTTCGAATGATCGGGCGCGTCTCCGGCCTGTCGCCCAGATAACGGAGAACGTTGGCGTTGACCACCGGGTCGAGATCATTTGGCCGGCATTCGTTGGCTCGGAAGAACCAGTAAAGCTGCTGCAGCTTCGGAATCTGGCGTAATGCGACGCGCCAAAAAGACGCGTCGGTTGTCCACGTCGGGCGGGGAAGAATCCACGTGTAAAAAAGCCCCCGGAAAGCGCGGTTGCCAAGCATCACGCCCATATTGTCCGGCAGGGAAATGCCGTGCTGCTTCAGCAGGAAGGAAATGCAGGCTGTGTCGTCAACATCGGGAGGAAGATAATTCGGGTTAGGACTACAGGTATAACGCCATACGCCGCCGTCTTGCATTTCACCCAGAAGGAAGCGAATTGCCTTGCTTACGATCTCCCCGGCCCTTTCCGATTTTGTGAAATCGAGACAGTAAGAGATTTGAGCGGTCTGAAAAGTCGAGTGGTCCGGTTTGCAGTCTTCTTCCAGGAGCGGATGCGGCGAGCAAAATATTCGAAATGTCCCGGAAGGCAACTGCGTGGCATGGAGAAAATCGATGCCTTGCGCGATAGCCTGCTCTAAATCATTGCGACGATTTGTGAGTGCAGGCATACGGATTTCCGCGATGGTAGGCCAGTGGATCGGGGGTGGCGCGGGACAGACGGGACTCATTCTACTCTTTAGCTATGACCATCTGTTCGCTCCTGGCCGCCGTCCAGAGCGACTCAACTTCAGCTACAACCTCAGCTGGCCTCTTATTTTCGCGGACAATTGTATCCCCACGCTTCGCTAACAGCGGCGAACGCGAGGGCCACCCGGCCGAATCCTACGAGCGTTATTTGGTCCCGGCGGCGCACTGCCCTGGGATTGACGCAGTCATCTGCTTGAGGCCTTCGGTAAGACTGTTCACGGCGACTTGTGCATTCACAAGGAGCCGTATCTCGCGCTCCTCGCGTCCTTCGCGCTCTTCGCGCTCGGACGCATGGGATGTCACCAGAAGGTCGGCGATTTCCGCCTGCACCTTCGCCGCGGAGCGGTCATTAGCGTCCAGATCGGCGCACAACGAGCTGAGGTCGGCGGCGTTCAGCCTTGCTTGATCGCCAGCCTGCACTGTGTCGGTTTGCAGCTTGAGGGCGTCGTTCTGAACCCGGACGGAGCCATCACCGAGGGCGCTCAGGTCCTTAGCGAGCTGCCTCAGATGGGGAAAGTCCTCCATCGCAGCCGCCGCTTCCCGAACTTTTTGCACGGCGGGAAGCAGCAATCCGATCAGAACTGCGATGATGGCTATGACCACCAATAGTTCAATGAGCGTGAAGCCAGCCTGGCTTTTGCCTGCCATGTTTTTTTTCATCGTGTCCTTCCTCCTTACGTTTTTATTTTTTCGGGTCATTGTCCCTGACCGGTGTAATCGTCATTGAGACGGAGCAGCCTCGGGTAGCGTGAAGCACCGATCGTTTCAACAGCCGCTGCTGGAAGCTTCGCGATCCCATTCCGGCATCCTGCGCGGCCCCAAGCATACACCCAATCGCCCGCTTTGGAGCCGTTGCGCGGCCCCTCTAAAACGAATACACGGTGCGAACGATTCTCCGGCAAGAGGAAATGATATGGAATAATCGCGCACGACAGGCTATCCCCTTTTACCAATCCCCTCTTACCTAGTGAAAATGGGCTGGCTTTGGTTTCAAAACTTTCCTGCAACTTTCTCTCCTGGGACAACGTATTCTCAAATGGTAACGAGGGATATCCGTGGACTTTTATCGTCAAACCAAGCACGCGACCCGGTCTCTGCTCAAAGACAGGACTTTTGCCGTTACCGCCTTCCTGACGCTGGCGGTTTGTATTGCGGTGAATGCGGCCATTTTCGCGATTGTCAATTCGGTCCTGCTGCGGCCTTTGCCGGTGGCGGACGCCAATGCCATTCTGCTGATGTCGAACGGGTATCCCAAGGCGGGAGCGCCGGACACCCATAACAGCAGCGCGGGCGATTACTACGATCGCCGTACCGCGGTATCGGCTTTGCCGGAGCAGGCGATGTTCCGTTTTTCCGACCAAACCGTCACTACGGCCAACTCGGCACAGCAGGTTAGCGGCATGATGGTCACGCCTACGCTTTTTCCCCTGCTGCGTGTCCAGCCCGTGCTGGGCCGGAACTTTACCGACGCGGAAGGTGAAGTAGGCGCCGAGCAGGAAGTCATTCTCAGTTACGGGATGTGGCAGGAACAGTTTGGCGGCGACCGGTCCGTTGCCGGACGGACCGTGCGGCTCGGCGGCCGGCCTTTTACCGTGGTGGGAGTGATGCCGCGGAATTTTGTCTTTGTTGATCCCGAGGTCAGATTATGGACGCCTCTGGCATTTACTCCAGAGCAGAAAACGACCCACCACAGCAATAACTGGTATCACATTGGACGCCTCAAACCCGGCGCAACCATCCAGCAGGTGCGGGCGCAGATTGATGCTTTGAACGCCGCCAATCTTGAACGCTTTCCCGAAATCAAGCAACTGCTGATGAACGCAGGGTTCCATACCAAAGTCGAGCCGCTGCAGGAGATGCTGGTCCGCGATGTCAAAGGAATTTTGTATCTGCTATGGGGCGGAGCGCTTTTTGTGATGCTGATTGGCGCGCTCAACGTCACCAATCTGGCCCTGGCGCGTATGGGACTGCGCCACCGCGAGTTCGGCACGCGGCTGGCGCTGGGAGCGCAACGCGTGCATCTGGCCCGGCAAGTCATTCTGGAAAACGTGCTGCTTGCCGTGACCAGCGGAGTGGCAGGACTGGCGCTGGGATGGGGCCTGCTCCGCGGGCTGTCCAGGCTGGGACTGAATCATTTTCCCCGCGCGTCTGAAGTTGGTGTCAATTTCCAGACAGTTGTTTTTGTCCTGGCCATGGCCGCCGCTTCCGGCGTTTTGATCGCCGTGATGCCTTTGGCCGCAGTCCTGAAAAGCAGTTTGCGCAGCGTGCTTACCGAGCATGAACGTTCCGGCACCGGCAGTAAAGGCGCGCGTCGCGTGCGTCAAGCGATGGTCGTTGGACAGATCAGTCTGGCTTTCGCGCTGCTGGCGGGCGCGGGTTTGCTTCTGGCCAGCTTTCGCCAGCTCCTGAAAACCGACCCCGGATTCACAATGACCGGCGTGGTCACGGCGTCCACCAACCTGCCGCGCGCTCGCTATCCCAAGGACGAGCAGACGCGCGCGCTGCTCGACCGGTCGCTGGCGGCCATCCGGCAGTTGCCGGGCGTGATCTCCGCCGGCGCGACCGACGACATCCCTTTCAGCAACAGCCATTCCGACGGCGTGATTCTCGCGGAGGGATACCAGATGAAGCCGGGAGAGTCCATCATCTCTCCCCGCCAGCTTACAGTTGCGCCCGGATATTTTGAGACTATGCGCGTTGCGCTGCGCTATGGACGCTATTTCGAAGACCGCGACAACGCCACCGCGCCTGGCGCGGTCATTGTGGATGAACGGCTCGCGCAGCGCTTCTGGCCGGACCGCGATCCGGTAGGCCGGCGGATGTACCGGCCCAGCGATGCCAAAGACCTTCTCAAGATCGACGAACATACGCACTGGCTGCAAGTGATTGGCGTGGTGCGCTCCGTGCACCTGGACGACCTTACCGACAGCGGCAGCCCGGTGGGGGCGTATTATTTCCCGTTCGCACAAGACAGCAACGTAAGAGGCTTCACCGTGGCCGTGCGGACCGCTGGTGACCTCAACGCCACGGCCCGCGACATTCGCAAAACCATGGCCGGGATTGATCCTGAGCTGGCTTTGTTCGATATCAAAACGATGACCGAACGCGCCGATCTTTCACTCGCGAACCGCAGAATGTCGCTCACGCTGGCCGGCGTCTTCGGCATTCTGGCGTTGTTTCTGGCAGCCGTGGGAATTTATGGCGTGCTGTCCTACCTGGTCACACAACGCCGGCGCGAGATCGGGATTCGCATGGCACTGGGCAGCACGCAAGGACGCATCGTCAAGCTGGTCCTGCGCGAAGGCCTGGTTCTGGTAGCGATTGGACTGGCGCTGGGGATTGCCTGTGCAGCTGCGCTCCGTACAGCGATCGCCGGGCAAATCTACGGGGTCCACGCATTGGATCCGCTGGTGATGGGAAGTGTTATCGTTCTGTTGGGCCTGGTGGCTATGGCAGCATGCGCGGTGCCCGCTCGACGGGCGATGAAGGTGGATCCGGTGATTGTGCTGAATGAACAGCAATAATTTGGTCCCAGCTATCCGGTTCTTGCCCTCAAAATGTGTCCCATGTGATCGCAGTGCCAGGGATAGATGGCCCCACGATAAGTAATATCCAGTTCCAGCATGTTGAAAAGGTTCCTTTCAGACGCGACCCGGAGATTTTAACAACTGGAAAACTAGGACGGAAAGCTGTGACAGGCTGAACTGCGGCTTTATTTATTCTGACAGAATCGAGACGCGCTTCAAGGTGATCTGCGTTCATCAGCGTAAATCAGCGTGTCATCTGCGTAAATCTGCGGTAGGATTTTGCTTTGGCTGACTGCCAAATTGCCAAAGAAGCCTGTTTGACACGACTGGGCCGCGATAGTACGGTTGCGTCCCAGAAAACCAAAATCCAATAAGCTCAGGAGGTAGCATGAAAGCTCGATTCGTGTTTTATGTCGTCGTGGTGTGCCTCTGTCTCGTCCCAATGTTCTCAGCCCAGGACGCGGCCAAGGTTGATCCCAGGCACTACACGGTAGTGAGTGAAAACGACCAGGTACGGATTCTGCGGGTGCATTACGGCCCGCACGAGAAATCGGTCATGCACAGCCATCCCGCCGCGGTCGCGGTCTTCCTCGTTGACGGCAAGTCACAGTTCACTTTTCCCGACGGAAAAACGGAAAACTCTGACGTCAAGGCAGGCCAGGCGCAATACTCCGCGGCCACCATACACTTGCCCGAGAACACCGGTGACACCGCGCTGGATCTGATCGTGGTCGAATTGAAAGGCAAGGCGGCCAAGCCGGCGAAAGCGGAGAAGAAAAAGTAACTTCGATGCTCAAGATCAGCGGGTAAAGTTTGCCGGCGGCGGGGAAGCGCCGCCTGCGTCAGTGCTTATCTTTGGTCATGGCGATGACGTAGTTGCCGCTGGTGGGGTTGAATCCCCAGGTCGGACCGCCGTCCCAGGAGCGCTCGACCATCCGCAGGACCCACTCAAATTCGCCCGGCCTGTCGGCATTGGGCATACGAACGATGCTGAAAAAGCGGGTTACGTTTTTCTCGGTGTCGCTGCCCTTCGGGTTTTGAGTGTGCAGCCGGTCGCCATGCACCTCATAAGGGCCGTCTCCCTGCCAGCTGCGGTTTACCTCCCATACCATGCCCGGCGTAGAGGACGCCCTATATGACTGGTACACGGCAACGGTGCCAAAGCGGCCATTTTTCGCAAACGCCACGTTGTTGCCGGCGCTGCCACTCGTGCTGGACCAGCTGCCAATGATTTGTTCGCCCAACTGCGGAGAGTCTTTGGTAAAGCCGGGTAGTTGAAGACTGTGAAACAGCAGCGCCCACACGTCGTTGTCGCGCATAGCCTGGTTGCCCAGGCAATCCCATGTCTTGGTGTAGCCAACGATCGGGAGCACGGAATTGGCATCCAACTGGGCCATGAGGACACGTACAGTGATTCCGCTGTTTCCCAACTTCCCGGAGAGATCTGCGTACGCCCAACCGGTCCCGGATATTCCTTCCTCGCGGGAGAACCTCACGTCGCGGCCACGATCGTCACGGTAGGCGCCGAATTGTTTGGTGATGGGCAGACCGTCCACCAATGCCGCACCTTCGTCCGCCAGTTCACCCTGGAGCTGTATCGGCGGCAACATCCAAATCTCGCATGGCCGATCATTGTCTTGAACCGGGCCTGACAGAATAGTGATTCCGTTAGCGCCGTTTTGTACTCTCCAGCCTTTCGGCGGGACATAGCCGACTGTGCCGTGGTTTTGGATCGGGCCCACCGGTCGCGGCGTCAGCCCGGCGAACCGGTCCCCGGCGGACTGGCCGAAGGCGGCCGTAGACGCCATGACCAGCGCGAACAGCGCCGCACTGATGGATAGCGTAGAGAACTGGCGCATGAATCGGATCAAGGAAATCATCGTGATCCAGGTTGCAGAAGGAGGCTTTTGTTGCATTTTGAGCGTCCTCTTCGCCCGAAAGTCTAGCCCTCGTGGCCCGTCGTGTCAATCACAAGTCGCGCTGGCCCCTTTGCCCAAAACCTTACCGCTGGAAAAAACAGCAATCAGCATGCAACAATCAGCCAGGGCAAGAACAAAAGCAAAAGCAAAAGCCAAACCAAAACCATACCGCTGATTTGCGCCGGTCTACCGCTCTCGCCCTGAAAAAAGGATTAGATTACCATCGGGATCGCAAACGATGAATGTGCGAGCGCCCCATGGTTCTGTCTTGAGTACTTGATGAAATACCACGCCTGCCGTCTGAAACTCCAGGAAGAGCGGCTCTGCATCATCGAGTGCGATGGATGCTGAGAGCAGATGTTCTCTGTCCCGAAGCTCCGGATTGATTGCGGGTTCGGGTAGAGATCGGAGATTCAACCTGGCTCCATCCCGGAACACTTGTCCGTAGAATGGCGGCTCACCATAAATGAAGGCCACCGTAAACCCCAGTTTTTTTGTATAGAACTCACACGAGGTTCCAACGTCGGCGACAAAGAGCTGGGGTTCGGCGGCAAGAAGTGTCGGTTTGGTCAGAGTTTCAGCGTGTATATCATTCATAGTATGGACTCCTTATAAGGAGCGCCGGGTGGCCCGGCGTTTAGCCGCCATAACTTATAATGCGATTGATGATGTCACGCAACCGTGTCTGGGTTTGGCTAATTGCCAATTGCTAATTGCTGTTCTTCATGACACAGATCTCGTTGTAGTTCTGCTGGCGTGAGAACTAAAGAGGCAATCATGGCAAACAGACTGTTGGCATGGATCGGCTTGGCCAGATGCGCGTCCATTCCGCATGCGACAAACCGCTCGGCATCTCCTGACATTGCGTGGGCGGTCAAAGCAATGATTGGAGTGTGGGAACCGGTCAGCCACTCGTGCTGGCGGATGGCCGCAGTGGCCTCGACGCCATCCAGCTCCGGCATCTGCACATCCATCAAGATAAGGTCAAAATGCCCTGCGCGAAAAAGCTCGACGGCTTCCTTGCCGTTGCCGGCAATGGTGACCAGGTGTCCCTTTTTTTCCAGCAGCTTTGCCGCCAGCTTCTGGTTGATGAGATTGTCTTCTGCCAGCAGGATTCGCAACCGGAAATCGTTTTGCTTTTCCTCCTTGCCGTTCCCAGGAGCAGAATGCGCGTCATGTGCTTCCGCCACCCTCGGCCGCGTCGCCGCAAGGATTGCGGCCAACAGTTCGTTCTGGCGCACGGGCTTGATCAGGTGGCCACGCACTCCGAGTTTGCGGCATTCAGCAACAGTCAGGCTGTATTCATCCGCGGTCAGCATCATGATGATGGCAGGTGAGAACTCCAGGCTGTCGGAAATGGCTTGGGCCAATTCAAAACCGGTCATGCCAGGCATTTGAGAATCGGCAAGAACTGCTTTGAAAGGATCGTGCTCGTCCCTGGCTTGTTGCAACAGGCGGAGAGCTTGATTGCCATCTTCGGCGGCACTCACCCTGAAGTTGTGCGCGCGGAGCATTTCTGCCAATATTCTCCGGCTCGTCGCATGATCATCCACCACGAGCACCCGAAGGTTGCGTAGCTCGTCATGGTCAAGGCCTTTCAGCAAGAGTCGTTGCGCCGGCTCACTAGCTCGCAGGGGAATCGCGAAATGGAAAGTTGTGCCATGCCCGGGCGAACTTTCCAGCCATAAGCGTCCTTGCATGAGTCCCACCATCCGGTTGCAGATCGCGAGGCCCAGGCCTGTGCCTCCGAAGCGTCGGGTGGTTGAGCTATCTGCCTGGGAGAAGGCTTCAAAAATGGATTGCTGTTTATCCACCGGAATGCCGATTCCCGTATCGGAAACCGAAAATTGAAGCAGCCCGGGACTTTCCGCGGGTGAAGCTACCCGCAAGGCGATTTCCCCCATCATGGTGAACTTAATGGCATTGCCCAGAAGATTGAACAGAATCTGCCGCAGGCGCGTCGGATCGCCCTGGATCAGGGCAGGGCACTCAGGCGCCACTTCGCATAGAAGCTCCAGCTTCTTCTGGTGTGCGCGAAGTGCGAATGCCTTGACCGAGGATTCTGCCAGTTCCCTTAGATCGACTGGTAATTCTTCCAGTTCCAGCTTGCCGGCCTCGATCTTGGAAAAATCCAAAATATCGTTAATCACAGAAAGAAGGACCCCTGCTGATTCGCACGCCGTATGAAGAAAATCGCGCTGTTCCGGGTCCAGGTCTGTTTGCAAAGCAAGTTCTACCATGCCCATAACGCCATTGAGCGGTGTGCGGATTTCATGACTCATATTGGCAAGAAATTCACCTTTGGCTCGACTGGCAGATTCCGCCGCCTCTCTTGCGCGATGGAGCTGGCGAATCAGTTTTCGACGGCGGTACTGGGAAAGCGCAAATGCGGCCAATCCCAGGATGGCCAGTGAACCGGCTGCAGCCAGGGCAACAAATCCACGCTGTTTGTACCAAGGGAACAGCGCTTTGACATCCATGCCTGCCGGTTCTTGACTGATATTGCCGTTTCTGTCCATGGCACGGAGTTCAAAATGATGGGCGCCGGCGCGCAACCCCTCAACCACGGCCATCGCGGACGCGCTGAAAGCAGTCCAGGGTCCCTGATCAATGCGATAGGAGAACAAGAGACGGTCGGACGCGGTCTTCTGCCATTTGTCCCTGCCGAACAGAGGCACTCGCAGGTAGCCATCCGGCGCGGTCTCCTTCACCGTCGTGATATCTCCCAAATAGGCTTGTGGTGGGTCCACATCCTCTTCGGGATGGTACACGCTGAGTCCACGGTTCGTTCCCACCCAGGTGCGTCCGCGGCTATCACGAAATATTTTGTAGGCAATACTGGATGGGAGACCCTCTTCCGCGCCGTCAGCGAACCAATTGCCATGGATGGAACGGTAGACTCCTCCAGCTGAAGCGACCCATAGGGTTTCATCCTGGTCCTCAAACATACTGCGGACTCGGTCTAAGCCATCCTTCACGAGTGACCAGGAGCTTCCGTTGAATTCAAATATTGCCCCCCTTCCACCGGCCAGAATTTTGCCGGAAGAAAGCTCAAGGAAGCTGAAGATCCCTCTATCCGTATATCCGTTTCCACGCGTGAAGATATTGCTCGACCACTTATTCCCGTCCAGGACCATGCCGTTGTCGCGGGTGCCCATTCCGAGCCAGATTTCCCCGTTCTTCCGTTCCAGAATCCACCTGGCATCCAATCCGCCTGACCATTTGGGCCCAAGATTCACCGCGTCCCGGAGTTTCACACCATCAAAAATATCCAGTTGGCCGCCACTCTCCGTCCACATTGTTCCATCCCGCCGCGCAAATGCCAGTCGGACTGAGAGACCCGCGACAGCGCTTGGAAATAGAAACCTGTTTCGCTTCGGATCAAACACCAGGATCGTACCCCGGTCTGCCCGACCTGCTCCGACCAACACCTTATAGGCTCGCAGGGCTATCCGTCCGTCGGGCATAGGGGAAAGACTTTCCGTCATCAACGCTTGCGTCACATAACCAGCGGGCAGCTGGTGGGTCTTCCATCGGGTCCCGTCGAGTTCAAGCAGATACTTCGTCGCTGAGAACCAGATCTTCCCCATGCGGTCCTCGGCAATTGCATGCACCGGTTGGTGCATACCCAGAAGAGCTGCAGGAGTTCGCCACAGCCCCGGAGTGTACATTCCCACTCCATCAGAGGTAGCCAGCCAGAATCCGCCTCCAGGTTCCGTCATCACGTCAAAGACCAGCCCCGAGAGAAGTTCAGGGCGGCTGACAGGATATTTGTGGCCTTCTGCCATGCAGAACATTTCGGCGCTGTCCAGAATCCAAATGGTGTGGTCGGGACCACGCCAGCCGAAAAGGCCCGGATCTCCACTTTGATAAACAATTTCCAGTCCCTGGCTGCCGGCCCGAAGAACAACTCTGGTGGATGTGTTCAGTCTGGCTGCGGTTGCGAAGATCTCGTTTCCTTCCCCGGCGGTGGCTCGGGTGATGCCGTGGATTCCCAGTGCGGTCGCCGGCAGCTCAGTCCAGGCATATTCTTTTGTATCGGTCCTCATGGTTACTCTGAGGACGCCTCGTTCTCCCGTCACCCACACGTTGCCTGAGAAGTCGTGGATGACTTCCAGGAAGGGGGCAATTGAGGATTGGGAACTGGTGCGGAGCGTTCTCCAGCTGTGGTCCTTGGTTTCGAGCTCTGCGATGCGATCGGAAAAGAGAACGATCACCTGGTGTTCAGAAACTGGCAGGGCGGCCAGGGCTTGCCGATTCGCGAATGCAGGAACTGCTTCGGCAATCCACCCGCTGTTGTTGTAATGCCTTACCACCCCCTTGTCAGCAGTCCAGGGCTCAGAGCCGGGAATACTGTTGATTCGATCGCTGGGGACATAAATCATTTCGTAGTTTGCATAGGATTGGCCCGCATGAGGATCAGGGACATGTCTTACGGAGTATCCGTCGATGAGGTCCATGCTTGGGGCAGCGCCGTGTCTTACCCACACGCCGCGCGAGGAATCCATGCTTAGAGCGCGGCTGTAGGACTCGTAAAGACCATTCTTGGCGGTCCAGACACGCCACGACCCCGGCTCCTGCGCAGCCAGCGACACAAGAAAGAAAATAGGGCTCAGGCAAATAAGAACGATGCGCCAGCGATGTGTCATGGCTTGGAGCATGCCCTTTAGGTGTCCTCTAACCTACGTTATCGGGAGATTAAGGCTGTGGCTTTAGGGGTCTCAGGTACCCATGGTGTCAAACGGTGCGATCGACGAATCGCGCCGGTTTTGTTTCCGCGTTGCCGTACTCTGTGAGCATAACCCGCGCGTGGACTGTCCCCCGTCATCGGGTTAGAATAGGCGCAAATAATTCAGCGCCAGGCGCGTTCCCGCCGCCAAAGCCGGGCTGACGCAAAACGCTTTTGCTGACCCGGGGGCCACAGACGGGATCCAACGTTCAAGTTGAAGAGAAGGAGAGAATTCCATGAAGAAGCAGACACGCCGCGAATTCCTGGGGAACACCATTTTTGCCGCTGCCGGAGCAGGCCTGGGTCTGGCCGCGCTGCCAGGCGGATCGTTGTTGGCCTCAGCGCAGAAGGGCGGCCGTGGTTACACCGCGGCCCGGCACGTAATCCTGCTCAACGGAGTGATGGCGGGATTTCCCGAGTCGGTGGAAGGCGGAAACGCCACCAGCGGCGTGGTGGAGAACCGCGCCCCCGGCCGCGGGCCGCAGAAGCATATTGCCGGCGTGAAGTATGAAGACATTACCGTGAACTTCGGCACGGGAATGTCGCGGGCATTTTATGACTGGATCAGGGCGACGCTGGAGCGGCGCTCCGCGCGCATGAACGGCGCAATCAGCACCTGCGATTTCAACTGGAACGAAGTTGAACGCATGGAATGGTCCAACGGGCTCATTACCGAAGTCGGATTCCCAGCGCTGGACGCGGCATCGAAAGACGCGGCGAAGATGACGGTGAAAATTTCGCCCGAGGCAATACGCATGGTCAAGGGTGCCGGGAGTTTGCGCGGCGCCGCCGCGCAGGCGGTGCACAAAAAATGGCTGCCCTCAAACTTCCGCCTGAACATCGATGGCCTGGACTGCACGCGCGTGAACAGGATTGAAGCCATCACCGTCAAGCAAAAAGTGGTGGATAACCCGGTTGGCGAACTTCGGTCGCCCCAGCGGCCATCGGGGCAAATGGCGGTCTCCAGTCTGGTGGTCACGCTGCCGGAATCGCACGCCGCCGCCTTCATCAAGTGGCATGAGGCCGTCGCCATCAAGGGTAACAATGGCCCGAACCAGAGGAAGAACGGGCAGCTCGATTACCTGACGCCGGACCTGCGCGAGTCGCTGTTCGCCCTCCGCTTCAAGGGCCTGAGCATACACAAACTCAATTCGGAGAGGGTCGGAGCGCACAATGAAAACATTCGGGGGGTAAGAGCCGAGATGTCCTTCGAAGGGTTGCAGTTCAGCTACAACGCAGCCTAGAGGAATCTGGGAATTGGGGCTGAGGCGGTAATTTCGCAAAACCTGGACACCGGCGACAGCGCCAGTGCCTGCGATGCCGCTCAACCCTTGTCATTTCGAGCGCAGCGCCGCCAAAATATTTTCCTTTTCCGAACTGATAGGCGCGGAGTCGAGAAATCCCGAGAATGTGCGTTACGCAATGCTGATTCAGGGAGTTTCTACGAAAGTGTTTGTGCTGCGTTTCCCGCATGCGCGACGGACGCTGTACATTCTTACCAGCCGCACGGGCACGCTCTGGTGGCCATCAACCGCGAAAAACAAATCAAGCGCTGGCACAGGGAAAAGAAAATCTGGCTCATCCAGAAACTAAATCGCGGTGGCAGGACCTGGCGGAGAGTTGGGGCAGGGAGATCAGGTTTCCGGGACAGTCCATCGTGAAAACTCCCTGAGTCAGCATGGTGATGCGCATATTCTCGGGATTTCTCGACTCCGCGCCCACGGGCCTCGTAGCGCCAACATTTTTGCGGCGCTCCGCTCGAAATGACAATGGCTCGACGGTGTCGATGGGAACCACGATTCTGGATGACCGAAGGAAAACAGCGTTTTCGCTGGCGCAATCAGGGTGCGGCGATCCCCCTGCTGAGCTGGGGATCAACCGACACATACTCCTGGGAAATGGCGCCCTTTGCGCCGGCGGTGA
>Ga0210407_10002591_pt1 | contig 15415 bp, 19 predicted proteins | sample IncBWC27MmetaG_FD_150860 | JGI IMG/M metagenome (GOLD analysis project Ga0210407, IMG submission 150860) | Forest soil microbial communities from Barre Woods Harvard Forest LTER site, Petersham, Massachusetts, United States - Inc-BW-C-27-M | ecosystem: Environmental > Terrestrial > Soil >...
CTTATCTGCAATCCGCGCTCGGCCCCGCCGACATCATCATCGACCACACCGTCACCATCGAACCAACCGTTCCGCCAGAAAAATGGGCTGATTTCTATAGAACCGCGCTGAAGAATCTGCAACCCGGCGTAACCGAATTCGTCATCCATCCTGGCTTCGCCGACGAAGAATTAAGAGCCGCCACTCGCGAGCGCGACACCTGGGGCGCCTCGTGGCGCCAGCGCGACTTCGATTTTTTCACCAGCCGGGAATTCCGCGACTTGCTTTCGAACCAAAACGTCAAGCTCATCACCTGGCGCGAAATCGCCCGCGCTTCGAATCACTGAGCCCGCCGCGCCTGGCAATTTCTAGCAAAGCCTCTTCCGTTCGAATGCCTTTTCGCGCTATTTTTCCATAGCAACGTTTTTCGCTCTTGGGAGAAACCATGCTGGACCAACCAGATCCGCCACCATCCAAACCCTTCTTCAAAAATCCTAAGCTCTATTCCACAGTGATCTTCGCTTTCGTTGTGGCGGTCGTCGGCTGGACCATGGTCACCCGCTGGCTGGAAAACCGCGGCATCGAAAGACGTGCCAAAGAAGAGCGCACCCTAAAGCAACAGGAGCAGGACCGCATCACCGTGGAACAACTCGGCGGCAACGAGCTGGCCATCCAGAATTTTTACGCCAGCCCCGGCGAAACTCGCCGCGGCGCCTCCGTCCAGATCTGCTACGGCGTGGCCAACGCAAAGACCGTCACCCTCGAGCCCCAGTCGAATCCCGTCTGGCCCTCCCACTCCCGCTGCGTCGATGTAACCCCCAAGAAAACAACGACTTACACTCTCACCATCGCCGACGCCGCTGGAAACACGAAGACCCAGACTCTTGAAGTGAAGGTCCGTTGACCCCGCCCTACCAGTTCCCCTTGTGACTTCAATTCACACGCATCTATAATGTTTGCTTGCGCGGGGTCCGGGGACCCTCTGTTCCTTCCCGGACTCCGCAGAATTGTCTTAGTGAGCTGACGACCAAAAACCATGTCCGACCCTCTCGCCAAAATCAAGAAGAAGCTGCAGGACGAAATCGACCAGCTCTCCCACGAGCTGAACGTCGAGCTCCCAAAGGAAATCGCCGTCGCTCGCGCTCACGGTGACCTCTCTGAAAACGCCGAGTACAAGTACGCCAAAGAGCGCCAGGGTTACGTCAATCTCAAGATCACCCATCTCAAAAAGCGCATGGGTGACCTCAGCATGCTGAATCTCACCAATATTCCCACGGACCGCTCCGGCTACGGCTCGCGCCTCATCGTTCTGGACACCCAGCGCGACGTCAAAATCGAGTACAAGCTCGTTAGCAGCGAGGAAGCCGATGTCGAAAAGGGCCTCATCTCCACCACTTCGCCCATCGGCAAGGCGCTCCTCAACCGCAAAGTCGGCGATGAAATCGAAGTCACTACCCCTGCCGGCAAGAAGGAATTCGAGGTCGTCCGCCTCGTTACCATTCACGACGACGAGTAACCCTTTTGCCGTTCCTCGCGTCCTAGTCAATGAACTGTGTTGGCCGCTTGTGAGGATTTATGTATTGGGGAGCAGGCCCGGAACTCGGGCTCCTGACCTGTATCGGCTATGTCATGTTAGCCATGGGCGCTGCACTGGTGTGGCGCAACCGTGGAGACTTCTCCATCTGGATGCATGACGAAATCTCCATCTTTCGCCGCACCTTCTCCCGCTACACGCCCATCGGCCCGTTTTACATGCTGCGCGAAGAATCCCGCTTCAAAGCCATCCCGACCTCTTTTATACGCAATCTCACCCGGCTGCCCCGCAGCCGTTTCAATGGCGCCGCCGTGCTGCTCATGATCGGGATGCTTCTCTTTCTCCTCGATTTCTTCGTCTGACGATTCTCTCTTGCCTAGACAAACCAATCTCCCTTTGCCATTCTCATCCCGATGAAACCAGCTCTCATTGTTCACGGCGGTGCGTGGGACATTCCTGACGAGGCCGTGGAAACCTGCAATTCCGGCTGCCATCGCGCGCTGACGGCGGGGTGGAGCATTCTCGAACGTGGCGGCGCGGCAATCGATGCGATTGAAGCCGCTATTATGGTGCTCGAAGATGATCCGGTATTTGATGCGGGGTACGGGTCACATCTGAATCTCGATGGGCACGTGGAGTGCGACGCCATCGTCATGAACGGTGCGACGCTGCGCTGCGGGGCGGCCGCGGGGCTGCAGCGCATTAAGAATCCCGTTCAAGCGGCGCGCAAGATCCTTGAAACTTGCCCGCACATGATGCTGGTCGCGCAAGGCGCTGAGCATTTTGCCAAAGAAAATGGAATCAAGCTCTGCAAGCCGGAAGAGCTGGTCAGTGAAGCGGAGCAAGAAGCCTGGATGAAATGCAAAGCGGACAAACATGCCGCCGAGCATCATCGCGGACACGAGCAGGGCACCGTCGGCGCGGTGGCCATCGATCGCGACGGAAATCTTTTTGCGGCCACCTCCACCGGGGGTACGTGTTGCAAACTCCCCGGGCGGGTGGGCGATTCTCCGCTGATCGGCTGCGGGTGTTACGCCGACTCGGAAGCGGGCGGAGTTTCCTGCACGGGGTACGGCGAAGCCATCATGAAAATTGTGATGGCCAAAACCACAGTGGAATTCCTACGCGGGCCGGCGACATGCGTCGATCCTTCGGAGTCCGCCGAGAGCTGCGATCTTTCCACTGCGGATCTTGCGGCGCGCCGCGCTATCCATCTTCTTGGCAAACGCACACATGCTACGGGCGGGCTGATCCTGCTGGACCGGCACGGCAACCCGGGTTTCGCGTTCAATACGCCGCGCATGGCGTATGGGTATGTCGCGGCGGATGGATCGCTCGTTACGGCAGTGTAGCGCGGCAGATCGAAGGGATGGCAGAAAAGCGCTGGGAATCAGGCGGGGCGGGGGTGATGTTGGGTGGGCTTGTCTGCGCCGGAGTGGGAGCGGCGGGAGCGGTAGTAGCGGTACTCGCAGTCCTTGCAGCGGTAGGGGCTGGTAAAGAAAACGTAGTGCAGTAAGAATTCGATCGCGCCGATTCTTCGGGATCTGTAGGCGGTGGTGCTATTGCAATTGGGGCATTTTGGAGACTTCTCGATGGAGATCATGGGACAAATCTCTTTCTGGCCTGGAGCGCAAAGTATACACCAAGTTGGGTTGAACATTGGGCGGGCAGGTAATCCGTTTTCAGTTGTCAGTTTTCAGTAGGAGGGAGAGACGGGGGTCGTTAGTTTTAAGTTGTTAGTTCCTAGTGAGAAGAGGTGGGCTAGCAGGGCTAAAGCCCTGCAGCTACATGGGGAATCGAATCGGACGCAAAGAAAGATGGCGACGTAAAGTCGCCGCTCAATCCAGGGTACACAGTCAACTGGTACTTAGCTTGGTGTTCATGGTGAACAAGAACGGGAGCGGAAACAGCGCTCCATCGCATGGCCCCACAGTTGATAGGGGTTCTTGGATAGATCGTGATTGATCCAGCGCCCTTTCTTGATCGATCGGCGGGAGTGGCATTCCGAAAAAAAAACTCAAGCCCGGTTTTCCAAAAATAACAGGGAAAAAATCAGGGAATGGCGGGCTAGCTGAGTGCAAGCCTTTTGCCAGCAAGGCTTTCTAAGGATCTTAGGGCTAATCAGGGAATTAAGGCAGAATTCGCAGCTCGAAGGCGTGGACAGAAAAATGCTGCTTCCGCAGATCAGCACCTTAGTGGCTGCCAAATCGTCTTCTTTTTCAATTCTTGATGGCAATCCATGATTAAGTCAAACAGAGGACCGGCATTATAGGCCCGTGAGCCTAATCGCTACGATTTACTGTCTGGTGGACCCTAATCGCCCGGTGACGACGAGCAATCCATTAATGCAGTCAGGCGGACCAGAGACTGCTCGTAGGATTCAACCCTCCCCCCAGGTACCATCTAAAAGCGTTCAAATGGAAATCTCCGTCGATCCCACTCACGAAGCAATGCACCCCGGTTAGTCAAAGGTGAATCAGAACCAGAATCCCCCTCTGCCTTTAATCTCTCAGCCAGTTGCTTGTAGTACTCGAACAGCCCGTAGACCTGGTGCATGCATTGATGCTTGAACCAGTCGAGTGCTTGAGAGGTTGAGTCTGCCTGATCGTCGTACTTGCCCTTCGGGAAGCTTGTGAGTTCGTGCAAGTACTCGCCCAACCAGGCCGCCTTGTCTGGGATATGGGCAAAACCATTTTCAATGGTGCTAGTGACCGAATGCATCCGCATGGTTTTGTCCATTGTTGGTTCGTACTTTTTGATCGCGTGCATTCCCTCACTGACCAGTTCCTGGATCAGTTGCGTACCTGACGCCTTGTCCTCGATCAAGATCGTTTGAGGATCGAAGGCCTCTGCTTGCTCTCGGACCACGCGCTTCAATTCCGGATAGCCGAGGCGTTTGCGAAGGACATGAAGTAGGTATACGTGCTTTTCTTTAAGTCCCCAGGTGGTACAAACACTGTAATCGCTCAGTTCCGTTGGTTTGTTGGCCGTATCCCAACTCTGAAAGATCATCTCGAATTTCGCAGGAACATCGGCTGCGGTGTAAGTCTTAAACCACTCCTCTTTCACTAATCCGCCGCGCAAGGGAGCGGGAGACTGCTGGTACTGGCCAGCAAAGTGGTACTCCCCTTGCGCTTCGCGAAGGTGCTTCAGTACCTCCAGCGGCTCTCGCTCCGGATGGAGAGCTTCGCCAACGAGACGCCGAAAACGTCGCATCCCATAGAGTGTTTGAATTACATGGGTTTCCTCCTCTTCGGCAATAGCCGGGAACCGGATCACCTTCCAGGATTCGACGCCGAGAACATGACCAACAAGGTCGTCCTCGTGTAATCGCTGCATAATCAAAATGATACGTCCCTTTTTCTTATCGTTTAGGCGGCTGTACAATGTATGATCGAACCAATCATTGACGGCCTTCCGCTGGGTGTCCGAGAGAGCCTCATCGGGTTTTAGGGGGTCATCGATCACGATGAAATCGGCACCTCTACCGGTCAGCACCCCGCCGATGGACGTCGCCAGCCGAGACCCCTGCTTGGTGGTCATAAACTCCTGGACAGCTTGGCGCTCGGGCGACAATCGGGTATGAGGGTAGAGAGCTTGATACCAGGCGCTGGCCAAGATTGTTCGACAATCCATCGCGTGTTTATTGGCTAGCTCCTGGCCATAACTCGCGCAGATGATTTGAGCAGCGGGGTTATGACCAAGAAGGGACGCGACAAAGGAGACCGAAGCACAGTGCGACTTCAGGGAGCGCGGAGGCTGATTGATGATCAGGCGTGTGATTTCTCCACGCCGGCACGCGTCAAGTGCAGACGCGACCACTTCGATGTGCCAGTTGGGCAGAAATGTTGTTGTCGGGTTCAGCTCGTAGAAACAGCGCTCCGTGAAGGCAGACAAGTCTCGACGCAAGAGCGCACGGTATTCATTGGGCGTCAGTTTCATCTTTTTGATCCCCCTTGTTGGTGGCTTCCAGACGATTCAGAATTCCTAGGACAACCTTCTCGTCAACTTCATCGAGGGTAGAATTTGGGACAGCCGGTTTGATTCCGTGTTCTTCAGCGGAGCGCACCAACGCTGCCAATAACTGGAGGGCTTTCAGTTCACCTGAAGTCGCCTTATTAGCTAGCTGTTTGATTGCAGCTTCGAGTTTGGTGACAGTTCTTCGTCTACCATTCTCATTAATGACCATCTTCTCGCGTAGTGTCCGCTCGAGCACCGTTGCCATGTTGAGCGTGCCCTTCGGACGACCATTGGGATTCCCCGACTGTCCCTTCTTGAAACGCGTATGTTTGGGCGGATTACAGTAGCCCAGCTTGGTGGACTCCGGCTTCTCCGACCTGTTTTGCTGGTTCATTGTTCTTCTCCTCGATCTCACTAAAGGTTTGACCGTTGCATCTTGTCTAGCGCACCGACCGGTGGAGGCTTGTCAACGGCGTACGATGGCGTCGACATCCGCGTGAATTCACCACGGCTCAGGATTAAACGAATATTTCCCCTTGCCAAGAACGAATTCGGTCCAAAAAACTCAATGAATTAGGGACTCTAGGAACGGGAATTCTAGGGTTTCGAAGTTTTGGCGTTATGTCGAGGATAGGTCGGTCGCTTACCAAAGCCGAATTTGAAACTCTTCAAGGGTTTTTGCAGATTCTGATCGGCTGACACCGCTGGGCTTTTGGTTCCGGCGAGTTCTGACATCTGCGCTAGAAAGCTGCGGAGTCTTGCTGCTTCCTCGCCTTCTAGAATCGAACAATTCACCTTAAGTGCTACTTGGCCATCCTTAGGTAGGAATTCCGCCAGAACTCGCTTCACTGCGGTCTCCGAGACGGGCATCTTGGGATCTAGCTGCCGCACGAAGTCAACCGCTTCTCGGACGGCGGCAGCGTGCTTTTGGCCCCCGGCCCGCGCCTCCGAATAAGAGTAAACGATTTTAAATGCACGCAAAAGATGCTTCGGTTCTACAACGCCGTTTTTCGGCGGGCGTCCTTTCCTATTCATAGATCCCTTCCACCATCTCGTTTGCCCAATTCGCTCCGGCGATGGAACGTGCAACCAGGTTGCACAGGGCTTGCTCCTCCCTGTCCATCTTCGCCTTCTATTCGCCAAGGATAGCAAAGAGCCAGGGGAAGTTCAAATAGAGTGAGCAACTCTAAAAGTGCAAACAGTCTTAAACCTATCCGAGATGCGCTCAGTGCCTGATTAACGAGGCGATCTCAATGGGTCGACGCAACACCAACCCGAAGCCTGCTTGTAGGGGTCTCAACAGTAAAAAGTCGTTCGCGAGCGTTGATTCAAACGGAACACCACCCTGGCTGGGCCTGATGTGGTCTTCAGGGCTCGAAGCGATCTACGGGAACCAACAATAACCATTGTCGCAAAATTAGCGAAGAGCCATCTTCTGAGCCAACAGCAGAATAATCTTGCGATCTGCCTTGTTGGATTTGCTCAATACTCGCCGAAGCTTGCCCAGAAATCGAGCATCCTTGCCCGAACTGCCCCAGGCGTTCTCGTCAGACGACCTGGGCCTTACCAAGTTCGGCAGCTGCGGTGGCTCCTCTCCGTCATAAAAGAGGTGGTGCATCGGAATATCTAATGCGCGTGCAAATTTCTCCAACGTTTCAACGGCCGGTACAGTGTGCCCGTTTTCAACGCGGGAGACATAGCACCGACGCAGCCCCGTTCGCGCCTCGATGTCGCCCTGTGAGAGTTTCTTTTCTTCGCGGATTGCACGAAGCCGATCGCCAATGATCATAGCGCTCTCCTTGTTTCGAGGAAGCTCTCCTCATTAACTACGGTATACTTATCTCATATAGGTACGTGCTGTCAAGTAAATGGGCAAGGCGAAGAACATCCCGATTGACACAAGCATTGCGTGGGGTGTGTACTCCTCCACACTACGATGCCTTCCGGGATTGAAATCAACAGAGAACTCGCCCGTCGTTACGAAAGGTGGCTGATCGTACAGCACTATGCAGCCTCCACGAGGTATGTGTATGCCCGCATCATTCGACGCTTTTCCGAGTTCATGGGGCGAACAGTGGTTACGAAAGCGACCCATTTCGACATTCGCGAATATCTGGTAACCGCCGCGCAGAGGGGCTATCTTCCGTTTACCCTCAAGCATGAACTTCATGCGCTTCGAGTATTTTTCGATTTCTTGAACATGGGGGGATTAGTTGGATGGGTCGCACCCAGGTTTGTGCGAATTAGGAGTGCGCACAGCCGCGTACCAAGGGTGCTGACCGAAATGCAGATTTTAAGACTTCTCGAAGCAACTAAGAACACACGTGAACTCGCACTCATCGAAGTACTCTATGGCACTGGCTGCAGAACTGGCGAACTCACCAGCATGAGAATAGAGGACGTAGATTTTACGGCAAAGCGTATTCGAGTCACGGGCAAGAGCGGGACTCGCTTTGTCATATTTGGCGAACCGGCTTCTAAAGCCCTTCGATCCTACCTTGGAAAAAGACAAAAAGGGTTTCTGTTCGCAAGCGGCAAGCCGTATCAGCGGGTGCGCTTGCACGTTACTAGTGGAGGCGGTTGGGCCTGTAAATGGAAAGAGTATGACGCGGACGGTAGGGTAGTCCGGCTTAGGCATGGATTCCTGGGTCACAAGCAATACCCTACCTATGGAGAGGCATTAGCGTGGTTCAAGAAAATGACCCACTCTTTGAGGTTAAAACGTCCGATAGGCTTGCGCCCTCTCAGCCCAGATTCAATCTGTCAGGCAGTGCGGGTCATAGGCGTGCGGGCGGGAGTCAAAGTAACCCCCTATGCGCTACGGCATAGCTTCGCTACACACCTCTTAGACCACGGTGCTGACATTAGGGTCATCCAAGAACTCCTGGGACATTCTCGTCTTAACAGCACACAAGTTTATACACAGGTGAGCAAAGTCAAGCTTGTAGATACTTTCTTACGGTGTCATCCGCGTGGCCGTGTCGAACGCGAGTAAACAGCTTGAGTATTGAGCGGGGGTCATGATGGCACTGGCTAAACACTTAAGTAAGGCTCAATCGGCGATCTTTCCGCCGTGGTTCCTTTCTAGGAAGGTTATGCGGCAGGTTCAACGGCTGTTGCCAAGCATTTATCATAAAAGGCTACTTGCCTACTTCGAGCGTTATGGCTGCATCCGGTGCAATGGGAAGAGAGTCGTTTATTGCAGCAATGGTCTTTGCCGTTCATGCACCACTCTATTGATTACCCGACTGCGCCGATGTGACGGCATGATGGCACGAGAATACAGGGATGCCATGATCGCGCCGTCAGATCAATTCGTGAACAAGGTCATCACCGCACGCGCAATCCTCGCTGATTTGGCAAAAGTCAAAAGCCTCAAAAGTACGAAGCGCTCAGGGGACAAGCCACCGGCAAAATCCATTGAGTGCCGACCCGTCATTCGAATCAGACAAAACCAACCGGCGGCGGGCATTGTTGCCAAAATGCTCCTGTGAGTTGGATCTCCGGGCCAGTGCAAGTGGAATTTGTAGTTCTCCCTGTCGGCGTAGCCTATTTTTCGGAGAACACTTACCAATAGGGTGGCGATGACCACGGATGATAGCGTCGCTATTCCTTTTTTTCGAGCGTGGACTGCGACGTTAAACCACGAGTAGAACCATAACGAGAAACACGGCAACCTGCATGCAGTAACTCACAACAAAAATGCATCCGCTGTACCGGACAACCGTGAATGGTCGTTACGTCAACCACTTCACATAGACTTTGGGCGGAGATTTCGGTTCAGGTTTTCTCTGAGTTGATCTTTTGCCCATCTTGGGAACTAAGTCGGCAAGCAGCTGGCGCGCAGAGTTGTAAGGTCGGAGATAGGCCTCCTCCAGGTCTGGCCGATGGTCGGAAAGCTTCGCTCGCAACTTTTTGTCAACTTTTCTCAAGCGCTTCCCAATGGCGCCCAAGCAAAGACGGCAAAATCCATTCCCGCCGTATATCGCATCCTTATGGTGGCAATGGAGGCAGCCGTAAGTGGCAAAATATGAATGCAACCGTTGGTGATGCTCTGCTGGCAGGAGCCTTTCGATACTTCTGCGCAGTTTTCTCGTGAGAAAAAAGGGTGGAAGGGCTCTTTTATCTATCCGCACAGGCATCAATAAGCCCTCTCTGCGAGCCGGGCGATCTTGAATGCTTACAAGTTTCTCGGGTGACATTTATCCAGCACCTTCTGAACTTGATTCATGCTCACATGCGCGTATTTCTGAGTAGTACCCACACTCACGTGTCCCAGCATTTCCTGAATCATCCTTATATCCGCACCATGGTCGAGAAGATGAGTCGCGAACGTGTGTCTAAGAAGCTGAGGGTGCACATGGAGACCAACCTTGAGCCCAGTTTTCATAACCACCCAGCGCACGGTTACGCAAGCCAAGGGCTTCTTGCCGATTGTCAAATCTCGAATTGGATTTGGAGTGTCTCGCTTTAGCCTTCTTAACGCCTGATCGTACGTTAGCCCTTCTCGCTTAGGAACATACCAGGGAATACGATGCGTGCGTTTCACTGCTGGGTCGTACTCATAGAAGTAGGAACGCCACGCGCCATTCGGTGTGGAAATTAAGTTTAACCTTCGGGATAAGGAGCAGGCAACAAACAGATATCCGCTTCTCCGTTTTCCGATATACCGGCGAAGATAGCCCGAAATTGCCCGAGGAAATAAAACATATCTGTATCCACATTTGCCGAGCACGCGTATTCGCCGAGCCTCCAAATCTACATCCTCAACCCGCATACTGCGAACTTCTCCAGCACGTGCTCCTGTACCGTAAAGGACCTCAATCATAGTTCGTTCATGGAGATTGCCGGCGGCTGACAAGAGCAAGCGCACTTGCTTCTCAGTGAGCACGCGCGGAACGATTCGTCTCAGACGTCGTAAGCGAACGAAGCGCGGTGGAGACCAATTGATTAGTCCCCCCATGTTGAGAAAATCAAAGAAGCAACGGAGAGCGCTCATGGCCCTCCATATAGTTGCTAGCTTAAGACCCTTCTGCGCGATTGAAGCCAAGAAATCTCGGATATCAAGATGTGTGACATCTGTAGCTGGGATGTCATTGAGAAATTCGCAGAGTGACAAAACTGAACCCAAATAGTAGCGGTTCGTGTTTGCAGAATACCCCAGTACTCTCAGCCAGCGCGCAAACCGCGAGGCTAGTTCCGCGTTGAATTCGCGCGTGGAGGGCATAGCGGAATTGGGTGAGTACACACTGGCTTCAACGATTTGTCAACGAATCGCTTTATTGCTCTGGCGCCCTGCGGATGGACGGCAGGTTCCTGGAAGTCGCGTTACGGGACATCTGGCCGAGTGCGAATCCATTTCTCTGATAAACGCGTTAACGGCTTACTTCGTTGTAATGTGATGCCCGGTTTTGGGATTACATTCTTTCCGTTGCGCAATCGACCCATAACTGCTAGATCTCTTATCAGAGTTGGTTATGAAGATTTCCAGAGGAGAATCGCCCATGGAATTCCGAACAAAATAAAAATGGCCAATAAACCATAGATAATCAAGTATATTACAGCCAACTTCGCCCGCTCCAATTCGCTAGGGCTATATCTGCGCATGTAGCTGTGGGCTCCTATCCTCAGCTCCGAGGAGCCAAATTATGCAGACAGGCAGAAGATGTTGCAATATCTGTGTTGCAACCCGAACGACCAGGAGTTATCTGTGGCAAACCTAATCCGCAAGTCAGGCGCGAGCGACCTTGATTGGCCTGACGAGGTTGTAGATAAACCGACGAGAGGCCACGTCGCCAGAAACCAGCCATCCCCCGTCCCTCATAGTGCGATCCAAGATTGATGAGATCTAGTCTTGGAAGCAAACGTGGCACGCAAGTGTGAGAGCGAGACAGGTGGCAATGGCAAAACCTTAGCCCCCCCCCCGAGTGGTCGTCAGAACCATCATCTTTGTTCGCGAAGCTTGCTCGGAGACGATTACGTGGAGAATCTCATTGCTCTTTAATCAAACTTGATGTGTTCCCAGTCATCTCAGAGTTCTTCTGGCTCAATCGTCGATCTTTGATTCTGCAGATTGATATCTTCCCGACCTTAACTCACTAGGATGACTCGGTATGCTCTGCGCGCTCAGTGGTCGCCTCGATCAGGTACTTCGGGCGGTGGCGGGATTCGTCAAGGGCGCGCCATAGATACTCGCCCAACACACCCATCATAAGCATCTGAATGCCACCAATCACAAGTACCACCACCATTAATGACGTCCACCCTTGCGGAGGGTGGCCGTGGAGGGCGTTGAAGACGACGAAAACCGCATAGAAAAAGCCGATCACGGCCAAAAGGAAACCCAGATAGGACATGAGTCGGATCGGAACGTAAGTGAATGACGTGACGGAATCTACCGCGAGCTTCAGTTTTTTCTCCAAGTTCCATCCCGAACGTCCGTGAAGCCTCGCTTGCTTCACGTAGGGAATTGCCTTCTGCCGGAAACCCATCCAAGTGATCAATGCGAAGACGCTGGCATTCGTCTCGCTGAACTGGTGTAGGGCATTCACCACGCGGCGGTCCATGAGGCAGAAATCCGCCCCCGTGGCGGGCATCTCATGCATCCCAACCACGTGACGCATGATCCAGTAGTACAAGCGAGAGAAGCCCAGAGTCCTTGCCTTTTCCCCCTCCCGACGAATGCGCACAGCCCAGATAACTTGATTGCCCGACTGCCATTCTCGAATCAGGTCGGGCAACGTTTCGGGCGGGTCCTGCAGGTCGGCCGCCATCAAGACCACACAATCACCGTTCGCCCGCTGCATGCCACAGGCAATGGCACTGTGTGAACCGAAATTGCGGGCAAGACGGAACCCACGAATCTGCAGGTGTTCTTGCGAGAGCTCGGACAACATTCTAAAGGTGTCATCCGAAGAATGGTCGTCCACAACGATCCACTCCCACTCCAACTCCATGGACTTCATCACTTTCGAGAGCTGCTCGAAGAGGACGGGCAGATTCCGTGCCTCGTTGTAGGCAGGCGTGACCACTGACACGAACTGGCGTCCCTTTACCCTAGTCTGTGCTTGCCTAGTGGAGTCAGCCTGAAGCATGGGACCTGTTCACCTCTTGTGGTGTCGCAACAGCTACGCGAAGGGCATTCGCAATCCGTACCTGGTCCTCATCGGTCATATGATGGAAGAGCGGCAAGATCAATGTGTGGTCCTGTGCTTTCTCGCTCTCCGTTAGCCCCTGGCCTGCGAGGCCTTGATACGGCTGCTCGCGGTGAGAGCACATCACGCCGCGTCGAGTTGCGATACCCTGGTCTAGCAGTTGCTGCATTACTTGGCGCTGATTGCATTCCGTAGGCAGGCGCACGCAGTAACTTTGCCAGTTACTGCGCGCCCACGAAGGCTCCGAAGGAAGCGTCAATCCGCGTAGGCTCGCGAGCATCTCCCCGTATCGCCGAGCGAGCAATCGCCGTCGCTCGATGATCGTAGGAAGCCGTTTGAGCTGCTCGCGGCCCACGGCCGCTTGAATATCAGTCATCCTATAGTTGAAGCCAATGACAGGATAAGACTCAAAAACCACTTCGCTGGATCCGTGACGCACCGTGTCCGGGACGCTCATACCGTGCTGTCGCCAAAGGCGGAATTGCCGGTCATACTCCGGATTGGAAGTTGTCAACATCCCCCCCTCCCCCGTGGTGATGAGCTTGCGGGGATGGAAGGAGAAACATGCGATGTCTCCGTGCGGTTTGCCTATTCTTTCCCAGCTGCCTTTCCAAAGAATTTCGCTGCCAATAGCGCAGGCCGCATCTTCGACAACTGGCAGGCGGTGCCATCGGCCGATTTCGAGAATCGCCGCGAGATTGCAAGGCATCCCCACCTGGTGCACGCAGAGAATTGCACGTGTGCGTGCTGTGATCGCCGCTCGGATTCTTGAAGGGTCGATGTTGTATGTATCCGGTTCAATGTCAACGAAAACGGGAGTTGCGCCGCAATACCGAATGCTGTTGGCTGTGGCGATAAAGGAGTGGCTAACGGTAATCACCTCGTCATCGCGCTGTACGCCCACTGCTAACAAGGCGAGGTGCAAAGCGGCTGTGCAATTGGAGACCGCACAGGCATGTTGGGCACCCACGTACTCGGCAAACTCATGTTCCAATGCGGCAACCTGTGGTCCCTGCGCTATCCAACCGGAGCGGATTGATTTGGAGACCGCGACTGACTCTTCAACCCCCAGAAGCGGTCTCGCAATCGGGATACTGCGGTGAGTCGAAAGGGACTCAGGTTTCTCATGGGGTCGGCCTATTCCCAGATAAAAAAGGCCGGCCCGTTGGACCTGGTCCTGTGTCCAGAGGTTGCGTCCATCCACGACGGCTTTAAGACCCCGCGCTGCCAATTCTACAAAATCCATGATTTGGTATGCTTCGTGGGCGGTGTTCAAGATGAAGACGGTCGCCACCACGGAATCCGAGAAGTTGCCCGGGACAAAACCATGGGCACGGATCTCGTGGTCCGAGTAGAGGGGATCATGCAAGTAAACCTGCGCGCCGCGACGAAGCAGTTCTTCTCGCAGCTGGAATGCCGGCGAACAAATATGTTCCTTCACTTGCGGGCGAAAGCCTAGCCCCAGAATCAGCACGCGATGTCCTTTGAGTGTGCCCCACACTCTTTCGAGACGGTCCAGAGTCGCGCGTGGCTGTTCGTCGTTGATGGTCCGCGCGAGTTGGGTCAAGCTAGTCTCGATGCCGCGCTCCTCGCCGTCGCGGATCAGGAAATGCGGATAGACGGGCGTGCAGTGTCCTCCGACGCCGATGCCGGGAAGTAGCAGCGCCGACTCGCCGTCGGAATTGGCGGCGCGCAGAACAACTCCGAAGTCCACGCCGACTCGCTCCGCGTAAGAGGCCAGTTCATTACTGAGGGCGATATTTGCGTCGCGGTAGACCATCCCCGCGAGTTTGACCAGCTCGGCGGCTTCCAGCGAGTTCACGTTTTCGACGGGAGCGCCCAAGTATTCAGCATAGAAGGACGCACCGCGCTCGGCGGCCTGTGGCGTGATCCCCCCGACCACCTTAGTATTCTCGGTTAGCCGCTGCAGAACAAATCGGCTCTTCACCCTCTCGGGTGAGAATATGACGTCGAAATCCTCTCCGGCCTTGAGGCCGCTTTCCTCAAGAATTCGTGCGAGCCGCCGTGTACCTCCCACCGGCAGGGTTGTCTCATAACTAACGAGCGTGCCAGGTTTCAGACGGCTAGCGATCTGGCGCGAGGCTGCTTCAATGACCGAAGTATCGGCCATGTTGGCGGAGGTCAGCAGCACAGGCACTATCACCACCACCACATCGCTTTCAGCAACGGCTGCGGGTACGTTCGTGCTCGCACTCAGGCGGCCGTCGTGGACCAACTCCGACAGCAATTCCTGGATACCAGGTTCTTCGATCGGAGAAACGGCCCGATTGATGGCCTCAACGACTTCAGACCTGACATCGCAGGCAACTACGTGTGCGCCTCGCCGAGCGATCTGGCACGCCAGTGGCAGCCCCATCTTCCCGGCTCCGACAACTACCACACGCATCTAAATACCTCCCTCACGAAACCATTCAAGAGTGGCTCGCAGCCCTTGCTCGAGATCCACTTTCGGTTCAAATCCAAGCATCTTCCGCGCTCTATCAATCGAGGGCACCCGCGCACGGACCTCTGCGCGCTCAATAGCCTGCATGCGGATCGTGGCGCCCGGAGCGAGCGCAGCGATGCGCCTCGCGAGACCCAGAGTGGTCTCGACCTCTCGAGGGTTGCCGAGGTTGAAGACTTGGCCAGCGGAATCGGGGGTGTGTAGGATGGTTTGAACGCCATTCACCAAGTCGGACACATAGCACCACGCGCGGATCGCAGACCCTTCTCCGTAAACGGTGAGAGGCTGTCCGGCTATCGCTGCCCGACAAAAATTGCCGATGGC
>Ga0210407_10002593_pt1 | contig 15400 bp, 14 predicted proteins | sample IncBWC27MmetaG_FD_150860 | JGI IMG/M metagenome (GOLD analysis project Ga0210407, IMG submission 150860) | Forest soil microbial communities from Barre Woods Harvard Forest LTER site, Petersham, Massachusetts, United States - Inc-BW-C-27-M | ecosystem: Environmental > Terrestrial > Soil >...
TCTCTTCTTGTGCGGAGTCACGGCGGCATATTGGTCTGAGGCCAGAGGCAATCCTCTTCTGCACGGAGTCGACCAGCATGCCACGGCGTTGAATCCTGGCGGCAACATGGAAGGGAAGGAAGTGCGCTTTGGCATCGCCAATTCCGCGCTGTTCGCCACCGTCACCACCGACGCGAGCTGTGGTGCGATCAACGGCTGGCATGATTCTTTTACCCCGCTGGGTGGTATGGTGCCGCTGGTCAACATCATGCTCAGCGAGACCGTTTTCGGAGGAGTGGGCGCGGGCCTGTACGGCATCCTGATCTATGTGGTGCTGTCGGTGTTTATCGCTGGGCTCATGGTTGGGCGCACGCCAGAGTATCTGGGCAAGAAGATTGAAGCCTACGACGTGAAGATGGCAATGCTGGTCACGCTGGTTTTCCCGCTGATCATTCTCGTGCTCACCGCCATTTCATCGGTCGAGGGCTTTGGCACCTCGAGCATCAGCAACGCAGGACCACACGGCTTGACCCAAATCCTCTACGCGTTCACGTCCATGGCGGGAAACAACGGCTCCGCATTCGGGGGCCTGAACGGCAACACACTTTGGTACAACACTGCGGGCGCAATGACGATGCTGGTGGGACGCTTCTTCATGATCATTCCCATGCTGGCGATTGCCGGCAACCTGGCAAAGAAGAAAACCGTCCCCGCTTCGGCGGGTACATTTCCGGTGACGACGCCCCTGTTCTCCCTTCTGCTGGTGTCGGTGATTGTGATCGTGGGTGCACTCACATTTTTCCCGGCTCTCAGTCTGGGACCCGTCCTTGAACATCTGCAGATGGTGGCAGGGAAAACTTTCTGAGATAAAACATGGCAGAAAAAAAGAGCAAGAGTTTGTGGGACGCAAAAATCATCCGGCGGGCGCTGGTCGATGCCGTGGTCAAGCTCGATCCCCGAACCATGATGAAGAATCCTGTCATGTTCGTGGTCGAGGTGGGCAGCGTGGTAACGACCGCGCTGCTATTCCGCGAGAAACAGAGCTTCGCATTCAACTTGCAGATCACTCTCTGGCTCTGGTTCACTGTGCTGTTCGCGAATTTCGCGGAAGCCATGGCCGAGGGGCGCGGCAAAGCGCAAGCGGACACGCTGCGCAAGGCCCGGTCTGAAACCGTAGCCAAGCGCTTGCTGCCGAACGGGACCACAGAAACCGTGCCGAGTGCGAAGCTGCGTTCGGGCGATGTTGTGATGGTGACCGCGGGCGAACTAGTCCCCGGCGATGGCGAAGTCATCGAGGGTGTTGCCTCGGTTGATGAGTCGGCGATCACGGGGGAATCCGCGCCAGTGATCCGTGAAGCCGGTGGAGACCGGTCGGCGGTCACCGGCGGCACACGCGTGCTTTCCGATGTGATCAAAGTCCGCATCACTTCGAATCCAGGCGAAACCTTCCTCGACAGAATGATCGCTTTGGTCGAGGGCGCGGAGCGGCAAAAGACTCCGAACGAGATCGCGCTCAATATTCTATTGGCGGGCCTGACCATAATTTTTCTGCTCGCTGTGGTTACGCTGCAGCCTTTCGCAATTTACTCGGGCTCTCCCCAGACGGTATTCGTACTCGTCTCTCTGCTGGTCTGCCTGATTCCGACAACGATTGGCGGCCTGCTTTCCGCGATCGGCATTGCCGGGATGGATCGCCTGGTGCAGCACAACGTGCTGGCGATGTCCGGACGCGCCGTGGAAGCGGCTGGGGACGTGAACACATTGCTGCTCGATAAGACGGGAACGATCACGCTCGGAAACCGCCAGGCAGCGGAGTTCATCCCCGCGCCGGGAATTACCGCGGCCGAAATGGCCGATGCGGCTCAACTCTCCTCGCTCGCCGACGAAACGCCCGAAGGCCGCTCGATCGTTGTGCTGGCGAAAGAGCAGTACAGCCTGCGCGGCCGTGAACTGGGTTCGCACGAAGCAGTGTTCGTCCCCTTCACCGCGCAAACGCGCATGTCGGGCGTGAACCTTGATGGCAGAGAGATTCGTAAAGGCTCGGTCGACGCCATCATCAAATATTTAAATCAGTTCGGCACCTCGCTGCCGCGCGAGATTCAGGCGAGCGTGGAACAGATCGCGCGCTCGGGAGGAACTCCGCTGGTGGTTGCGGAGAATCAGCGCGCGCTGGGCGTGATCTACCTGAAAGACATCGTCAAAGGCGGGATACGCGAGCGCTTCGATCAGCTGCGTGCCATGGGGATTAAGACGGTCATGATCACTGGCGACAATCCTTTGACAGCGGCGGCGATCGCGCGCGAGGCGGGCGTGGACGACTTTCTGGCGGAGGCGACTCCGAAAGACAAGATGGATCTGATTCGCCGCGAACAGGGCGACGGAAAGCTGGTTGCCATGACAGGCGACGGCACCAACGACGCGCCTGCGCTGGCGCAGGCCGATGTGGGCGTGGCCATGAATACCGGCACGCAGGCGGCGAAAGAGGCCGGAAACATGGTCGACCTGGATTCGAATCCAACCAAGCTCATTGAGGTGGTGGCAATTGGCAAACAGCTGCTGATGACGCGCGGAGCGCTGACCACCTTCTCGATTGCGAACGACGTGGCCAAGTATTTCGCAATCATTCCGGCAATGTTTGCTGGAACGTTTCCCGTGCTGAATGCGTTGAACATCATGCGGTTGCAGACGCCGCAGTCGGCAGTACTCTCTGCCGTTATTTTTAACGCGCTCATCATCGTTGCACTGATTCCGCTGGCGCTGCGAGGGGTCGCGTACAAAGCGATGAGCGCCGAATCTCTGCTGCGGCAAAACCTTCTGGTTTATGGATTTGGCGGACTGGTGGTCCCGTTCATCGGCATCAAGCTGATTGACATGTTTATCACCGGTATCAGGCTGGTGTAGGGAAGAGACAATGAAGAAAAATCTGACTACTGCGGTACTCATGACGATCGCGACGACGGTCCTGTTGGGAATTCTCTATCCTCTGCTTGTGACCGGACTCGCGCAACTGATCTTCCCCAGGCAGGCCAGTGGCCAGCTGATCAAGGCGAAGGACGGAATAGTAATTGGTTCGCGGCTGATCGGACAGCCATTTTCGGGGCCGGGCTACTTTCATTCGCGGCCCTCCGCCGCGGGCGCCGCAGGCTACGATGCCAGCGCCTCCGGCGGCTCAAATCTCGGTCCGACAAATGCGCAGCTGATTGCTCGCGTCAGTGGCGACGTCGCCAAGCTGCAAGCCGAGAATCCCGGTGCTCCTATCCCTGTCGATCTGGTTACGACGTCGGGTTCGGGACTGGATCCGGATATCTCGCCCGCGGCGGCGGAGTTCCAGATTCGGCGCGTGGCTTCAGAACGCAAGATTTCAGAAGCGGAAGTCGTAGGCATGGTTCTTGAAAACTCTGAGAACCGGCAATGGGGATTCCTGGGCGAGCCGCGCGTTCACGTACTTGAGCTTAATATCGCGCTCGATGCGCGCTACGGGCGACTACACTAATGGAGAGCCGGGCGTCCCCGCCCGGCCGCCCAACTGCACGGGCGAGACGCCCGTCGCTCGACTATACGAACTCATTCCTGGCGCGGCTGATGAATCACTAGCAGCGCGCTCGCGGCCACGGAAATCTCGGAGGGCGTCTCGCACACAAACTCTCCGTCAGCGTAGATCTCAAGCGGAGTCTCTGTCTCCACAAGAACTCGTTCCGCCTTAGAGTATTCGACCTTGGGCGAGAGCAGATGATGCCCGAAATACACGGTTGGAAACATGCAGAACAGCTCGAAAGGATTCATTGTCGAGATGCGGCAGATGTCGAGCTTGCCATCGGCGAAATCGGCCTTTGGCGCGATGCGCATACCGTCGCCGTAAAACTGCGTGTTGGCGAAGGCGGCGAGCAGAGTCAGCCTTTCGGCTTCAGTGCGATCGTTCCCATTGACCTGCGTCAGCCGCATGGAATATGCCGGAAGTTTGAGCAACAGCGGCAAGAGCGCCAGGGCATAGCCGCCGTGTCCACGCAGCCAGCGCGGCATCTGATTGGCGCGCCGAGCGGCGGCGGAGTCGAGACCGCATCCGGCGACGCCGCAGAAATAGTGGGTGTGGTCCGGCGAAGTGGATGGGATGACGATCCCGAGATCAATTGCCCGCGCTGGAGTTTTCCCCGCTTCGAAATCGCGCCAGACGCGCAAGGAGTCTCGGACGGACCGCAGGTTCAGCGCGCGTGCAAAATCGTTTCCACTGCCCGTTGGGACGATCAGTACGGGGAGGTGGAGGCGCACCAGCGCTGCGAGGTGACGGTGAATGGTGCCGTCTCCGCCGAAAATAAGGATGGCGTCGGCGTCGCCGGAAGCAGCGGGCAGTGCCTGGAGCCACTCTGTTCTAGAGCTGGCCTGAAACGGCTTCAAGTCTGCCAGTGAAGTTCCCAACCCGAAGATGACGGCGACGCGCATGGACTTAGCCTTTAGCGTTCAGCGTTGTGGCGAAATACAGAGTTACTCTGGGCGCAGGCTACTGCCGAGCTTGCGCTCGGCTTGGACGGGCGAGGGCGCCCGTCCCCACACTAGCCTCTCCACGCGGCTACTACTTCGGCAGGCACTTATCCATGAAATCAACCAGATCTTTTTTCATCTTGTTATGCTCGGCCCTATCGATGTACACCATGTGCCCCGAGTTGTAGGTGGCATACGACACATTTTGGTGGAGCTGCCCGTCGAGGTTCAGATGGTCCATAGTCCAGTTGGCAGCGGCGAAGGGTGTAGCCAAATCGTAGTAGCCTTCCATCACCAGAATCTTCATGTACGGATTTTTGATCATGGCCGACCGCAAGCCGCCCGCAGTGCTGGGAAAGCCTTCGACGGCATTGCCCCACTCCCACTTCTGGAAGCCGGGTTCGTCGTAGGCGAAGACCCTATACGGCATGTCGGACTTGTAGTTGAGTTCGGTGCGGAGGTAGCCGTTGAATGCGGAAGTGTAAGGCGGCAGAATGGCGGCGCTGGTCGGATCGAAGAAACGGTCTTCGTCGGGATTTGGGCTGCTGAACCGGCCATCGAGGCGGCCAGCGACCAGCTTCTGGTCGAGCAGCAGTTCGTGGGTGAAGGTGGGAACGTCGATGCGCAGGCTGTGCGCTTCGATCACTTCCGGGCGCAGCCCCAGGTAGCGTGACAGTTGATCGACAATCTTGCGGCGTTCTTCGGACGTCAAGGCGTCGCCTTTGCCGAGAGCAAGCGCGTAGTCATTCATGGACCATCGCACGACTTCATCGCGCGTCTTCGCCATATCCTGAGTAAGATCGGCGGAGAGCTTGTGATGGTAGCCGGCGATCATGTTGAATGTGGGCACCAGCAGAAAATAAGGCAGGTCGTTCGATTTATTCCATTCGAGTGTCTGGAAATCCACCGCCATCGAGAGCAGAGTCACGCCATTGAAAGCGATCCCATGATCGGCCAAATATCCGGCGATGCCGGCGGCGCGCGTCGTGCCGTAGCTTTCCCCCAGCAAAAACAGCGGAGAGCTCCAACGATCGTAGCGGGAAATGTAGAGACGGATGAATTCTCCGAAGGCTTGCACGTCGCCCTTTACGCCCAGAAACTTCTTGGCAAGTTCGGCGGTCGCGGCGCGCGAGTAGCCTGTAGACATGGCGTCCACCATGACGATGTCACTGCGATCGAGCAGCGTGTTGGGATTGTCTTCCAAACGATAGGGCGCTGCCGGCATGAAGCCGTTCGCCTGAAGCACCACGCGCTTCGGTCCGAGCGCTCCCATGTGCAGCCACACCGAGGCGGAGCCGGGGCCGCCGTTGAACGAGAACGTCAGGGGACGCTTTCCGGCGTCCTGTCCATCGAGCGTGTAGGCGACGAAAAACATTTCGGCTTCTATCTTGCCGTCGCCACGCTTAATGGGAAGTCTCCCGGCCGTCGCCGTGTAACTGAGCGTCTTGCCATTCAGCGCGAGCTGGTGATGCGTGATTACGGGCGGAACTTCCGCCACGTCGTAATGTTCTTCCTTGTCTTTGTCTTTATCTTTATCACTGGCTTCGCCTGACTCGGCTTTGGCGGGCTCCGCGGGCTTGCCGCTCTCCGTGGACTTGTCCGGAGCTATGGGAGGCGCCGGCGTCGGCTGCTTCTTGTCTTTATCTTTTCTCGACGCGGCCGGCTTCGCGCTCTCGGGCGTCGTGTTCTGTGATTGGTTTTGTTGCGCCACCGCGGACGAGATCGTCATGACGGCGAAAAGGACAACTACCAGAATTCTCATGCTGGTCTCCGGGAGAAAAGAGTTGGACCAGCATTATAAAGCGTGTTCGCTATTGCACTTGGAAAAGCCTCGTCCGAGGTCTACAATTTCGCTGGTCCCGGACAATCACATTACAACTTCCGGGAGTTCGTGTGCGCATATGAACAATCGAAGGAGCATCCAAATATGAGAAAAGTACTCGCGTTGCTGTTCGCTGTTGCTCTCTGCGTCTCGATGTCGTCGTTCGCGTTTACCCAGGACAAGCCGGCCTGCAAATCGATGGACAAGATGGACAAGCCGATGGACAAAAAGGAAGATGCCAAAGCAAAGCACCACCACAAAGCCCACAAGAAAGAAAAGAAGGAGGAAATGAAGAAGGACGCCCCGAAATAAGCTTGCCTGCCTTCTCGTTTTAGGCCCCGGCACTGGCCGGGGTTTTCTTTTTGGAGCGATCGTTCGCGATCCGCCGAAGGCTCCTCTGGACGTGCTAGAATTTGTTGCGCCTGAAACGCTTCCACCGGCTCGGTGGCGCACCAGATCTCTCCACCCCGGCAATAACGGACTGAACAGTGGCCCAGCATCCCAACCCACAAGGCGATTCCATCACCTACGCCGACGCCGGTGTCAGCCTCGATCGCGGCAACCGCACCAAGCAGCGCATCAAGTATCTTGCCCACAAAACCTTTACCAAGGGAGTTCTGAGCGAGATTGGCGGCTTTGGCGGCCTCTTTTCGGTCGATAAGAAATATTTGGATCCGGTGCTGGTTTCGAGCGTGGACGGCGTGGGCACCAAATTAAAAGTGGCCTTCGAAATGAAAATGCACCACACGGTCGGCGCCGACCTGGTCAATCACTGCGTGAACGATATCGCAGTGCAGGGTGCGGCGCCTTTGTTTTTTATGGACTATCTAGCCACGGGCAGGCTCGACCCGGAAGTCGCGGAAAAAGTTGTTGGCGGCCTTGCCGAAGCCTGCAAGCACAACGCCTGTGCCCTGATCGGCGGCGAGACTGCGGAAATGCCAGGGTTTTATCCCGAAGGCGAATACGATCTTGCCGGATTCATTGTCGGAGTAGTCGAACGCGAGCGCATCATCAGCGGCAAAGACGTGCAGGTGGGGGATTGCGTCCTCGGCTTGCCCTCCAATGGCCTGCACACCAACGGATACTCGCTGGCGCGCAAACTGCTCTTTGAAATTGCAGGTTACTCCCTCGAAACCTTTGTCAGCGAGATCAAGAACAAGGTCGGCAACGAACTCATGCGGACCCATCGCAGCTACTGGTCAATCATTCGGAAGATGATCGCGGGCGAGTGCGTCGCCGCGCTGGCGCACGTTACCGGCGGAGGCATCACCGAGAACCTGCCCCGAGTGCTGCCCAAAGGCACATCAGCCGTGATCGAGCTCGGTACCTGGCCGGTTCTGCCCGTCTTTGAACATCTGCAGAAACTCGGCAACGTCGCTGAAGAAGAAATGCTCCGCACCTTCAACATGGGCCTCGGGATGCTGATCGTGGTTCCCGCCAAGAAATTCAAGAAAGCGCAGACGCTGCTGGAACGAGCCGGGGAAAAATTTTACAGCGTCGGCCGCATCGTCAAGGGTGATCGCAAGGTGATGTTCAGCTAGACGGTCGTGGTCCGGCGCATTGCGAGCGGCACCTTCTATAAATTGTCATCCCGAGCGAAGCGAGGGATCTGCCTATAAATTGTCATCCCGAGCGAAGCGAGGGATCTGCAGCTTGCCGCGAACTGCAGATCCCTCGCTTCGCTCGAGATGACAACCGTTCGATTTTCCCGGGCTTCAGTGCCTCGTTGGTGAATAATGTTGTCTTATGAAAAATCTCGGCATCCTTCTATCCGGCCGCGGTTCCAATTTTGTGGCCATTGCCGACAGCATTACGGCGGGGAGGATACCCAACGCCCGCATTGCCGTCGTGATTTCGAACCGCGCCGATGCTCCCGGTCTTGAAACCGCGCGCCGGCGAGGACTCAACGCGCTTGTCATTTCATCGAAAGGTAGGCCGCGCGAGGAGCACGATCGCGAAGTTGTAGCTGCACTCCTGGACAACAAAGTCGATCTCATCTGCCTCGCTGGTTACATGCGTCTGCTCTCGCCCTGGTTTGTGCAGCAGTTTCCGGCAAGAATTCTCAACATCCATCCGTCCTTGTTACCCGCGTTTCCCGGCCTGGAAGCGCAACAGCAGGCCTTCGCCTATGGGGTGAGAGTGTCAGGGTGCACGGTGCACCTGGTGGATGAGGAACTCGATCACGGCGCCATCATCGTGCAGAAGACGGTACCAGTACTGGACTCCGACGACGAGCACACGCTTGCCGTGCGCATTCTTGAGCAGGAACACGTCGCGTATTCGGAAGCGATCAAGATTGTGCTGGAAGGGAAATTTGAAATCGTGGGCAGACGGATGGTGAGAGGTCAGAGGTGAGAGGTCAGATTGCAGAGGTAAAACCCAAATTTAGCACGCGTGGGTTTTTACTTCTGCAATCTGACCTCTCACCTCTGCAATCATTACATGATGAGTTCGTTGCTCATTCGCGCGATCGGATGCTGCATTACTTCGAGTTCGTTCTTCACCAGATTCAGTCCATAAACGCACTGTTCAAATCTTTGCGAGAGTTGCGCGAACAGCGGCGCCACTTTGGCGTATTCGAAGTGCTCGAATTTCGAGACGATGTAATAGCTTTCTTTCCCAGCCTTCATCCAGTCCACGAAACTCTCCACCCGCTGACGGCGCAGGCGATAGTGGTTAATGCTCTCCGGAAACATCCCGGCGTAAAAGAGCGTAACGTCGCCAATGTGCTTGCGGACCTGACGTTCGCGATCGAACGACGGCGCTGGACCATAAATGGGATCCGACTCAATCAGCATCTCGCCTACATCGTTCAACGGCTTCCCCGCCGCATTGCGGATTTTCAGCAACTGCTCGGCATCGCAAAACTCCGACAGCAGATGTGCGACGTAGTTCACGAGTTGCGGATCGCGAATTCCGATCTCCTCGGCATAGTGACGGCCGACCAGTTCCAGAAACAGCTGCTGCAGCGGATGTTTCTCCGGAATCATTTCCATGGCCCCCACTTCCTTCTCTCGCCGTGCCCCTCTCTTAATCTTCTATCGGAACAAAAAACCCTATGCGGATTAGATATCTCTAATTCTTGCCCAACGCAAGTCACCATTGAGCCACTCACTATAGTTAGAAGCCCGCGCAGGGCGCAGGGTTTCAAGGTGTTTGTTGGCAGCCAAGAGAGGCGACTGCTAATTCCAGCATCGCGGATCGGAAAATCTGATCCAATCAATCGATTCACCGCAGTATTCACCGCGCAAGAAGAAGGAAAACGGAGGCAAAGTGGAGCGAATCAACATTTCAAGCGGAACACCGTGGGAACCGATTGTCGGTTACTCTCGTGCGGTTCGCGTGGGTGCGTATGTCCACGTGGCGGGCACAACTGCAACTGGAGCCAACGGCAAGATCGTCGGCGTGGGCGATGCCTACGCGCAGGCGGTTCAGACCCTCAGGAACATTGAACGTGCGCTGGAGCGAGCCGGAGCTTCGCTCAAAGATGTCGTCCGCACGCGCGTGTTCCTTACCAATATTGCGGATTGGGAAAAAGTAGGGAAAGCCCACGGAGAGTTTTTTCGCGAGATTCGTCCCGCGAGCACCATGATGGCGATCACGGCGCTGGTTTCTCCAGAGATGCTGCTGGAAATCGAAGCGGATGCAATCGTGCCCGACGGAAAGTGAATGAAATGGCGGAAGCGGCCGGAAAGAGCTCCCGCCATTACCTGGGCTGATGGCGTGAACCGCTAACGGCGGCGGCCCTTTTTGCGCGCGGTTTTTTTCGGAGCCTTTTTGGCTGCCTTTTTCTTTGCCGCCTTCTTCGGCGATTTTTTCTTTGCCTTTTTCTTCGCTGCTTTCTTCGCGGGCTTTTTCGCCGCTTTTTTCTTTGCCGGCTTCTTTGCCGCCTTCTTCTTGGCTGGAGCTTTCTTGGCGGGCGCCTTCTTCGGAGGCCCACCCTGGCCGCCGCCACCCGATGGAGTTATGGGCTCTGGCGCTCGCACAGGTTCGCGTGCTGGCACCACGGGAATCTCGTCGTCTTCCTCTACCAGAACGGGTTCTTCTTCCTCTTCTTCCTCTTCTTCCAAATCCTCTTCCAGCGATTCGCCGTAAGCGCCGCTGTCGCTGTACTCATCGGTCTCGTCGTCCCGACCATACAGAGTCGGATCATTGAAGCGCATATCTCCTCCTAAAGTATTTTGCCACCCCGCGCATTCGAGCGCAGGGCTAGGGAATTAGGACAACTCGCTGCGAAACTGCATTGCCTTCGGGTACGGGGCGTGATTATAGCACGGCAGTTTCACGGGCAGTATCGTGCATTCTCACCCGATTTGCGAGGGAAAATTATGAGGAAATTATTAAGAACAGAAAAAATCGCGCAAGCCCAGGCGAATTAAAAACGAAAACAGGAAATTGGCGCGGGGCGCCTGCCCTATTCATACGCCAACGCGTCGATGGGATCCTTCTGCGCCGCCTTGAACGCCGGATACAGCGCACCGACAATCGCGCCGGCAATCGCAATCAGGGTTGCGCGCACGATCCAGCCACCGTCCACGACCACCTGCATCAGCGGGAACCTCTGTGCCAGCGCCGCCCGGGCCGCCAGACTCACCACGATGCCCAGCACGATGCCACCGAGCGCCAGCAGTACCGTCTCCCGCAGCACCACGTTCACGATGTACAGCTTCGACGCCCCCATCGACTTCAGGATGCCGATTTCGCGTGTCCGCTCCATCACTGCCGTGTACATCGCCTGGAAAATTACGATGAAACCAATGACCACGGAAATACCAACAACCACGTCAATGAAAGTTGAGAGCCCCGGATAATTGCTGGTGGTCATCATGGCCAGGTAGGAAGCCATCGAGGTCGCCACGTGGCGCTCCATGCCCGGCACGTGCTTAATCTCGTCGACAACCGCGTCCACATTTGCCGGATCGTCGAGCTTGAGATAGAAGATCGTGGCCATATCCTTGGCGCCGATGAGGTCCTGCAGAGTGCTCAGCGGAATAAATTTACGGGCTCCCTTGCCCCTTTCCACGATCCCGGAGATGCGAAACTTGTTGTTTAGAATCTCGATCGTGTCACCCACCCTGGCGTGATTGGACTTGGCAAAAAGGTCGTCGACCAGCACGTCGTACGGTCCCTGAAATCGACCGCCTTCCAAATAGTGGAAGCCCGCGGACATGCTTTCATAGCTAGGCAAATCGATGCCCGCGATGATCTCGAGCGTCCCTGTCGAAGCTACTTGGGTGATTACCGGGGCCACACTTTTTACGTGGGGCAACCTGGCCAGTACGTCTCCGACCTTGACGGGCATGGGCGCGCCCGAAAACGCACCGATGAATGAAGACCCCGGCGGCCGTACCAGCACGTCGGCCCCGATACCGGCCGTTCGCATGCGACTGTCCTGCAGCATTCCGAGGGAGAGGCCTACTATCAGCAGGATCAGCGTGACTTCGAGCGCCACGGCCACGACGCTGATGAGCGAGCGCAGCGGCCGATGCACTAAGTTCCCGACGATCATGCGATTCATCATGTCTTTTTCCGGAGAACTACTTGCTTGGACCAACCGACGCTTTGGCGGCGCTGGGACTGGGCTGATCGAGGTGCACCACTTCAGCCCCTGCTGGCTGCTCCAGCGCAAACTGGTCGTCGGTCAGCGCTTTATTGATTTCCAGTTTAATTATGCTCAGAGTGATATCGTAATTTTCCCGCGGCCGTTCGATCTCGATCGTACTCGGGAATGTAGTCCCCGCGTAGTCTTTGTGATCCTGATAGTGTACGTCAGTCACGACGTTTCCCTGCTGGTCATAGATCCTTTGCCGGTGCGGCAGTAGGTCCGTTCGACTGAACTCAATACGGCGCGATAGAAACCAGCCCTTGGGACCGTTACGGATGACTGCCAATTCGTAATCAGGCTGGTCAACCCGATGCTTCTTCGCGTCGAGGACGGTTTCGTATCCATTTTCAAGGACCGCAATTTCGTCCTGGCCGATTGCCGGAATGAGCAGCGCGTCGTAAATGTATTGCGGCCGCATGTTCTCCAGCCGCTTGTCGGGCTGGTAGTTGTCGGCATTATTCGCGCCGACGACGAATTTATTCCTGGTGGGGAGCCATAGCTTGAATTCCTGCCCATCGCTCACCATATCGAAGGCCGTGTTCCGAACCAGCGGCAGCAAGCCCTTCATGCGCAGCATGGCCGGCTTGCGCGCCAGCACGTAGCCGCGAATTTCTTTGTAATCCGTGACCCGGCCGTTTTTCAGGTCGGCGGCGGAAGCGTCAATATCCACGGTCGCCTGCATGGACTGAATCTTGGCGGCCTCGGCGTTGACGTATTCGATCAGATCCTGCTGGGTCGCGGCTTTCAGTGGCCGGTCGGAGAGCTGACGGTCCAGAGTACGTGTCCGGAACAGACATCCGCCGAGCGGAAAAGTAGCCGTCGCCAGCAATAAAAGCAAGAGGACGCGGAGATGAGGGCGATACATTCCTATGCCGGTACCCAGAAAGACTTTTCCCACATTTGTATTTGATTAGTATATGGCAGCGAAGGGTTCCACGTTTACCGCGGGCCGTGTGGTAAGTACGGTTCATATCGGGGATGCCTCACAGGTTAGCTCTACATGCTTGCGTCAATCGACGATTTTGCCAGGAATCTCCCGGGTCTGTTTTGCAGGGATGTGCCGGGTTTGCAACCTCCCAACACACACAAAATTTTCGCTAACGCATTGAAGAATAAAAACTTAACTCCATGCTCTAAAGAGCGCGGAGTGCAGGGGAGAAATCCGACAGACTGCAACCACAGGGGCCACAGGGAACCACAGGGACACATCCACAGGGGAGGGCGGAATCTCCGAGATGAGCTGCTACCTCATGCCGAGTGTATGCCGATAGGCGACCACGTTGCGATTGTGCTCTTCCAGGCTGTGCGCGAAGCGGTGGTGGCCGTTGCCGTCGCTGACAAAATAAAAGAATTCCGTGCTCTCGGGGTGCAAAGCTGCTTCCAAAGAACTTTTTCCGGGATTGCCGATCGGCCCCGGTGGCAATCCCGGGAAACGATACGTGTTATAGGGGGAGTTCACGGCCAGGTCGGCGTGGTGGAGGCTTCCCTGGTAGGTGCCCGCCAGCAACTCCGCGTAAATCACGCTCGGATCGGCATCGAGCGCCACGTTACGCGCCAGCCGATTGTAGTAGACGCTGGCTACGCGCGGCCGTTCCTCCGGAGCCGCCGTCTCTTTTTCCACGATTGAGGCCATGGTCACAATCTTGTGCACATCCTGGTGTATATCCGAGTTTGGACCCGAGTTGGAGTTTAGCCCGATCTGTTGCGCCACCAGACGGAACTGATGGACCATTGCCGCCGCCATTTCCTCCAGGCTCTGCGTGCGCGTGAACTGGTAGGTGTTGGGGAAGAGATAGCCCTCAAGCGACTTGGCATCCGGCGCCAGATCGGAGATGAGCTGGGTCTTGGTTTCGGCGATGTGCAGGAAATTGGCGGCAGGCCCGAGTCCCGCGTCCTCCATCGCCTTGGCGATGTCGAACATCGTGTAGCCTTCGGGAATCGTAACCACATGGAAGTAGATATCTCCGCGCGCGATGCGCTCATAAACCTGTGGAAGTGTCGCCGCCCGCTCGAAAAGATATTCGCCCGCCTTCAAGGATGGTTTGGGGTGCAACAGATGCCAAACTCCGAAAACGAGTTCGCTGCGGATCACTCCCGCCTTCTTCAGCTCCGCACCAATTCGACGGGTCGAATACCCGGGGCGCAGTAGCAAAGAACTATTGGCGGGTGGCGTAAGCGCGACATAGAGCTGCCATGCGGCCCAGCCGGCAACGGCCAGAACGACAATTAGAAATAGTTTGATCAGCGTGCGCAAGGTTTTAGTGTAGAAGGTTTTCAGAACCCCAAATGGAAAACATCTACGACCACAAACGTCCTGCGATTCAGGAGCACAACGTGTCCGCCAATAAAGACATGCTCGCAATTGGGAGGCGGCGGAGGCAGCTCCCGTTCGAGATCGACGGGGACAGCATAAATCCTCCCCCTTAAACCGGGTGGCAGCGTGCCTCGAAGTTCCAATTGCCGTTCCAGGCCAGGCGGCAATCGATCCTTTTTCGCGAGTCCGGGCGGCAAGTTTCCGCGATGGCCCTCGTACCAGCCATGCATAACCTGGTGATCGCGGTCATCATAGCCATGCCCACGCCCATGGCCTTTATGGCCGTGCTCTTCGTTGCTGTAACCCTTTCGATCGTTATCGTTATCTTCGTCTTCGGTGCCATGTTTGTCGTGACCGCGCCCGTGCCCATGACCCTCTTGGGCAAGAACCATACTCGTGCTTAGCGCCAGTGTCGCTATGGCGAAGGTATGCAACCATCGGCTTGATTTCATGAGTTTCCTTCCACGCTTCAGGCTAAGGTGTGACTCGGGCTTCTGCAAGAAACCTCGGTACGTGATCTATAGTTTTAGAACCCGCTCCGGCTCCTTCCAGATCAACCCGCGAACCGAGTGGACCATGGTAACTGGACCCCTTCTCTAGCCCGCCCGAGAATAGTGGCTCATTCACCAATGGACCGGTAGAAGAAGGGCAACGATTTGGGCGTCTGGCCATTAGCGGGCGGCCATGAGGTACCTGCAAAAGGGGGGCACTAATAATGAAACTTCAACGTCGTCTATTCGCGATTCTTGCTGGTGCGTGCTTGTTTGCGGTTTCGGCCATGGGTGAGGCTGTGCCGGCCGTTGGAAGCAAGGCCACGGTTGAGGAGAAGGGCTTCACCTTGACGGAGACCTATGAAGGCAGTGCCGATACCGATGGGTTCGTCAGCGATATCAACTCGTCGGTGGGTTACGTTTTCAATCCGCACTTCTCGGTAAATATGGGCGTGTCGTATATGTTCGTTAACCCATCTACGTCAAAGACGGGCACGACTTCGACGTCCGGCATGGGGAACCCATCGTTAGGTTTCAGATATTCCAGGAAAGGGTCGGTGCTTGATTACAGCACGGGTGTGAATGGAGCGTTTCCCGTAGCGAGTTCTGCGAAGGGGCTGAGCACTGGTCGCGTGACTTTTGACTGGGACAATCATTTCGCTCACGGCTTTGATCTCTTTACTCCGTTTCTCGATGTCGGCGTTGCCAACTCG
>Ga0210407_10002594_pt1 | contig 15400 bp, 13 predicted proteins | sample IncBWC27MmetaG_FD_150860 | JGI IMG/M metagenome (GOLD analysis project Ga0210407, IMG submission 150860) | Forest soil microbial communities from Barre Woods Harvard Forest LTER site, Petersham, Massachusetts, United States - Inc-BW-C-27-M | ecosystem: Environmental > Terrestrial > Soil >...
TCGCCGCCACGGGGTAGCGGTTCCATCTTGATTGTGCAATCGCCATACTGGCCGTGCCCGCCGGTCTGCTTCTTGTGGCGGCCCTGCACGTCGGCTTTGCCGCGGATCGTCTCTCGGTAGGGCACCTTCGGCGCCTTCAGGATCACCTCCGTGTGGTAGCGCTTCTTCATCTTCGAGACCACGACTTCGATGTGCTGTTGTCCGGTTCCCGCAATCAGGAACTCTTTGGTCTGAGGATCGCGGAAGAATCGCAGCATGGCGTCTTCCTCCATCAGTTTGTGGATGCCGGGGCCCAGCTTGTCTTCATCGGCGCGGCTCTTGGGCTCGATGGCGAACGTGATTGCGGGCTCAGGCAGATGAACTTTCGGATACTGAATTGGTGCATTCTTGTCGCCGAGCGTGTCACCGGTGAGTGTGTCTTTCAGTTTGGAAACCGCTCCAATATCCCCAGCGTGCAGTTCCGTTACAGGCACTGCCGTTTTGCCCTGCATAATGGAAATGTGCGCCAGTTTCTCGGCTGAGCCGCGCGGAAAATTCTGCATCGTCGCATCGTTCTTCAACACGCCCGAAAATACTTTGAAGTAGGAAATCCGTCCTGCGAACGCGTCTGAAATAGTTTTGAAAACGTACAGCGACACTGGCTCCGAGTCGGTCTCATGGCGCTTCGGGGGTTCGCCATTTCCTGAGGCTACCGGCTCCCCCTGCACCCATTCATGCTCCGAAGGCGCAGGCGTGTAGTCCACAATGAAGTCCATCACGCGATCGGCTCCGACGTTGCCCAGTCCCGATCCAAAGATCACGGGAAAGATCTTGTCCTCGCGAATGGCGTTGTGTAGCGCCGGAATCAGATCCTCGACCGGAATGGTTCCCTTCTCGAAAAACTCCTCCATCAACTTGTCGTCGCCTTCTGCAATCAACTCGACCAGTTTCTCGTGCGCCTCTTGAGCCTGATCTTTCAGGTTAGCGGGAATCTCGGTTTCTTTGCCTTTCCCGTTGCCGCCCAGTTCGTAGGTGTAAGCCTTCATTTGAACTAGATCGACAACTCCGTTGAAATTCTTTTCCTTGCCGATGGGCAATTCCAAGGGAATCACCGCGCGTCCAAATGCGTTGGTGAGCGATTCCAGCACGCGCTCGGCGTCCGCACGCTCGCGATCCATACGGCTGGCAACGATTAACCGAGGCGTTTTGTATTCTTCGCAGTAGTTCCACACGCGCTGGGTGACGACTTCAACTCCGGCCACGCCGTCCACAACGACGACAGCTGCGTCGACCACGGGCAGCACCATCTTGGCTTCGTGGACAAACATGTTGAATCCGGGCGTATCCACAATGTTGATCTTGGTCTTGCCCCATTCGACGTAGGCCAGGCCCGCGGAAATCGACATCTTGCGCGCGATCTCTTCGTCATCCCAATCGGTGGTCGCGGAACCGTCGTCCACTCGCCCTTGCCGCGGGGTTGCGCCGGAGGAATAAAGCATGGCGGACACCAAAGAGGTCTTTCCCGCATGTCCGTGGCCCACCACGGCAACGTTGCGGATGTTTGCACCTTCGTAAACTTTCACGAGTTCGCTCCTCCAACTTAGGTCGCGTGAGGACAGCTTCACACGGCTATCTGGCCAAGCAATGCCTGGCTCTAATCGCGACTAAGAGATCCTACCTGCGGCGGGCCCCTAAAGAACAAATCAAGAGAACAGTCTATAGGCCAATGTCGAGCAGCCTGCCAAAACCAATGATGCTAACACGCCTCCACCGGGCCTCTCAACCCGATTTCCCAGCCCGCCACTTTTCCGTTCAAACCGTATATCATCAAATCGCCATGCTCGGCGACCGTACCAACGAACCTCGTTCTAACGAACAATGGATCGCGCAATATGCCGGCAGCCATCAGCACCCGGTAAACCGGGTATTCCATACCGTGGGTATTCCGGCAATTCTGCTGTCGGTCGTATTGTTCCTCGGGGCCATCATCATTCATCGATTGTGGCTTTATGCGCTTGTGTTTTTCGTCGCGGGATGGACCTTCCAGTTCATCGGCCACGCGTTCGAGGGCAAAGAGCCTGAATTTTTTCACGATTGGCGATTCTTGTTTGTCGGGGTGCGCTGGTGGTGGGCCAAGATTCACGGGAAGGCTTGAGAATCCGGCCTGCCGCGGCAATCTCCGGCATCCTTGAAGTTTGACAATTTTGTGATGTCTGGTCCACGCTATCGTTGTAAACTGTTCTTCGGCTATCGTGGGCGGAGAAAAAAACTTCCGGCTCCGCGGTGAAACCGATTGCCTGTCCGATTCGTCTAAACAGAACTTGAAGCCATGCATCGACTGACCGCCAGATTCGTGCTGATTCTGCTGCTGGTGAGTGTCTTCGCTCCCGTGGCTCTGGCGATCTCTGCCTCGGCGCCGCATGCCTGCTGCATGCGGAAGCCGATGCACGATCGTGCTTCCCACAATTCCGAGTTCCAGACTCTTCCCGGATGCTGCCAACGCGATTGTTGCCGTCCGCTGACCGTTTCTCAATGGGCGCAAATAAGCCCACAGCCAAACGCCCAGATCGCACCTGCGTCGACGACTTTGCAATCTGGCCGCCGACCGATTTATTTCGCCACGACAGTGAACCGCGCGCATTCCGGTCGCGCCCCTCCGCAATTCTCCATCGCCTGATTCCAAACAGCGTGTAGACACTCGTGTGGGGACGGGTCTCCGACTCCGTCCGGCGGAGCAAGATTCCGCAGGCTTGAGCCCCACCGAGGTCCAGCCCAGCTCAATCAGGTTTCTTGGAGACTCATGCGCGTTACCCATGTTCGACACATCGCCGTCTCGTTCCTGCTCGTCGCATCCGCAGTTGCGACGATCTTCGGCTCCGTCCGCGGAATCATTCATGATCCTCAGCACCGTCCAGTGCAGGGCGCCATGGTGATGTTAAAAGCAAAATCCTCGGAGTGGTCCAAGAGCGCCAACACAGATGCGAACGGCAATTTCGAATTTAACGCCGTGCCAATCGGCGAGTACTCGGTCATCGTCGCCAACCCCGGCTTTGTGCAAGCTGCGCAGGAGGTCAGGGTCACATCCGGCACCGAACCCGTCGTGCATCTTCTGTTGCGGGTTGCCGTCGCCAATGAGACGGTCAACGTCTCCGCCCCGCCTGTGGCAGCCCCAATTGACTCGGCGACGCCCATCACGATGGTTAGCCGCACAGACATCCAGCGAACTCCGGGAGCCGTTCGCGCCAACAGTCTGGCGATGATCACCGATTACGTCCCCGGCGCTTATTTTACCCACGATCAATTGCACGTCCGCGGAGGCCACCAAACCAGCTGGCTGATCGATGGCGTCCCGGTCCCCAATACCAATATCGCCTCCAACCTGGGAGCGCAGTTCGATCCCAAGGATATCGACTACCTGGAAGTGCAACGCGGAAGCTACAGCGCCGCATTTGGAGATCGTACCTACGGAGTGTTTAACATTGCCCCGCGAACCGGCTTTGAGCGCAATAATGAAGCCGAGTTGATTCTAAGTGCGGGCAACTTTTATCAAACCAACGATCAGTTCAATTTCGGCAGCCACACCGAGCGTTTCGCTTATTACGCCAGCGTGAACGCGAACCGCAGCAATCTCGGCATTCAGACCCCGGTTCAGCAGGTAGTTCACGACGCAGAAAATGGCTATGGAGGATTCGGTTCGCTGATCTTCAATGTGGATCCCTCGAACCAACTTCGCCTGGTCACCGCTTTACGGAAGGACTACTATCAAATTCCCTACGACCCTTTTCCGAATGACGTCGAAAACAATCCTGTGAATGGACAGTACCCCAGCATCGGCCTTCGCGACGGCGATCATGAATCCGATGCGCTTGTGAATTTCTCCTGGGTCCACACTTTCAATTCCCAACTCCTGCTGACGGTCTCGCCTTTCTTTCACTACAACCGTGCCGACTATTCCAGTTCGTCGCAGGATTATCCAGTCGCAACGACACAGAATCTCGATTCAACTTACGGAGGGGGTCAGATAAGTTTCGCGGCCAACCTGCCAAAAAATAATCTGCAGGTGGGTTTGTACAGCTTCTACCAGCAGGACAACGCGCTTTTTGGCGCCGTCTTCAACGATGGCAGCGGCAATCTGCCATTCGCCGATACTGAACATCCCAATGGCAACCTGGAAGCATTCTTCATCGATGACAAGTTCACCCCTTTCTCATGGCTTACGCTGAGTGCCGGAATTCGGCCGACGCGTTTCTCGGGAGGTGTTTCAGAATCCGCAATCAGCCCGCGTTTTGGAGTGTCCGCCGTAATCCCGCGTCTTCATTGGGTCTTCCGCGCATTCTATGGACACTACTACCAAGCCCCGCCCCTGATTACCGCGTCTGGCCCTCTGCTTAGCTTCGCGCAAGCCAGCAACCTGGGATTCATCCCGCTCAACGGTGAGCGTGATGAGGAACATCAATTCGGAGTCACCATTCCCTATCGAGGCTGGACTCTTGACGCTGACAACTTCCGCACCAACGTGGTAAATTTCTTCGACCACAACAATATCGGCGAATCCAATCTTTTCTTCCCGATCACCATCGGCCAGGCTTTGATTCGGGGTTGGGAACTTACGCTGCGTTCGCCACGCATCGCCCACCGGGGCCAGATTCATCTGGCATACTCTAATCAGATCGCGGAAGGCGGCGGCGCCATTACCGGCGGATTGACTAATTTTTCATTGCCCTCAGGTCTGTCTCCACTCGATCACGACCAGCGCAACACCTTAAATGTGGGAGGCGATGTCAGCCTTCCCTGGCGCAGTTATGCGTCGACCAATGTCTATTACGGGTCCGGCTTTCACAATGCCTTCCCCGGCCAGCCTTATCCCGGCAACTATTTGCCGCAACATACGACGTTTGATCTAATGCTCGGTAAAGAGTTCGGCGAGAAATTTTCGATTTCGCTGAACGGCCTCAACGTTGCCAACCGCCGCGTAGAGCTTGATAACAGTGTCACATTCGGCGGTTTCCACTGGAACAACCCCAGGGAAATTTACGCCGAGTTTCGCTACCGCTTTCATTATTAACGAGAATCGTGTGGCTGCGGGCGACTTGCCCGCGTTCAACGCAAAGGAGAAGAACAGTGGGCCATTCATTCGAAATGAGAAGCTGGAGATACAGCACGATTTTGGTTTTGGCTTGTTGCGTTGCGGTTGGTTGCGGACCGTCCCGCAGTGTCAAGCAATCGGCCATGAAAGAAGGCGATCCGAAGGTCGCAGCCGAAGCTCAGACCATAAAACGTTATCCGCTCACCGGTCGGGTAGTATCAATCGACAAACCGACCCAGTCGATCAACGTCGACGGCAACGAAATCCCCGGATTCATGGCCGCGATGACCATGCCGTATCAGGTGAGGGACGCCAGGCTGCTCGACAAATTGGCCCCAGAAGACCAGATCAAAGCGGAAATCGTCGTGGGCGACAAGGGTGCGTATCTGGAAAATGTCACGGTCGTAGCCAAAACAGCAACGCAGGCGCCACACAAGTGAAGTCTCATCTTTCGAACCTCACTGCGCTTTTTTCAACGCCTCCAGCAATTCTCCGTTCTTTGGCGTCTGATCCAGCGGATACACCTTGGCAAAGATAATCCTGCCGCCTTTGTCCACGATGAAAACGGCTCTCTCGCCGATCCCCGGGAGCGGCGGCCCTTCGCGCAAGATTCCGAATGCCTGGGTCACCTGCGCGTGGGGGTAGAAATCCGAGCACATGGGAAAATGCATGGTGCCAATATCATGTTTCTGCCATGCGAGATGGCTGTAAACCGTGTCTGTGCTTATGTCCAGAACCTGGGCATCGAGCGCGGCGAACTTCTCGCGATCCGAGTCGAACGCCGGCAACTGCTCCCCTCAAGTCGGAGTCCAGTTGAGCGGATGAAAGCTCACCACCACATGCTTCTTTCCACGATAATCGCTGAGCTTGATCTTTAACCGCTGCTCGCCTTCGACCGCCGGCAACTCAAAGTCCGGTGCCAGATCGCCAACCTTCAATGCCATGTGCTCGCTCCTCCTCGACTGTGCGTCTTAAGTATAAAGTAGCTTCGAAAAGGCCGAGTGCCAACCGCTCGGCCAGAAGCTGGAACGACTTCTCGACTTCTTGATCGATTCCGAAAATTAACATTCCTTTAACCATTCACCGACGACTCTGGCCATAACATTTCGCAATGCCACAAGAGCCCCTCCTCATTGAGGATTTCCCTGGCCCCAAGGATGGCCAACGCGTCCTCCGCCTCACCGGGCCGCTTATCATCTCGAACCTGTTCGATTTCCAGGCCAGGGTCCGCGGGAGCAATGCGCGTGCCCTCATCATCGACCTCACCAACGTCCCCTACGTGGATTCCGCGGGCATCGGCTCATTGGTTGGCGCCTACGTCACGCACCAGAAAGACGGACGCAGCCTCGCCCTGGTCGGCGTGAGTGACCGGGTGCACAACGCACTTCAAGTCACGCGCGTGGACCACTTCTTCCGCTTTTTCGACACCGCGGCAGAAGCGGAGAACGCCGCCTGAGAACGGGGATGCCGCTCTGCCAATGGAGAGGGGCTTGTTGCGTTCGCCGAGACCAGCCACAGCAGAGGGTATAGCCCGGTCACAACTTAAAAGACCCAATTCAAGAGCAGACCCCTTCCGTGAAACGGAGTTTTCATTTTATCCGCATCGTTCTCGTTGGATCACATGATACCTAGAGGGAGCCAAACCAATTTCAACGAGGCTGCGCCAGTGCAAGCTTTTGCATATTGACACGTAGTTTGCTCCAGAGGACAATTGTCCCCGCTGCACCTGAAGTGGAGCCCCGTAAGTTCGATCCCGTTGTCAGGGTTTTCTGAAGCGAGGTTTTTCCATGCCACGAAAAAGTTTCTGGATCGCCGCCAGTTGCATTCTGGCGCTGCTTGGCTTGCTGCCCGTCTTATCGTCCGGCGCATCGCCAGCCAGCAAGGAGAAGGTCATCTATTCCTTTGCCGGCGGCGCCGACGGCGCAAACCCACTGTCTGCATTGGCGCTCGACAGCGCGGGCAACTTGTATGGCACGACCAGTCAGGGAGGCAGCAAAGGACGCGGAACGGTGTTTGAACTGAAACGAACCTCGGATGGCTGGAAGGAAGAAGTGCTCTACAGTTTTACCGGTGGCAGCGATGGAGGCAATCCCGAAGCAGGCGTGATTTTCGACCCTGCGGGCAACCTCTATGGGACGACTGGATTAGGCGGCACGGGCTGCCAAAGTACGGGTTGTGGAACGGTGTTCGAATTGAAGCACAACAAAGATGGCTGGAAAGAGGAAGTGCTCTATGACTTCACCGGCGGCAACGACGGAGACTTTCCTACAGCTGACCTCATCTTGGACTCGGCAGGTAATCTCTACGGTACGACGTCGAGCGGGGGAAAAGGCGATCGAGGTCAGTGCAATAGCGAAGGCTGCGGCGCTGTGTTCGAGCTGACACCCCATGAGAACGGCTCATGGGAAGAGAGGACCCTGCACACATTCAGGGGCGCGCCCGATGGCGGAATTCCCGTTCACGGAGTGATTTTCGATTCCGCTGGCAATGCTTATGGAGTCACCGAGACGGGCGGCAGTGGGTTGTGCGGTGGCAAGTATTACTTTTTTCAGGGTTGTGGCATTGTGTACAAACTCACGCCAAATTCCGGAGGAAACTGGACAGAGGCTGCAATCTATAGCTTTCACCGAGGAGCAGGGGGCGGTTTCTATCCTTCGGGCGGGCTGTTGCTCGACACATCTGGTCATCTGCTTGGAACAACCTGGAATGGTGGCAACGGGCTGGGAACTGTCTTTGACCTTAGCAACTCGCAAAAGGGGTGGTTGCAGCTGAATCCTCACGTGTTCTACGGAAATCCTGACGGAATTAGACCGACAGGACGACTCGTGGCTGATCCAAAGGGCAACTTATTCGGCGTAACTACCGCCGGAACCGGAGGCAGGTCGTATTGTGGTGGGCGGGGCAACAAAAGCTGCGGCGTTGTTTTTGAGCTGGAGCCGGCAGGGAATAACCTCTGGACGGAGAGGATCCTTCACACCTTTGCCACCACGGGTGGCGACGGAACTGATCCTGAGGCGGGGCTGGTGTTCGGCATAGGAGGCCATTTGTACGGCACAACTCAATATGGGGGAAGCGGAACGTGCGACAGCGGCTGCGGGACAGTGTATGAGGTTACGCGTTAGTTATCGGTGGTCTGAGCGGAGGGGAAGATGATGGAACGAGAATCGAGACCCGAGGCTTTGAGAGACGGCCGGCCCGCCGCGCTCCTCAGCGCCAATTTGGAGAGGCGCTTGTCGGCGTATACGAGCGCTGCCGTCGCTGCTGGCGTTGGCTTCCTCGCATTGACGCGCTCGGCTGAGGCCAAGATCGTATACACCCCGGCGGACACGAACATTCCCCTCAACGGTGGTCCTGTATTCGTTGACTTGAATCACGACGGATCTCCCGACTTTTCGTTATCCAATTTGGCGTTTTCTAATAGCGGCGCTTTCAGGTCTTACCTAAACGCAAGTGCGCAGCATGGAGGTAACGCCGTCTGGGGCAAGGGTGTTTTTACCGGAGTAGGTAATCCTTTAGTGTTTGCCTCCGCCCTGCGTCCTGGTTTCGCCGTGGACCCAGCGAAAGGGCACTTCCAAAAAGGAAGCCGATGGCTAATGCGTTATCACTTTGCAGATGGGTACTCCCGCTCTTACTCCTGGAAGAGCGCCTATAACAGCTATGGCCAATGGTTTAACACCCAGCGCCGCTACCTTGGTTTGAGAATCATGATCGGCGCAGAAATCCACTACGGCTGGGCTCGGTTAACCGTAACCGAGCCCCAGGGAAGCCATCAAATCCAAGCCACCCTCACTGGCTACGCTTACGAAACCATTCCCAACAGGCCAATCATCACCGGCAAAACCAAAGGGCCGGACGTCATCACTCTGGAACCGGCGACCCTGGGGCGATTGGCGCAAGGATCGTCCGGAATTTCGGCTTGGAGGGAAAAGAAGTAACGGCGGATCGGGACTTCGTCTGCGGGGGATTTGCTTCAGAAAGTCCACGGCTCCGCCCAAGAGTGCTCGGATTTCCCGGTCCATCCTCAGTGACAGTCCCTCGCTCGGGTTTGACTCACCTAGCGAAGCAACTTTAAGATGAGCGCTCCGGATCAATTCTCCGCCTAAACTAAACAACAATCGTCAACCCACTATGATCGGCCAAACCATCTCGCATTACCGCATCACCGGCCGCTTGGGCAGCGGCGGGATGGGAGTCGTTTACGAAGCCCAAGACCTTACCCTCGGCCGCCGCGTGGCCCTCAAGTTTCTTCCTCCCCAGCTGGCCCGCGATACCGCGGCTCTCGACCGTTTCCTGCTCGAAGCCCGCGCCGCCTCGGCCCTCAACCACCCCAACATCTGCACGATTTACGCCGTGGAAAAAGATGGCGAGCAATCGTTTATTGCGATGGAGTTACTCGAGGGCCAGAGCCTCGATGCCAAGCTTGCCAGCGGCCCGCTATCGCTCGAACGCTTGGTCGACCTCAGTGTTCAACTCGCGGATGCCCTCGACGCGGCGCACTCAAAAGGCATCGTCCATCGCGACATCAAACCGGCAAACATTTTTCTGACCCAGCGAGGGCAGGTGAAGATTCTGGACTTCGGCCTCGCCAAACTTACGCGCGGAACCGAAATCTCAACCGAAACCATGGGCGCCACTCAGGACAGCCCCCGCACCGCCAGCCTTACCAGTCCCGGAAGCACGGTAGGCACGGTCGCGTATATGTCGCCGGAGCAGGCGCGCGGCGAAGAACTCGATCCCCGCACGGACCTGTTTTCGCTGGGCGTGGTCATCTATCAGGCCGCGACCGGAAGTCTGCCATTCTCCGGCAGCACCTCCGCGGTGATCTTCAATGCCATCCTGGAGCGTGATCCCATTCCGGCGGTGCAACTCAATCCCCAGCTTCCGCCAAAGCTTCAGGAGATCATCGACAAGCTGCTGGAGAAAGATCGCGACCTGCGTTATCAGTCCGCTGCTGATTTGCGGGGCGACCTTAAGCGTCTCAAGCGAGACACGGACTCAGGCCGCAAAACGGCGCAGACGCCGTCTTCGGGATCGGTCGCAGCTTCACTCAGCCAAGCTCCAGCAGTTCCGACGGTTTCGAGTGGCTCTGCCGTCGTTGCCGCTGCGCGCCAACATAAACTCGGAACTGGACTCGCGACCTTCATCGCGGTCGTCGTGCTCGTCGCCGCTGCGTACGGCATTTACGCACTGTTCAATCGCAAGCGCACCGCACCGTTCGAGAATATTTCCATCACCAAAGTTACGGAAACCGGCAAAGCCGCGTTGGTGGCCATTTCTCCCGACGGCAAATACATTCTGAACGTTGTCCGGGACGCTGGCCAGGAAAGCTTGTGGCTGCGCAACCTGCCCACCAACAGCGATACTCAGGTGATCCCGCCGGCAGAAGTGGACTACGCTCATCTAGCCTTTTCTCCGGACGGCAACTACATCTACTTCGCGCGCAGCGAACCCGGCAGCACCGAGTTGAAGTATCTGTATCGCGCTCCGGTCCTGGGAGGCACTCCGCAGAAACTGGTTACCGACATCGATTCCAATATCACCTTCTCGCCCGACGGACGTCAGATTGCCTACTTCCGTTTCAACAATCCCGAAGCTGGCAAAGAGCGCCTCCTTCTTTTACCCGCTGGCGGTGGGGACGAGAAGATTCTGTACGGCGGTCCCATCAATGGCGGGTTGCAAGATCCCACATGGTCTCCCGATGGCAAGACGCTGGTCTGTATGGTGCTTCAGCCGGCAAACTCTTTCAGCGGCCTGGTGACATTCGATGTTGCCAGCGGACAGCAGAAGCTCTTCTTCACCTCCGATGCCAGCATCGTGCAGCGTCCGGTGTGGATGCCGGACCAGCGCGGCCTGGTCGCACAATCCACCTTCGGCCGGGATCAGATCGTTTTTGTTTCTTATCCCGACGGAAAGATCCACGATGTAACCCGGGATACCAACAACTACTCCGAACCGAGCCTGGCTGCTGATGGACGCACTTTGGTGAGTGTCATGAGCCAGGCCCACTTCAACCTCTTCGTGATGCCGACTGCGTCTTTGAATAGCAGCCAACCCCGGCAGGTTACTTCGGGCGCGCCCACCTTTTCTTTCAGCTGGATGCCCGATTCCCAAGTCGTTATGGACTCAGGCTCGGGTCTGGGCCTGCTCAATCCGGCGTCAGGCGTTAAGACGCAACTGGTCGAACGCCCCGGGGCTTTCGTCGATACTCCCTCCGGCTGCGGCAGCGGCCGCTACGTAGTTTTCATGAGCGCGGTCATCAAGCAAAACAAAATGCTGAACATCTGGCGGGCGGACGCATCGGGCGGGAATCTCAAACAGCTTTCCGACGGCAAGGTGGATCAAGGCCCACTTTGTTCGCAGGATGGGCGCTGGGTCTTCTATGACGACGCGGTCAACGGCAACCGCTTGATGAAAGTATCCATCGATGGCGGAAAACCTGAAGTACTCTCGGATGAACTCGTGGCTGATTTCGACGTTTCTCCGGATGCGAAAACCATCGCGTTCGCGGCCTTTGGGCACCTCGGCGAGCACGTGGAAAGGCTGACGCTGCTCTCTGTGGATTCCCATCAAATCTTGAAGGCTGTGGATTTCGAGCACCCGCGAAGTGGGCGCATCCGCTTCTCGCGCGACGCCAAAGCTGTCGTCTACCCGTTCCGCCATGGCGGTATCGACGATCTCTGGTCGCAACCGCTCGATGGCTCTCCCGGAAAACAAATCACCGACTTCAAATCGGAGCACATCGCCGATTTTCACTGGTCGCTGGATGGCAGCCAATTGGGCGTAATCCGCGGCCATACCGATTCCGACGTCGTTCTCATCCGCGACGCGCAGCCGTAGACGGTTACTTATTCAGCCGCGCAAGCCTTCGGTACTGCGGTGATCCCCGCCGGATCAGAGCCGTTTTTCATCACCGGAAACGGTGAACCGGGAACTTCCTTCAGCGTGCCGCCGTTCGCGGCCAGAACACCGATCGCCTCTGGATTGGTCTTCTCGGAAACGAAAACGTCCAGACCGCTCGTCCCCGTTGCCAGGCCTAACGCATACAAGCCGGGCTTGTTCAGCTTAACCGTGCTGTCGTAAGTCAGTGCTCCATTGGAACCTACGTAAAGAGTCGTGATCTGGTTCGACATCGTGTTGCTCACGTACAAATGCATCCCATCCACACTGAGCATTACGTTATCGGAACTCTGGCCGTTCTTGTTTGTGAAGTTGTTCAACTCCTTCAGGTCTCCGCTCGAGCTGATGCTGAAAACCTCCACCTCCGTGTTGGTCGCCGCATCGCCAAAGTACGCAGTAGTCCCGTCGCAATTGATCTCGACGCCTGCCGCGGATCCTTGCGTCTTGAACGGACCAAGCTCTGTGAGATCTCCGGTCATGGAGTCGACCTTGAAAGAATCCACCTGCCCGATGTAAGCGGTGATCAAGTAGTCCCCGTTCGGTGTCGCCTTCATGCCAGCCGGCGAACTCGGAATGGTGGTCATCTTCAGAAGGGTGAGCGAGCAACCGGAGTTGATTCGCAATACCGAGACGCTGTTGGTGTTGGTGTTGCCCGCGAACAACAAATGACCGCCCGCCGCCAGCCCCACTCCAAAGGGTTGCGCGCCGCTGGCCCCATCCTTGAAAGGAGAGCCGTGCACTGCCTTCAAAGCTCCGTCGAACAAGTTCATTTGAAAGGCTGCAATCGTACTGTCTCCACCGTTCGAAACAAACAGACAGGTCCCGAGCCTGGTTTTGGCAGACGTCACAGTCGAAACAGCGAAGTAGCCGCTACCTGCACTCTTACCGCCGGTCGAATAGGTTTTGAGGACTTTCAACACACCGTTCCCCTTCACCGTCAGAGCGGTTGTGCTATTGCCGCTGTTGGCTACGTTATCATTGGTGAAAATATACTGTTGGGCGAACCCGACACCGCCCCATCCTGCCAGGACGCCAACCACTGAAAGCAACCGCAACGGTCTTAGCCAGCACATCATGTCCCCCTGGAATTTCTGGTTCTGTTTGCGGCCCGTGTAGGCGCAGGCTTATTCGCCTGGGCTGGCCAGACACAAATCGTCGCCAGCTCGCAGCACAAGCACGAGAGCTAAACAGGCGGGGCGTTGAAAATGGGGGAGGACAACGCGCCACACGCCCCAATGGACCGGCGCGCCTCAGAACGTATTACAGAAGGACAGCCCTGTCAATGGTGTCGTCCTGCGGGAGAAGAAAGTCCCGTCAAAACGAAGGGCGGCTTGGGAAGCCGCCCGGTCGTGAAGGTTTGTAAGTGGTTTATGCCGGCTTGACGTTCTCGGCTTGCCACCCTTTGGGGCCCTTGACCACGTCGAACTGCACTTGCTGCCCTTCCTGCAGACTGCGGAAGCCGCCCGCTTGAATCGCCGAGAAGTGTACAAACACGTCCTCGCCGCTCTGGCGGCTGATAAACCCATAGCCCTTGGCGTCGTTAAACCACTTCACTGTTCCTGTTTCCATGATGTTGCTCGATTCCTTTTTTTGTCAGATATGCGCTGTGGTCGATGGCAGAACTTCTGCAAGCAGGTCACGCTGCTGTCGCGGGAGTTGCTGAAAAACTGCAAAGAACTGCAAAGATCAAACGCAGCAGAATTGTACCGCACATGTCCCCAAAATTACCAAGACATTTCACCGAGACCAACATAAGCATATAAGATTCAATGGCTTGCGATGGCAAACATGGGTGGCGCGAACGCCACCGCCCACGGTTACAAAGTGGAACAATACTCGCCTCCGGCACAGCCGATTCCAATTTGTACTTCTCGCTCTGGAATCTTTTCCCGCGACACTGCATCATGGAGACATGCGTCTTCGCCATTTTACGATCGTGCTTCTGCTCTCGTCTCTCGCCTTCGCCGACGTCATCGACGACGTTCGCACCGCGCTCGCGCAAAGAAACTTCACCGCCGCCGATGCCTCGCTGCAAAAATATCGCGCCGTTCACGGCATCGACCCCGCGTATCTCGAGGCTTTGTCCTGGACCGCCCGCGAAGCTCTGGCCGCGAACCAACTAACGCAAGCCGACGCCGCAGCTAAGCAGACCGAGACCCTGGCCCGCCAGCTATTGCAGAAGCGGTCCCTCGACGCCGAACCGCATCTGCCCACCGCGCTCGGCGCTGCGCTCGAAGTTCAGGCCCAGGTCCTCGCCGCCCACAGCCAAAACCGCCAAGCCGCAGCCTTGCTTCAGCACGCTCTCGCAACATACGGCAACACTTCGATCGCTCCGCGCCTGCACAAGAATCTGAACTTGCTGAACCTCACCGCGCAACCCGCTCTGCCGCTCAGTACCGACGAGTATCTCGGAGCGCGCCCCGTTCCGCTGAGCCAGCTCAAAGGCTCGCCGGTGCTGTTATTTTTCTGGGCGCATTGGTGCGGAGACTGTAAGTATGAAGGCCCAATCATCAGCCAGCTGAGTTCGGAGTATGCTTCCAAGGGCCTCGCCGTCCTCGCCCCAACCCAGCTCTACGGATACGTTGCCAAGGGCGAAGACGCCAAGCCCAAAGAGGAAATCACCTACATCGGACAAGTCTGGCAAAAGTATTATCCCGGACTGCAGAGCATTGCAGTTCCCATCAGCAAGACCAACTTCACCAATTACGGCGCTAGCACCACGCCAACGCTGGTCCTGCTCGACCGCAAGGGCCGCGTCGCCCTCTACCACCCCGGCCTGATGCAATACGACGATCTCAAAGCCGCCATAGAAAAAACCCTGTCCAACTAAGGGTCGACTGGGGGCGGGTCTCTGACCCGTCCCCAGAGCCAAGCTTCTCTTAGCCCGCGTCGAGGCTGTCAGATTTGCCAGTCGCGCAGATCTGCGCACCAAGATAACGTAGTACCGATAGCTCGCGTAACATCCACAATCAGCGCGGGGATCGGAAAGAGCCAATGCGAAGACGCTCGTACACGACTGTTCTCTTGTTATTTCTGGTTATTGCCGGCTCACTCTCTCCGGCCCTGGCGCAAATCGTCAATCAGAATCTCCGTCTCCACGTCGACAAAGCAATCTATGGTATGAGCGGAAAGGGCAGCGACGTCACCTTGCGCGTCAGGAGCATGATCCGGAATAACTCGCTCGACTTCAAAGTGAACAACACCAATCTCGGCGGTGATCCGAACAAGGGAACGAATAAGACCTTGAAAGTTACTTACACATACGGCGCCCGGCGTATGTCCAAAATTGTGAACGAAGGCGATCGCTGCCGTATTCCGTGAGCGAACGAGACACGGATTGGAGCATAAAGGCAACCGCTTTTGAGCTCGGGTTGCCCATGTCTGAAGGCAGGAAACGATGAAAATCATAAGCACCCTTTGCCTCATCTGCAGCGCGCT
>Ga0210407_10002595_pt1 | contig 15394 bp, 13 predicted proteins | sample IncBWC27MmetaG_FD_150860 | JGI IMG/M metagenome (GOLD analysis project Ga0210407, IMG submission 150860) | Forest soil microbial communities from Barre Woods Harvard Forest LTER site, Petersham, Massachusetts, United States - Inc-BW-C-27-M | ecosystem: Environmental > Terrestrial > Soil >...
TCCTTTTGCGAGCAGTTATCAAATTGAGGGCACCCAATTGGTCTTCCTTACCCCAACGTCCCCAGTTCGACAACGACTTCATCGTCTGATCGAAATCCGTTTTCCCAATTATGGGCTGCTGCTCAGGATCTGCGGACGCGTTCACCTCCCAAGATACCAAGCTAATCCCCGCAAAGATGGTCAGCACAACAACGGATAAAGTCAGTGTTGCCGAAAGCCAGTATTTATTCATCCCTATCTCCTTGAACGCGACGCCTTCGCGAGGCGGTGCTTGGCGCAGGGCACCAGCCAACGACCAGGTACCCGGCAAAGATACAGACCATTCAGCGTCGTGAGCTCTTCTCGATCCCCGACTTAACTCAGCGAGAAGTTATACCCTTTGCTCGAAGAGTCGGTGCAGCCGCGGGAGATACGATGAATTTAATTAGAGCTTCGGCTACAGCGGCATTGGGCGAATGAGAAGCTACGCCAGCTGAGAAATTTATATAGCTCTGCAAGTCCGCCGGCAAGGGGCCGACGAGTTCCAGTCCCTCAAAGTCCGCGATTTCGGGAATCAAAGTGATGACAAGCTCCGCCTTGCCCTCAAGTACGTCTCTTTGTGGTTGCCCCGGACTTTGTTCGAGAATCAACTTGGGCTTCACTTTGTCGGAGATACCGAGGTGAGCAAACATTTCGTTAATATGCACCGCGCTTGCACCCTCCCGGTTAAAAGTGATGGAGGTCGCGTTCAGCATCGTTCGCTCAAGCGCTTCAGGTGTTCCAATGTCAGGCTTGGGCGCCCCTGCACGGATGCCGATTCCGATGCCCGTGCGGCCGAGTTCAGTGCGCGTCCTAGCCGCGATCTTGCCTTCCTGGATCAATTCATCGAGGGTATCCGTTGCGAGGATAGCAACGTCGAACGCCTCACCGGCTTGGATCTTCTGCTTTAGGGTTTTTGAAGGCTCAAATTCAGGCGCGACCTGATGGCCGATCATGTGCTCAATCTGCGGAAAAAGCGCTTGAAGTGCCGGCTTCATGCCATCGGAGGCCAAAACGCGAACCTCTGTGCCCTCCGCCGCTCTTTGCCGGGCGGAAAGGAGAATGGATGCCGCATTCGCAACCAAAATGGCCGCGCCAATCGAGACGTATTGAATTATTTTGCGCTTCACGAAATCACCTAATTATAAAAAGCGGAGCGGCCTTGCGCTCGATTGTGAACCGAATCGTTCGTCCTGCTACCACCCATAATCGTTTGTTCCTTTTCGACATGTTATCGGCGGTGCTATCTTTCAATGAAACCCAATCAACCTTCTTTATGGTTGCGCCATCGGCGGACGACGCTCATGCTGGTCGTGCTTTCCGCATTGTGATTGATCCTGTCGCGCGCCTCAAGTGGGGGAACCTTGTCCACTATTTTTGACACTCAGAGCTTGGCAAAGCTTCTCATAGAGCACGATTAAGAACGTTTGATCCTTCGCATCAACCCTCCTAAGAATTCTTAGCGTCTGGATTGCTATTGCACGCAACCTCATACGTGTTTCGCCGAAACTGATTCGGGCAATGCCACGAAACGAAACACCCCGCATAATCGCGCGACGGTAGGATAATGGAGAAGTCGTTCGCGGCTGTCCTTAACTGCAGGTAAAATAAATGGCAAAAAAACATCAATACGAGCCAAAATTCTGCCCTGCTGGGATCAGTATCTAGAGATGCCGTTCGGTCAGATGATGTCGGGCCCGGTTGGCTCGCGCATTTTGGGGCGCTTCTATCGCGATCACGCCTGCCGAATGGCGGCCCATTGGTGTCCTGAACCCGAAAAACAGGCTTCCAATCACCGACGATTACACGGGTCCAAAGCGAACAAAACCAGCTGACTGCTACTCCCCTTAGAGCGTGATTGATGCGCTCGATTCGAGCGCTAATCGAAATGATGAGTCTCCCAGGCAAACCGAATCCGTTGGCACGCACGGACAAGGACGTGCAGGTCACGGACGATCACGAGTCAGCCTTAACGTCAGATCAATTTATTGGTGGTGACGGCCGCTGCAATTCCGTTTCGGAATCCGTTGCCAGATAACAACGGTGGGCGCAAAAATCAGTCGAGCGGTTCGATCTTGGCGATCTTGCCCTGATGAACTTCCGCAACCCAAACCGCAACCGGAGATGTGGAGTTGTCCACGTCGATGTGTCGAATATTTGCGTTCACAGTTGGCAGCATGTACTCGGTAAAATCGCCCGTTTTGGGATCGAGGCGAAGAATCAGGTCGGTTGACATTCCGGCTGTCCAGGCCTCGCCGTTCTTATCTGCCTTTGCGGGATATGGACCGACCCAAGGCGTCGGCGCAGTCCACTCCTTGAACTGCTCTGTTTTCGTGTCAAACATCCCGAGCTTATTCGCGTAGTACTCGCCAAACCAGACTCGATCTTGCGAATCGACCGACATTCGGCGTGGCCCGGAATTCAATGTGGGGGTCTTGAATAAAGTCACTTTGCCCGTTTTCCCATCGATCTTCCCGATGTTGCCTCCAACGATGTCGCAAATGTAAACATTTGACTTTGAGTCTGCGGCAAGTCCGTAGGTGGAATGCCCGTTGGGTTTTTCACTGTAGCTGAGTTGGATGATGCCGGAGCTCTTCTTGTCGGGCTGGAAGTCGGGGTACATCGGATACGTGGTGATGCGGCCATTCTCGGGATCCAGCTTGAAGATCAAAAGGTTTTCGCCGCCCGGAAACCACGCTGTTCCGTCCGGCGCGGCGGCGACTTGCGGCTGGACGGCGTGCGCGTCATTGTATTGCGGTGGGACTAACCAGGTTCGAAACTCCTCCGTGCGCGGGTCAAACCGCGTGTATCCTCCTTGGCGGAATCGTGGGATCCATAAGTAGCCGTCGCGGTTGAACTCGATGGAAAGCGTCCCTTCAGGGAAGTCCGGCTTTAACGGCGGCATGCGCCATTCTTTGGTGTCGCCGGTTCGCGGGTCCAGCCTGCCAATTAGCGGTTCGCGGAAATCGTTGTACCAAACCATTCCTTTATTATCGAGGTCTGCGTCATGCGGCAGGCGTCCGGGATCGGGCAGATCGTATTCGGTGATGATGACGTGTGTAGCTCTGCCGGTTGGACGGGGGAGCGTCTTCAACTCATATTTCCAGACGGGGGTTGAACTCAAGTTGATCGAGCTCAAATATTTCGCGAACTCTGGATCAGGCTGGACAGCAACGTTGTAGGGGAGCGAGACAGGATGTTCAAGGACAGCCTCCACTGAATAACTTCTCATCCTCGTAAAAGTGGTAAGCCATTCGTCCTCATCGTACGTGCTCTGCACAATCGGCTCGAGGGAGTGGCAGGCAGCGCACCGAAATAACTCGTTCTTCTGCTGCTGCGTCCCTGGGACGCTGAGCAACCACTCGGAGCTGGTGAGTTGAAGACTGAGGTTTTTGGTCTTCAAAAGCTTTAGATCTACGCGGCTGGTCGCGCCAGCTGCCACTGCGACGGACACCGGGCTTGCGAGCTGGTAACCAACCGCTCGGACATCAATGTTGAACTTGCCGGGAATGAGCCTGTTTGCCGGAAAGTTGTAGCGTCCCTCGTGATCGGTGACCACGGTGATGCTTATCGTTTTGCCTTCGCCCTTAACCCTGACCAACACGCCTTCCATCGGCCCTTCCGCGTCCGAACTCACTCGACCTACGAGTGCCGCGGGTGCGGCTTTCTCAGAGGTAGCAGCTAGCACGGTTCCCACGTTGAAGACCAATGCCAACAACGCGAATCTCAGCAGCATCTTTCACCTTCGATGATTCAGTTCCGTCGTCCCGCCAATTTCAAAGCAAATCTTGCAGAATATTTCCGAGCTTTCGATTCGATGTCGCATTGTAACTTACACGATGACGGAATCGCGCAAGCGATCGGATCTTCGGTGACCGACCCACTACCCACAATTCATTCGGAATTTCGTTTTTTAGTTTGGAAAACAGCGCATAGCACACTCGTCTCGCTAGCAGGCTCAGCGCCAGCCGCACTTGGTATGAGCGAAACCCATGGCGCGAGAAGCGAGACTTCTTTCCGGCATGCTGCCTTCATTCACGCGCGCGCGGTTCGTTTTTTGAGCGCCCGGTATTTTTTTAAGTTCGGGCTTCTGGCCAATCAATGCGAAATTGTAGCGGCTCATTTAGGCTTGAAGTTGAAAATACTCTGATCAAATGAGCCGTATTCCTCGTACCGGGAAAGCACGTAAAGTTCCTGTCGACTCTGCATTTTATTCAGCAGTCCTTCCTGGGTTCCATTCGCTTTTATCTCAGCTAAGCCGTCGATGGTCGCTTTCATCGCCAGGCGGAAAGTGGTCACAGGGTAGATCACTATATTGTAGCCAAGATTTGAGAGTTGGTCGTAGGTCAGGAGCTTGGATTTGCCGAATTCCGTCATATTTGCGAGCAGGGGAGCCTGAATCGCCTTTCTGAAAGCCTCAAATTCTTTTTCGTTTTCCAAGGCTTCTATAAAGATACAGTCCGCCCCGGCATCTATGTAAGCCTTCGATCGCTCGACTGCCCGGTCAAGCCCCTCGGTCGCGCGGGAGTCTGTCCGTGCAACCAAAAGGAAGTCTTCGTCGAGCCGCTTGCCGCGAGCGGCTGCGGCCACTTTACGAACCATATCCTCGCGGGTGATGAGCAGTTTTCCGTCCAGGTGACCGCAACGTTTTGGGCTCACCTGATCTTCGATGTGGCAGCCCGAAATTCCGAAATCGATCAGTTCCTGAACGGTTCTTGTGGCGCTCATCGGCTCGCCAAAGCCCGTGTCGATGTCTATGAGAGACGGCAATTTCGTCGTGCGGGCAATTTGCCGTCCCCGCTGGGCCACTTCGGTTAAAGTGGTTAGTCCAATGTCTGGGTAGCCTAAGTCATTGGAAAGAACCGAGCCCGAGATATACACGCCCTCAAAACCTTGGGCCTCAATTGCCATACTTACAAGCGCCGACCAAGAACCGGGAAATTGTAAAAGTTTCCCACTCTTCAGAGCTGAGCGAAGATTTTTTCTCTTTTCTGCTGGATGAATTTCTGGAAACAGCATTAGAAAATCTCCTTACAGCCCGCTTGTTATGGATGTGCGTCAGCGACTCCGAATCCATCGACAAGCTTTTTCCGTTCTTGAAGGTGATTCTGACGTCCACCGACTCGTTTTTTCTGGTCTGTCCCATCATACCACCACGTCCGCTGTGGATTTTCCAGCGTGGAAATCTTCTGAAACAGGCGAACCGTCTGTTCCCATTGCGCCCGTTCGGGAGCGTAGGAATTAACATGGTTCCGAGTGCAGTCCGGGAGACAGCCGCGGTTGTAGGGTACCGGGTCCGATTAGGAAATCACCGGCGGGACGTAAGCAAAAGTTCGCGCGAAAAACCATGCGAAGAAAAGAACCCATAAGGTATTGACCATTAACTGCAACAATCCGTAGCCAACCAAATCCCTCGCTCGCACCTTAAGTATCCCCAAGAGCGGCAGCATCCAAAATGGGTTGATCAGGTTGGGCAAAGCTTCGGAAGCGTTGTAGATCTGCACAGTCCAACCGAGGCTCACGTGGAGATCCTTGGCCGCCTGCAACACGTACGGAGCTTCAATTGCCCACTTGCCGCCGCCCGACGGCACGAACATCCCCAGGATGAAAGAGTAGATCGCGACAACCACCGGGTAACCGCTTCGTGAGGAAATATTTACGAAAAACTGTGCCAACGTCCGTGTTATCGGAGACATCGTGATGATGCCGAAGGTACCTCCGTAGAACGGAAACTGGATCAGAACCCCCGCCGTGGCGGGCACCGCGCCGTTGACCGCTCGTGTGAATGAGCGCGGTCTCCAATGCAATAGCAAGCCCAGCATCAAGAACAAGAGATTGTAAGTGTTCAAGTCGAGGGCGGCCAACGGGCCGCGCGCGACAAAGACTTGCGCGAGGTAGCCCAGTCCCATCACGCCAACAATGATCGATAGCGCCGGCGCATATTCCAACCATTCAGCAGGAGTGCGCCGCTTTTCCATCTCCTCGATTTCAAGTCCTCCCGTGACCCCGAATGATTCAGCCGTCTTGGTTGAGTTTGCCGGCGCAGACAGGTACGCCACGACGACACCGGAGAGAATCAGGATGGCCGCGGTTGTGAGGCTTTGCCAAGTGTAGATGGTCTGGCTCAATGGAATTACCCCGCTGATCTTGAGCAACGGGGCAGCGATTGCGGACGGCGTGGCCATCATAAGGGCGGCGGATGACGACAGCCCCAGGGCCCACACTGAGCCAGTGCCCATATAGGCGGCTGCTCCGATAGCACGGTAGTCAATTTGCCGCACGTTTTTCACGATTTCCCGCACGAGAATGCCGCTGAAAATCAGGCTGAAGCCCCAACTGATTAGTGAAGTAGCCATGGAGAAAAACGCGACAAAGGCCACCGCGCCACGCGGGGTGCGGGGAATCCTGGCAAGCCAGCGAATCAAGCGGTAGATCGGGGGTGAGGATGCAAGCACGTAGCCGCCGATAATAATGATTGCCATCTGCATCGTGAAGGGGATGAGGCTCCAGAAGCCTTCACCAAAGTCCTTGATGAGATCCCGAATCGCGGACCCCAAGAACAAGGCACCTACGAACACGATGACGAGGGCTGCCAGCGCAAAAACGAACGAGTCTGGAAACCATCGCTCCGACCAATCGGCAAGAGCCATACCCAGTCGCGCGAATCTTCCATCGAAATTTCGTTGAGCTGCTGCAGCCTGGTTGCGAACTGCTCTAGGCATCGTCTGTCTTTCCCGTGCTCGAATGGTTCGCTAAGCACGAGGGAGATCACACATCCCCGTTTGTGAAGCGGATCATACACCGCGCTGCCTTTGAACGACCTCCACAGTTGCTGATATTTCCGATTCCGTGATTCAGGATAAGACCGTCCCCTGATAAGCTAACTATAGAATTGATATCCAGCTGGATGATGTAGCGATCCGATGAAACGCGTTTTCAGTAGCTTCAGACCTCGGGGGTACCTCGACGACTAAGGACTTCGTAGCGGCTATCGCGCTGCAAGTGAGCAAGTCGAAGCGGTTAGTTTCATTCTAGAATACGTATGCGACCTGGGCGAAAATCCGCCAAGCTTTGCGGCCTGTAGAAAGGGATCGCACATGAATAAAGCCCGCTATACGGAAGATAAGATTGCCTTGGCACTGCGCCAAGCTGAGATGCGGTGTATGCGTTATGGAAGAAAATTGAGCCTCGTAGTAGCGACGATTATAGGTCTGGGTGGAGTCGCCCTGGCACAACAGCCGCTTCAGCCGCAACCAGCTCAATCCATGACCGTTCATCCTCTGCGGGAGGGAGCGGTCTACTGGATTTCTGGTGGCGGAGGAAATTCCGGGGTAATCATCGGACAACATGGTGTGGTGATCGTAGACGCGAAAACTACGAGGGACGCGGGCGAGCAACTCGTAGCGGAAGTAGCTAAGCTGACAACAAAGCCCATCACGCACGTTATCATTACTCACAGCGACTGTGATCACGTGAATGGACTGGCGGGTTTCCCTGACGGGCTCACCATTATCGCTCATGTCAACGAGAAGCAAGAGCAGGAAGCAGCGTTTGCAGCCGGCGGTCGCGGAATGCCACCGCCCAATCGCTTCCCTACACAGGTAGTGACGCAAGACAGCGAATCGATGACGATCGACGGGATCCGCTTCATTCTGCTCCATTGGGCTCCTGCACACACCAACGGCGATCTGGCGGTATATCTCCCGGAAGAAAAGATCGTATTCGCAGGGGATATCCTGACCACATTGATTCTCATCCATCCGGATAAGAATGGAACGTTGGATGGCTGGTTCAAAACCGCGGGCGGACTCCTCGCTCTAGACGCGGACACGTATGTGCCGGGCCATGGGAACGCGGTTGAATCAAAAGCAGGTATTCAGAAAAGGATCGACGACAATCAAGCGAAGCGAGACAAAATCGCGGCCATGATGAAAGAAGGTATATCGCTTGACAGCATCAAGGCGGAAATGGGTGACCCCCCTGGTCCGGGCCCCAGCGGTTGCCGGGGCATCCCATTTCCAAGCTTTACCGACACCGAGTATCAGTTCCAAACTGCACAGAAGCAGGTGCCGAAGTAGTTTTGTGAGCAGGGTCGGCGGGTAAACTGCCTCAGCGCCTAGCGAAAAATCAGCCCGCAAATTGTTAAAGAATCGGGATCCCAGCAGACTGCGCGGCTAGACGCCATCTCTCCAAGTTTGCGGAAGACCGACGAGGCTTGTTCGCTTGAACAGATTCCGAATGGGATCCAAAGAACTGTAATTTTCCAGTGCTCTGTTTCGTCCTCTTTGGCGTTTCTTTCATCCAACGCAAACCTGACCTAGTTAGGACAAACGGACAAAACAGCACTAGTCGATTATCTATTTCGGGCTAAGAGTGGTTCGCCCACACATTCGAAAGCTCTTGGCTCAACGCAATGCAGTCGCGCAAGGAGATTGCGCACTTTTCGGCAGGGATGAGATTTTGGCAACGTGTGATGGACAAAAACGCAAATCCAATCCAGCAAAATGAACTGTGTGGCTCGCTCTGGAAGAATTGCGAGGCACCGAAATTCCTGGACTGCGCGCGTCACTGCTTCTGTAATGCGCGGGCCAGTGTCAACACGTCCGGTAGTTTTTCCAGGTGCAGCACGGCGTCAACGATCGACTCCAATTGATGGGCTTGCATGACATTTTTGGTCAGCTTCTCAAACTTGTCGACTATTTCGTCCTCGGTTGGAAACTCTCTCTCGCTTCCGCGAGGCGCCTCCACGGTTTGATTCAAAACTGTGCCGTCCTTCAAGATGAGCTCGACTTTAACCAAATGCCGGTGTGCGGAACCTTTTGCAGTGATGCCCGGATCAGATACGACTTTGACTTTTTCCGCAAGCGACATCCGGGCGGGATTGGCGAGCATACTTTCGGAAAACTGATCCACGAATACGTCGCCTTCGAGGAGTAGCGTCGCCACGCAGAACGGCAAGTTCAGTTGCGCCGAGGTGACTCCCTCGGGACGATACTTCCAGCCAACGTGATCTACCGTTACCTGCGAGGCGTGTACGATCACCCGTTCGACGTCATCAGGCGAGAACGGCCGCCGTGCCCGAATCATCCGGATCGCATCAAGAGTTGTGTGGTTACTTCCCACGCATGAGTAGAACTTGAGTGAAATCATCATCGTTTCGAAACGCTCGCCCAGGCCCGACGTGAGCGCCTCTAAATTGAACCGATCAGTCGATCGAGAAAAAGTGGTACAGAAACCGCCATATTCGCTCTCGAAGACATTCATGATTCCCGTAAAGCCAGCCTCGGCGAGCAGAGCGCTGTACAGTCCGCTCTGTGCCGCGCGACCCGCGTGCATCCGTTTGACCATCGAACCGTACTGCGCGGCCATAAGTCCCGCCGACTGGGTACCGGCGATGCCCAAGGCATGGACCGTCTGATCCTGCGAAAGTTGGAGGCTTGCCGCCGCTGCGGCCGCCGCTGAAAAAACTCCCACCGTCGCTCCCGAATGCCAACCCTGCCCAATGTGTTCCTGTCCCATGCAAATTCCCACGCGCGGCCCAACTTCGTAGCCGGCGACCGCTGCGGTAAGAAAGCGCCGACCACTCAAGTTTGCCCGGAGCTCCGCGATGGCGATTAAAGGCGGCAATGTAACGGCGCCGACGTGCATTACACCGACTCGATGGACATCATCGAGTTCGAATGCTTGCACGAGGGTGCCGTTGGCCAGCACCGCGTGCGGTGCAGAAAGCCGCGTGGATGTGCCCCACACCGAACATGCGGTCGAGCTGTCAATCTGGCGGAGGGTGCCTATCAAGATTCGGCTCCATTCCAGATCAGCACCATAGATCGCGCATCCGAGCGCGTCCAGAATCAAAAGCTTGATTCGATCGATCACTTCTCCCGGGATCTGTTCAAAACCTAGTCCGGATACAAATTCGGCTATTCTCCGAGTATAAGGATTGGACGTCGGAAAATTTGGACTCATCAAATGACTCCCATTTTCATGCGGATTCGCGACTTGTGGCGTGGCCGAAGGAACACAACACCACTCTAAGCTAGCTGAGAGAACGATGAGTTTCTTGGGCTCAGATCGGAACAATTGAGCTTTAGCAATGCTAGCTTCTTCCAGTAGCGCAAGTCGCTGGTTGCGCACCGGTTATTTTGAAACTCGAAGACTCGTCTGTGAGAATTCTCTTACTTATTCAGACCATCCCATGATCGATTGTTGCTTTGTTTGAGTGACGCATTCAACTTTTGCTTAAAAGCATTGCGATTGATGAGGGAAGCTGCGAAAGCTGCGTACGCCCGAGTGCAGTCGGCGATTCGCGGAATTCTCGAGTCACGCATAGACAAATCCCTCGAATAGTCGCCTCGCAGTCCGAAGCAATGATCCGTGCACTACGTGCCAAAAACCGTCTTGCCTCCGAACCTCCGCGCCAACGGCCAGCATGCCGGAGGGCGTCGCGAGCCGCATGCTTGCACCGGTTACCCTTCGTGCAGCCTGAAATACGGTCGTGCCCTCGATACGAGCAGCAACAGCGGTGCATAGCGACGCTGTGCCCGGTATCGCATTGGCAATATGTCCATTTGCGACAAGTCGAACAGTGAGATCCACTTCCGTAGCCGAGAGCCGTCCTCCGGGTAGCGTTCTGGCATCCTGAGCCGCTGAAACGATTCCAATGAAGGGAATGTGTGTTTTTGCGCGTGCCTCTTCAAGTGACCGGGCAATGCCCATCTGAACGGAAGCCTGCGCACGAATTGCCGCAATCTTCTCAAGTATTTCGGCGTTACGGTCGAGTTCGTCAGGCATTTCCGTCCCCGCCAGCCCCAGTCTCTCTGCAGACACAAAAACGCAGGCGTTGGCTGCGTCCACCATGGAAACCTCTACTCTCCCCATACCCGCCACCTCCAAGCTATCCATTACATTGCCCGTAGGCAGGAGATTTCCCGTCGTCGCGCCACCGGGTTTGAGAAAATCTAAACGGATGGGTGCCCCTTTGCCCGCCACACCGGGGATCTCAAACTCACCTTCTGAAACCGCTCGTCCGCCCTGCACGCAAAAGGTCGAGTGAATCATCTTGCTGGTATTCGTATTGAAGATGCGCACCGTAGTGTCTCCGTCCGACACCGATACGATGCGCTCGTCAACAGCAAACGGACCGACAGCAGCGGACATGTTGCCGCAGTTAGCGTTGTAATCAACGCGCGCCTCTTTGATCAGTACTTGTGCGAACGTGTAATCAATGTCGGCGTCGTCACGCTCTGAGGGAGCTAAAACACAAACCTTCGAAAGTGAGGAGGTTCCGCCTCCCATTCCATTGAGTTGTCTTCCGTTTGGATCGGGACTGCCCATGGCGGAGAGGAAAATGGCATCCCATTCACCGCGGTCCGCGGGAAGATCGCGCGCATGAAACATCAGAGCTTTACTGGTACCGCCTCGCATGAAAACGGCGGGCAGTCGGCGCGGCATTAGTGACTACCCCCTAGCGATGGGGTTCTGTCAATCACTTCACTTCTCCTCGCTGGGAAATCTTCTGCGGCTGACCTGTTTCGCCCGGCGGAACAACGCGTGTGCCCTATCCCCCGATCGGGTTGCTTTACTCGATGATTAGGCATTCGTAGATGCCGCGTTGCTAGGTTCGTTCACTTCCTCGCACATGTTCACCTCTCCAGCCCGCGCGGGGCACCGGATTAGACTGCATCCGCCGCACCCCGTCCGGCCAAACCCAGGCTGGGCGGGGCCCCGCGCCTTTGGCCGGCTAATCCCAGTTGGCGTGAACTCGTCGTCGAAACTCCAGCTTGCCGCCCCGTCCTTCCTACTCCCATTTCCGCAGAGGTCTAACAGCATTGGCAGGGGGCCCAAAAAAGATTACATAATGTGCCTCAGGATCGGTCGCCCAAGCCTACTGTTTCGCCAAGGCGTCAGAGCCGGCTTTTGCACATACTCCATCGTTATGTCCGGTATCACCCGATACGCCGATTCCTCCGACAATTTTGTCATCAATCAAAAGAGGTAAACCACCTTCGAGTGGGACTGCACCCTTCAGTCCGAGGATGCGAAGACCCGCGCCGCCCGCGGTCACCATGTCCTCGAAGACTTTGGTCGGGCGCTTAAAATGGGTGGCGGAGCGCGCCTTGGCGATAGCTACTTCCTCGCTGCCGGTCTGCGCGTTGTCCATCTTCTCGTAGTAGACCAGCGTTCCACCGCTGTCGACGATAGCGACGATCTCATTCCACTTATTTTTGCGGGCTTCTGCGATTGCTAGAGCCCCCACTTTCTTTGCATCATCAAGACTGATGCCGGCACCGTAAGGATTTGGCATCATCTGCAGGCCTCTAGCGCTTATTGCGCAGAGCACCAATATTGTTGCTAACAGGTACTTCGCATAGTTTGGTGACATTTTCAAACTCCAAATCTGCCAATGTAACGTGAACCCTTACGGCTCACACGTAGACAAACTCGCCCAGTAGCCGGCGCCCGGTCCGAATCCGATCCCTGCGGCGCGCTCCAACAGTCGTTCCCCCAAACACATACTCGCGATCCAAGGCTATCTGCTTCGTGGGCCTCTCCGAGCAGCCAGCGAGTGTGGCATCAGCGCTCGAAATCGGTGAATCTCCTTCAGAGCGAGGGATCCACCTCACCCCCTGCCCAGCTCGGGCCGTAAACGGCCGCCTCAACTGTTGTCGGCATCCTGACGAGCGCTTCCGCTCCGGTGCTGCTTGGAAGTAAAATGTCGCGGACGATTGATTTAAGTCTTACTCTGCTCCTATATTTCCCCTATTCGGAAATTACGCGATATTCACTCGTGCAAAAGTTCTCTTGCGCGCACCATGAGCTCCTCCAGGCAATTCGTCCACAATCATTTATTGAGGGCCGGAATGGTCTTGGGGTCTCGCGGTTGCGGTACCGATTTCAGGAAGGCGTAGATATCGCTTATCTGTTTGTCGGAAATCACCTTCTCGGTGTATGGGGGCATGGCGCCATTCGGTTTTCTAATGTATGTCAGAATGAACGAAAGCGGAGGTGGATTCGGGGCGAGTCTCGGTCCATTATATCCACCTCCTTGCGCAACGCTGCCGTGGCACTGATAGCAGCCGTCTTTCTGAAACAAGCGTTTTCCATTTTCGGCGCTCTCGCTAAGCGACTCCGAGGACTTTGAACTGTTCGTGCTGGTCTGAGCTCCCGCGTGATTTTGGCTAACCACAAGTGCCACCGTTATCGCTACAGCCAGTCCAATGGCGCTCGGTCTCCGAAAGAGCGAACACAACGACGCATCGCAAGGCTGAGAGAGTGAATGCTCCCCATCACGCTTCCTCATAACCTCTCCTTAGCGACACTGGCAAACCACGTCGACCAGAGCTGGTTCGCCGCGCTTGACCACCGCTATTGCGCGTGCAATCGCCCCGCCAAGCTCACTGGGGTCTGCAATTGGTCCCTCTGCATGAATGCCGAAACCCTGCGCGATTTTGGAGAAATCAATATCTGGGTCGGTGATGGAAGTCGGAAAATGAGCGTTATCTATGCCGCGCTGGTGACGGCAAGCCATCATCTGAAACTGCATCGCCTCGGCGTGGTAGGCACGGTTGTTATGCATGATATGTAACACCGGGATGCGATAATGAGCGGCCGTAAAGAGAACGGCTGGGGCGTAGAGGAGGTCGCCGTCACCCTGAATATTCACCGTTAGCCGGCCGTGCTTGCGATTCGCCAGCGCGGCGCCGGTAGCTGCCGGGGCGTTGTACCCGACGCCGAGCCCACCGGATGCCCCAATGTACTGATAGTACTTCGTAAAATCCCACAATCGCTGCGGCCACTGACTTAAAAGTCTGGTTCCCGACACAAATGACCAGTCTTCATTCTGGATTTGTTCCCAGAGCTCCGCGCACACACGACCTACCGTGATCGGGCTTGCATCCCAGCCGTACATCGCGTCTTGCCGCGCCTGCTCCAGGTCCGCCAGCCGATCTTCTGCAAATTTGGCGCCGCGCCGTTCGTAAACGCGCCTTCGATCGGGAGTGATTTCACGCTTCACGGCTTCGATGAGAGACGGAAGGGTCGCCTCAGCATCAGCGGAGATGTCCACGTCGACTTCCTCAAAACGATACAAGTCCTGGACGTTCGCCTTCATATAGAGGCTGTCCACGCCGATGTTAATCAGCTTTGTTCCTTCTTTTATTGCGGGTTTGGACGTGCGCTCTACCTGGTCCCGGAATGAGTGGACGGTACCCCAGAAATCGGTGAGTTCCATGCCCAGGACCACATCAGCGTTTGCAATCAATGAAGACGCGCGCCACGATTGGTTGAGTGGGTGCCGCGAGGGAATATTCATGCGGCTGTACTGATCGACGACCGGTGCCTGCAAAGTTTCGGCAAGTTCAACGAGGAGCTCCATGCCGGCCTGCGTCCTTGCCGTGCGGTCCACCACAATAACCGGATTGTCCGTTTGCACCAGCAATCGCGCCGCTTCCGCCACCGCTCCCGCATCGCCCTGCGGCGGGTGCGGCAAAGTCATCTTGGGGATGCGCGGCTCCGCACGTTTCTCCACCGGGTCTTCCTGCAGCTTGAAATCCGTCACCAGCAACACCGGCATCATTGGCGGGGTCATTGCGATGCGGTATCCCCGGATTGCCGATTCCGCATAGGCCTGCAGGGATCCCGGCTGGTCATCCCACTTCACAAAATCCCGCACGAAGGCCGCCGGATCCTGCGCGCTGTGAATGAAATCCAACGCCGGTCGCCGCACCGCCGAATCCAGCACATTTCCCATGATGATATACACTGGCACCCGGTCGCAGTAGGCGTTGTAGATGGCCATTGCGGCGTGCTGCAACCCCACAACGCCATGGACGAACACTCCCAGAGGCTTCCCTTCAATCTTCGCGTACCCATGCCCCATGGCCACCGCCGACTCTTCGTGGCAGCACATGATGAATTGCGGATCTTTATTACCTCCGTAGTTAATGATAGATTCGTAGAGACCCCGGTAACTTGAACCCGGGTTGCCGCAGACATATTCCAGTCCCAGTGACTTGAAAATATCCATCATGAAATCCGCGCCCGGCCGGTCGGTAGTCATTACTTCCGGCTCCGAGGCCGAGCTGCCCGCAATTCGCTGCTGCGGCGCCATGCCTGGCGCGTCGGCCACCGCTGGGTTTACGCGCGATAGCACTGAAGCCGCGCTCGTCAAAGCTGCGGTCTTAAGGAAGCGCCGCCGGTCCACGTGGGATTTAGTCAACTTTGCCATGAAGGTGGTTTTCAGTTTACCCGTTTTGGTCGAGCTGCACTGCAAGAACCGCCGAACCTAGGATCACAACCTGTTGCCGTGAAGACTGGACGCCTTTTGTTAGAACGTCGCAATGGGATTTACGGGTGACCCGGTTCCACCGTCGATGGC
>Ga0210407_10002596_pt1 | contig 15390 bp, 12 predicted proteins | sample IncBWC27MmetaG_FD_150860 | JGI IMG/M metagenome (GOLD analysis project Ga0210407, IMG submission 150860) | Forest soil microbial communities from Barre Woods Harvard Forest LTER site, Petersham, Massachusetts, United States - Inc-BW-C-27-M | ecosystem: Environmental > Terrestrial > Soil >...
TATAACTTCGCCCGAAGGCTCAAGACCCTCAGAGGCCTCACCCCCTATGAGTTCATCTGCAAAGCCTGGACTTCACAGCCGCAAAGATTCACAATCAGCCCGCTCCAGAAAATGCCGGGACTGAACATCTAGTGCGGTTGCCGAGCGCATCCACCGCGAAGCTGGGTCGTCAGGGCTGGTTGAGCCCCGACTCTTGCCAACCAATCTATACTTCTTCAAAAATCCGGGTGGCGCGCCGCACGAGTCTTTCGGAGGAAGGGCCCGCAGAGAATCGGGGGATTTGGGTGAGAATCGGAAGCGCAATTAAAGGGCGTTAAGGAGGTTCCGGCCAACTGAGTCCAGATGAACGAGCATCGCCTTCTCGGCCGCCTCCGCGTCGCGGTACAGGAGTGCTCGAACTATCGCCGCGTGTTCGTCGCAATAATCCGCCCGCCGTCCCGGGGTGAAGGAGCGCCGCTTAATTCCAAGCCACTGTTCCTGACTGCGGATGAGCCTGAGCATTGCGTGCAGGGCGGCGAGCAATTCGTTGCGTGAGGCGATGAAGATTAGCTCATGGAACAGCGCGTCGCATTGCTCGAACGGCTCAAACCCTTCCGCCTCAACAGCCTTCTCGTGAGCGGCGGCGATCGCGTTGAGATCGGCGAGATTACTTTTGGTCGCGGCGAGCGCGACCGCCTTCGGTTCGATGATTTGCCGAACAGCCATCGTGTCCGCTGGGCTCACGCCGATGAGCGTGCGCGTCACAGCCGTGAGATCAGCGTCAGGTGATCGCTGCAGAAACGTGCCGCGCCCCACTTCGCGCCGCAGGCCGCCGTCGGCACCCAGTCGTTCCATCGCAGCGCGGATTGTGTTGCGCGCGACCCCATATTCGCTCGCGAGAATACGTTCATTGGGAAGGCGGCGGCTTTCGCTCCACTCTCCCGTCTCGATCCGTCGGCGCAGCGACATTTCGATGTCGCCGGAAACGCGCTTGGGCATGCGCCCCCCGAACTGAACCATTTTTGAGCCATTTAGCACGCTGCCAGAACGACGCCAAGGTGCCGAATTTATGGCCTCGCTCTCGTGCCGGACCTTTGAACGTCGCGCTCCGCCCGACATCGAGCAGCGTAGGCGACACAGCGGAAGGCAAGACTTGCGTTTTGAACCATCCTGCTTTCTATTGGATCAAAATAGGGAGGCAACGCCAAATGAAGGTGGCGACCTATCGTATTGCTGGAGAGCGTCGGGTCGGCATCGTCGACGAGCGACGGAAAACGGTGTCCGCGTTCGACCTTTCGCTCGCCGAAGCCGAATGCGGTGCACTCGCTGTTGTCGGCCGCTTTCCTCTCCCGCCCTGTCTGTCGCCAACCCCCATGAGCGAGGTCGAGCTTCAGGCGCCGATCCCGCGGCCGCGGCGAAACGTCTTCTGCATCGGTAAGAACTATCACGAGCACGCCAAAGAGTTCGCCTCGAGCGGCTTCGATTCAAGCGCGTCGTCCGGAGTCACGCCAAAATTCCCGATCGTCTTCTCGAAGGTCCCTGAATCCGTGGTGGCGCATCGCGACGTCGTTCGGATCGACCGGTCCGTCTCGGAAGCGGTCGACTACGAAGCAGAGCTCGGTGTCATCATCGGGAAGGGCGGGCGTGGGATTGAGCCGTCGCGCGCGCTCGATCACGTGTGGGGCTACACTATCATCAACGATGTGACGGCGCGCGATCTTCAGGGCCGCCATAGTCAATGGCTGATCGGCAAGTCTCAGGACACGTTCTGCCCGATGGGCCCCTGGGCAGTGACGAGGGACGAAATCGATCTGGCCGATACCCAAATTCGCTGCTGGATCAACGGTGAACTCCGGCAAAACGCCAACACGCGCGATCTCATCTTCGACGTGCCGACCATCATCGCCACCATCTCCGCTGGCATAACGCTTTGCCCCGGCGACATCATCGCGACCGGCACCCCGGCCGGCGTCGGAATCGGCTTTACGCCGCCTAAATATCTAGATCCAGGCGACGTCGCGCGGATTGAGGTTGATAGGATCGGGGTGCTCGAAAACGAGTTCCGGGAGCTTCGCGAATGAGCGGAGCTTCGTTGGGCAGAATTGAGATCGAGATCGACGGCGACGGGCCGCCGATTGTGTTCCTACATGGTCTCGGGGCCACATCGAGCTCATTCCAGCCGCTCCTACAGGCGCTGCACGGCTTTCGCTGCATCCGGCCCGATTTCCCGGGCGCCGGGCGGTCGCCGCGCCCCTACGTTCCCGTAACGATCGACTTTTTGTGCGAGACTACACGCGACATTGTGAAGGGGATCGCCGGCGCGCCCGCGCATGTCGTGGCGCATTCGATGGGAACGCTTGTGGCGCAGCATCTGGCCGTCGCTGCGTCCGAGTGGGTGGCGAGCCTCACCCTGTTCGGCCCGATCGGCGAGCCCGGCGACGCCGCGCGCGAACGCTTACGGGACCGGGCGGCGCTTGCGAGACGGAGCGGCATGATTGCGATCGCCGATCCTGTCACGGCAGCCGGCCTTTCGTCGTCGACCAAGATCGAAAATCCGGCCGTCGAAGCGTTCGTCCGCGAGAGCCACCTTCACCAAGACCCGGAGGGTTTCGCGGAATGCTGTGAGGCTTTGGCGTCGGCTAAGGGCGCCGACCTCCGGCTTATGAACTGCCCTACCCTCCTCGTGACCGGCGACGAGGATCCGATCGCCTCTCCGGGCGCGGCGCAGGGGCTTGTGGAGAGGATCAAGGGCGCTAAGCTCAAGACGCTGCCGAGATGCGGCCATTGGACGCCGATCGAGCAGCCAAAGGAATGCGCGCGACTCGCCTCGGAACACATCCGGGCGCACGCGTGAGGAGGAACACTCGCCATGCTTGAACCCGGCAGGCGATGAAGGAGCAGGCCAATGGCTGATGAGAGATTCGGCGGATCAAACGGCGTCGTTTTCACCAACGTTCGCATCATCGATGGGTCGGGCGAAAATCCTTACACCGGCGAGGTCGTCGTCCAGGGGAACAGGATCCGTCAAGTCACTAGAGGCTCCTCACGTCTGACAACCGGGTTGGGCGCCGGAGGCGGCCAAACGGTCATTGACGGCATGGGCGCGACATTGATGCCCGGCTTGTGCGACGCTCACCTTCATCTTTCGTGGAACAACGCTCCGGGCATCGATCCGATTCAGATGATGCCTCCGGAGGAGCACACGCTCGTCACCGCGCAAATGGCCAAACTCGTGCTCGACGCTGGATTTACCGCCGGACGCGGCGCAGCCGCAGCCAAGCCGCGCCTCGATGTCGTCGTGCGCAACGCGATCAACAGCGGCATGATTCCGGGTCCACGCTATCTCGCGGCCGGACCAGAAATTACGACGGTCGGAGGCTTAGGAGATTCCGCGCCCTCTCACATCCCTCATGAGGGCCTCAATCTCGGCCTCGTCGTCTCCGGACCGGAAGAGGTGCGCCGGACCGTGCGGATGCTCATCAAGTATGGCGTTGACACCATTAAGCTCAATCTCTCCGGCGAAGAGATCACTGGCATGGGCGCTGAGGAAACGCCGATGTCAGAGGAGGAGGTGGAGATGGCGGTGCGCGAAGCCAAGCTCCGTAACAAGTCGCTTGCCGCTCACGCCCGCTCCTCTGGTTCGATCAAGCAATGCGTCCGCCATGGCGTTGGCGTCATCTACCACGCCTCCTTCGCCGATGAAGAGGCGCTCGACATGCTCGAGGCGGCCAAAGACCGGCACTTCGTCGCGCCTGGCCTCGCCTGGCTCATCAACACCGCGCGCAACGCCGGCGAATACGGGATCAAGCCGGGCACGCCGCTCACGATCAAATACGAGCGAGAGCTCGAGCACGCCGTCGAAACTTGCCGCAAGATGCATCGCCGCGGCATTCGCGTGCTGATCGGCGGCGACTACGGCTTCGCCTGGACGCCGCAGGGTACGAACGCCAAGGATCTCGAGTATTTCGTTGACATGGTCGGTTTCTCGCCAATGGAGGCGATCCTCGCGGGGACGAAATTAGGCGGCGAGATCATGGGCATGGGCAACGAGCTTGGGCAGATCAAGCCGGGCTATCTTGCCGACATGCTGCTCGTCGATGGCGATCCGGCCGCCAACGTCCGCGTGCTGCAGGACAAATCGCGCATTCTCGCCATTATGAAGGACGGCGAGTTCTACAAGGCGCCCAGGATGAACGAACAGCGGCGGCGGCTGACCGCGTGAGCCTTGCCGTCACAAATACCGCCGCGGGCCCTACACCGCGACAGGTCTGGATCGGCGCTGGTCTTCTGGCCGGCGCTGTGCTCCTTTGGATGATCTTCGGGATCTGGCCCGACTGGCTGGATGGGCTGCTCGGCGGAAAGAAGACGTTCGTCAGCGCGATCCTGAACGGCGTGACGTTAGCGGGTCTGTACTTCTTGGTTGCAAGCGGCTTCACGCTTGTCTTCGGCCTCATGCGCAACGTCAATCTCGCGCATGGGTCCCTCTTCCTCCTCGGCGCCTATATCGGCTACGACGCGGCGACCTGGAGCGGCAACTGGTTCGTTGGCGTCGCCGCAGGCGCGCTGGCCATCGCCGCGGTCGGCGCTTTGCTGCAGATCTTCGTCTTCCAAAGGCTGACCGGCGACGATCTGCGGCAGACGCTCGTCACCATCGGCATCTCAATCGTGGCCGCTGACCTTATGCTCGCGATCTGGGGCGGCAAGACGTTCCAGTTCTCGATACCGTCCATGCTCGACGGCGCCGTCGCGACGCCGATTATTACGGCGATCAAATCGAACGGCCAGATCGTGACGTTGCGCTATCCGTTCTATCGCCTCGTCGTCCTCGCGATCTCGATCGTCATCGGCGCGGCCCTGTGGCTTGCGCTCCACAAGACAAAGTTTGGCGCCATGATCCGCGCTGGGGTCGACGACCGCGGGATGCTGTCCGCCACAGGCGTGAACGTTCGCCTGCTGTTCGTCGGCGTCTTTGCCATCGGCGGTCTTTTGGCGGGCCTCTCGGGCGTGATCGGCGGGTCGGCGCTCTCGGTCGCGCCAGGCGAGGACGTGCGCTACCTGATGGCTTCGCTCGTCGTCGTCATCGTCGGCGGCATGGGCTCGATCACCGGCGCCGCCATCGGCGCCCTCCTGATTGGGCTCGCGGAGCAGCTGGGCCTCGTTTACTTTCCGACCTATGGCGTCGTTCTGACGTTCGTCATCATGGTGGTGACGCTGGCGTTGCGCCCGCAGGGGATCATGGGCAACGCGCGGACTAGGTTGGCCGATCCGCCACGACCCCCGGCCACTGGCGATATCGTACCGGTTGAATTCACGCCGTCAGTCGCGGCGTTGGCCGTTGCGCTGGTCCTGTTCCCGGTCGTCGCCACTCCTTTCGTCGTATTCCAGCTCGGTGCCCAGACTCTCATTCTTGGTATGATCGCGCTGTCGCTGACGATCCTGGGTGGGTATGGCGGCATGGTCTCGATGGCGCAGCTGACCGTCGCCGGCGTCGCGGGCTACACGGTTGCGATCCTGGGCCCGAACGGCACGGGGGTTCTCGGCCTCAATTGGCCGTGGGAAATCTACGTGCCCGTCGCGATCTTCGTGGCGGGCATCGTCTCTGCCCTCATCGGCGCCATCGCGGTGCGCACCGCCGGCATCTACACGATCATGATCACGCTCGCCGTCGGCGTCGCTTTCTTCTACCTCGCCCAGCAGAACTACTCGCTGTTCAACGGCCACTCCGGCTTTCGCAGTTTGGCGCCGCCAAACGTGTTCGGCGTATCGTGGCGAGACGCAATCCCGTTCTACTTTCTTTGCCTCGCCATGGCCGCCCTCGCCTATTCAGCGGTCGTCTACGCCGCACGCTCGACATTCGGCCTAGCGCTCATGGCGAGTAGAGACAATCCCCGGCGCGCCCGCGCCGTCGGGTACGATGTCACTTGGCTGCGGATCGCCGCCTTCTTCTTCGCGGGACTCATCGCAGGGGTGGCCGGTGTGCTTTACGTCTGGTTCAACGGGCGCATTTCGCCGGGAACAGTCAGCGTCAGCGAATCCATCGGCATTCTCGTCATTGCCGTGATCGGCGGCATGCGCCATCCGATAGGACCGTTCCTCGGGGCGGCGCTTTACGTCGTGCTCAAGACCTTCGCCATCGACATCGTCGGAGCCGACCGGTTCAACACACTGATCGGCGCGATCTTTCTCATCATCGTATTCGTCTCTCCGGACGGCATTCTGGGGCTCTGGCGGCGCGTTCAGCCGGCTCTGGCACAGAAGACGCTAAGGGAAGCCTGAACGCCGCAGCGGAAGAGACGGTCAAGGGTCTCAAGATCGACCCACTTCAAGGGAGGAATGGATGAACGTGAAAATGTCTTGGGTTGCTGTGGCGCTGCTTTCCGGCGTTGCATTCGCGCCGCAATGGGCGCGCGCTGACGATTCGATCAAGGTCGGTCTGCTCGCGACCCTCGAGGGCCCTTTCACCGTGCTGGGCCAGGACGGGGTCCGAGGCGCGGAACTCGCCTTCAAGGAAGCGAATTACACCGCCGGCGGCAAGAAGATCGAGGTCATCAAAGGATCATCCGACGCCTCGCCCGACAGCGCGGTCAAGGCCGCGCGTAAGCTCGTCGAGCAAGACGGCGTGAAGATTCTGGTCGGGCCGCTTTCGGGCGACGAAGGCCTGGCGGTCAGGGACTACGCCAAGACGCAGCCGAACGTCACATTCATCAATGGCACGTCGGCTGCGCAGGACACGACGCTCCGCGATCCCGCCCCCAATTTCTTCCGCTTCACCACCGATGGCGCACAATGGATGGCGGGCCTCGGTGACTACGCCTACAAAGACAAGGGCTACCGCACCGTCGTGACGGTCGCCGAGGATTATTCCTTCCCCTACACCCAGGTGTTCGGCTTCATGGCCGACTTCTGCAAAGCTGGCGGACATGTGCCGAAGAAGTTCTGGGTGCCTATCGGCAACAAGGACTTCTCCTCCGTTATCGCGGCCGTCCCCGACAAGGTCGACGCGATCTACGTGGCGCTCGGCGGCGCCGATGGCGTGAACTTCCTCACCCAATACCAGCAGGCGGGCGGCACGGCGCCGCTCATCGGCGGCTCGATCACCGTCGACCAGACCGTGCTCGGCACGCAGGGCAAGCAGCGGGACTATGTGATCGGCACGCCCTCGGCCGGCCCGATCGCCGATAACGCGGAGGGGCCTGCGTGGAAGAAATTCGTCGACGACTACAAGGCAGCTTACAAGGACGGCTTCCCGTCCCCGTCGCTGTTCGCGCAAGGCTATTACATCGAAACGAAGGCGCTGCTCGCGGCGCTCGACAAGGTGAACGGCGATGCGTCCGGCGATCAAGCCAAGCTTCGCGACGCGCTGGCGCATCTCGCGCTTGACACCCCGACCGGCAAGGTCACGCTCGACAAGAACCGTCAGGCTGTCGCCGACAACTATCTGACCGAAGTCGCGAAGGCCGACGACGGGCATCTCTACAATAAGGTCGTCAAGGTCATCCCTGCCGTCAACCAGACGCTCGGCATTCCGGAAGCCGACTTTATGAAGCTCGGCGTCGCCAACCGCGATAATCCAAGTTGCCCTTGACCTGAGTAACCTTAGGAAGCCGGACGCTATGGTCGATCGCAGCGTCGCCGAACGCCTCTCGTCCAACAGCGCCTTCGCGCTGGAGCTCGAGGGCGTCGGTCGCCAGTTCGGCGCGCTTGTCGCCCTCGCCGACATCAACTTTCGGGTTCAGGCCGGCGAGCGGCGGGCGATTCTCGGCTCGAACGGCGCCGGCAAGACCACGCTGTTCAATGCAGTCACCGGTGACTTTCCACCGACGACTGGGCGCATCCGCTTCTTCAGCGAGGACGTGACGGCATTCCCTGTCTACGAGCGGATCCGCCGCGGTCTGCGCCGCACCTATCAGATCAGTCAGTTGTTCGCCGGGCTCACTGTCATCGACAGCATCTTTGTCGCCTGCCGCGGCGTGTCCCGCGGGCGCCTGTCACTCATGCGGCCAAGCGCGCGAGACGCGACGATGGCGCAAGCGCATTCGATCGCGAGCAGCGTCCATCTCGACGACATTATGGACACGCCGGTTGCGAGCCTGAGTCACGGCCAGCAGCGGCAACTTGAGATCGCTCTTTCGCTAACCGGTGCGCCGCGGTTCATCCTGTTCGATGAGCCGGCGGCGGGTCTCTCGCCAGCCGAGCGGCGCGACCTCGTCGCCATCCTCAACGCGCTCCCCTCGCATATCGGATACATCATCATCGAGCACGATCTCGATGTCGCGCTCAAGGTGTCCTCTTATGTGACGATGATGCACAACGGCCGCATATTCAAGGAAGGCGCGCCAAACGAGATCGAAGACGACGAAGAGGTTCAGGCGATCTATCTCGGAGCGGGGCATGGATAAGATCTGCTCCGTAGCGCCGCAAAAGACGAAGGCGGTTCTGCAGGTTCAGGACCTGCAGGTCTATTATGGCGAGTCGCACGCGCTCCAGGGCGTCTCCCTCACTCTCGAGCGCGGCGTGCTCTCGGTTGTTGGCCGCAATGGCATGGGAAAGACGACGCTCTGCAACGCGATCGTCGGCCTCATGCCCGTTCGCTCAGGTTCGATCCGCTTCGAAGGCCGCGAGCTTGTGGGCGTCGAGCCGCACCAGATCGCCCGCGCCGGCGTCGGCTTCGTGCCCCAGGGACGCCGCCTTTGGCCGAGCTTGTCGGTCGACGAGACGCTGCATCTTAGCACGCGCGCCAAAGGCGCTTGGACGATCGAGCGCGTCTATTCGACCTTCCCGCGTCTTGCCGAGCGGCGCGGCAACGGCGGCGGCCAGCTTTCGGGCGGCGAGCAGCAGATGCTAGCGATCGCTCGGGCGCTTCTTGGCAATCCCCGCCTTCTCGTCATGGACGAGCCGACAGAGGGGCTTGCCCCGATGATTGTCGGACAGGTGCGCGATCTTCTTATTCGCCTCGCGCACGAGGAGGACATCGCGATCCTCGTCGTCGAGCAGAACATCGGTGTCGCGACCTCCGTTTCGGATCATGTCGCGATCATGGTGAACGGCCGCGTCAACCGGATCATGGACGCGAGCACGCTCGCCGCCGATCGCGACCTGCAGCAACGGCTCCTCGGCGTCGGGCGGCATGGCCATGACGAGACCGAAGCTGCTCCGTCCGCTGCCACCGCTGCTGCGGCGTCGCCGACGACCGGGACCCAGGTTTTCCACGTGGCCCGCGGCGGCGAGGCGGACGATGGCGCCGAGGCCCCTGTCTACCGCGCCGATCATCTCCCGAACCGCTGGGGTCTCCGTCCAACCAGACAGGCGAGCTTGGGCGCGACCCTCGCGCCGGGCGCTCCCGAGGCGCCTCGGCTCCTGCCCATACCATTTGGGGAGCGCATCGGACGGACGGCGCTCATCGTCGGGACATTCGACACCAAAGGCGACGAACTCCGTTACATCCGCGACCGGCTCCGCGCCTATGGTGTGCCTACTCGCATGGTCGATCTCTCGACCTCGGGCAAGCCGTCCCGCGCCGACGTGACCCCGAGCCAGGTCGCAGCCATGCACCCGAACGGCTCCGCGGCGGTCTTCAACGGCGACCGTGGCGCCTCAGTCGGGGCGATGGCCGAGGCTTTCTCCCGTTGGATTGATCGAGAACGCGGAATCGGCGGGGTGATCTCCGCCGGTGGGTCCGGCGGCACCTCGCTCGGCACGGCCGGCATGCGCCGTCTGCCGCTCGGCATTCCGAAAGTGATGGTATCGACCGTCGCCTCCGGCCAAGTCGGGTCCTATGTCGGCGCATCTGACATCATGATGATGTATTCGGTGGCGGACGTGCAGGGCCTTAACCTGATTACCGAGCAGGTGCTCGGCAACGCCGCGCACGCGCTCGCCGGCATGATCGCGGCAAGCCCCTCGCCGGAAGCTCGCGACGCCCGTCGCCGTCTCGCTCGACCCGCTGTCGGAATCACGATGTTCGGCGTGACGACGCCGGCGGTGCAGGGGATTGTGCGACGCCTCGAGCCAGACTTCGATTGCCTCGTTTTCCACGCCACAGGGACCGGCGGGCGGTCGATGGAGAGCCTCGCCGACTCTGGTCTGCTCGCAGGCCTCGTCGATGTGACGACGACTGAGGTCGCCGATATGCTGGTCGGCGGCGTTTTTCCAGCGGACGGCGATCGTTTCGGCGCCGCGATCCGCACGCGTTTGCCGTGGATCGGGTCGGTCGGCGCGATGGACATGGTGAATTTCGGGTCGCGCGACACTGTGCCGGACAAGTTCGGGGCGCGGCGGTTCGTGATTCACAATCCGAATGTGACACTCATGCGGACAACCCCGCAGGATAACCGCGGCATTGGCGAATGGATGGGCGCTCGCATCAACCAGATGGAAGGCCCGGTTAGGCTCCTACTGCCGGAGGGGGGCGTCTCGGCCCTTGACGCACCGGGCAAGGCTTTTCACGACCCGGAGGCCGACGCCGCCTTGTTCGAAGCGCTGGAACAGACTGTCCGTCAGACCGCGCAGCGACGCATCGAGCGAATTAAGGCCAACATCAACGAGGACGCCTTCATCGCGGCTATGACTGCGGCTTTCCTGTCCGTCGGCAGCGCACGCCGCGAAAGGAGGGCCTGATGCCGAGACTCGAGCAGGCGATTCTGGCCAAGCTCCAGGCGATGAAAAAGGCGGGCCAGCCCATTATTGGCGGCGGCGCGGGAACGGGCCTTTCCGCCAAATGCGAGGAGGCGGGTGGCATCGACCTCATAGTCATTTACAATTCCTGCCGCTACCGCATGGCGGGACGAGGCTCTCTCGCTGGGATCGTTTGCCATCTTGGCCTAACGGCTGGCGGAACAATTGGCGCGCATACCGGGCGCAAGCTCGAAGAATGCCCGAAACTCGTGGACGAGTGGGCGGAAGCAGCGCTCGACGTGAACCCGGAGGCGATCATCCTCGTCCACGGCGGGCCGGTCGCGGAGCCTCAGGACGCCGAATTCATCCTGCGATCGACGAAGCGTTGCCATGGCTTCTATGGCGCGTCCTCGATGGAGCGCCCGCCAACCGAGCGCGCTATGACCGACCAGACGAGGCGATTCAAGTCGATCGCCTTCGACGAAGCGAACTAATAGGGAGATGTTGCAATGAGCGCCGAAACAGTCGGTTCGGTGATCCTTTGGCTGATCGTTCTGGCGATCGTCGCGGTGATCGCCGTCTACCTACTGCGTTGGCTCTATCGGCGCTCGACCAAAGAGACCGCCTTCGTTCGAACCGGATTCGGCGGCGAGAAGGTCATCATTAGCGGCGGCGCCTTCGTCGTGCCGGTCCTGCACGAGATCACGCCGGTGGGAATGAGCGTGATGCGGATTGAGGTGTCGCGCCGCCAATCCCAAGGCCTCATCACCAAGGACCGAATGCGGGTCGACGTCGTCGCCGACTTCTTCGTTCGTGTCGGTTCGACGCGGGAGGAAGTGAGTCGTGCGGCGCAGACGCTCGGCCGGCGCACACTCGACCCCGAGAGCGCGCGAGAGCTCTTCGAAGGCCGGTTCGCCGCTGCCCTCCGCACCGCCGCCGCGCAGATGAGCCTCGAAGACCTGCACGAACTCAGGCAGGACTATGCCGAGCGCGTCAAGGCCGCCGCCGCTGCAGGGCTCGCGCAGAACGGCCTCGAACTCGAAAGCGTGGCCATTGTCGACCTTGACCAGACGGGACTCGAATTCTTCGACAGCTCGAACGCCTTCGACGCAGAGGGCCTGACACAGCTCACGGAAACCATTGAAGCGCGCCGACGCATGCGCAACGAGATCGAGCAGCGCACCCAGATTGAGATCAGGACACAGAACCTCGACACCCAGCGACGGGCGCTCGAGATAGAGCGCGACAGCGAATACGCGCGCATCGCCCAGGAGCACGACGTCGAAATCCGTCGCGCCGCTCAGCGCGTCGAGCTCTCCAAGGACCGCGCCGAGCGCGAGCGCGAGTCCGAACAAGCGCAGATCGCCGCGCACGAGGAAGTCGAAAAGACCCGACTCCGGCAGGAGCGGAGCCTCGCGGAAGCGCGTATCCAGAACCAGGAGCAGATCGAACATCGCGAGATCGTGCGCCGCCGCTCGATCGAGGAGGCGGAGATCCGTTCGCGTGAGCAAACGGAGCGCGAACAGATCGCGCTTGAGCTCGCGCTCGAGAAGGCGCGCATCGAACGCGACCGGGAACGCAATGAGGTCGAGGTGCAGCGCCGTCGCGCCCTCGAAGTGGCCGAGATCACCCGCCAGATCGCCGTCGCCGTGAAAACGGCGGAGCTAACGCAAGCGGAGGCCGACAAGCGGCGCGCCGAGATCGCTGCTACGCAGGACGTCGAGACCGCTCGCATCGCGCAGGAGCGGGCGCTTGATTCCGCACGGCTCGAACGTGAGCGGCAGCTCGACGCCCTCAACATCGCCAAGCGACAGGCCTTCGAAGAGGCCGAGATCAGCTCCGGCGAGGAGATCGAACGGGCGCGCGTAGCAACTGAGCGGGGCCTGACAGAAGCGCGGGTGATACGCGACGGCGATATCCGCCGCCTCGAGCTGCAGCGCGACCGCGAGGTTGAGATCGCGGTCATCGAAAGCGCGATCGCGGTCGCCAACAAAACCGCCGAACGGTCCGTGGCGATCGCGGCCGCCGAGGGGGCGCGGGCGCGCGCTATTGCCGCAGAGGAGCAGACGATTACGACGCGCGAGCGAGAGATCGCCGAGCGCCGCAAGACGACCGACCTTATCGCCGCGGCGCGCGAGGCCGATCGCGAGGCGCTTCGCTTGACGCGCAAGGCGGAAGCCGAGAAAGAGGCGGCGGCGAGTCTCGCCGAGGCCGCGCGCATTTCCGCCTCCGGCGAAGCAGAGGCCGAGAAGATCAAGGCTGAGGGCGCCGCGGCCCGCTATGAGGTCGAGGCCAAGGGCGCGATGCAGATCAACGAAGCAGAGAATATGTTGAGCGGCCCGGCGCGCCTGTCACGCTTCCGCGGCAAGCTTCTTGAGAGGATAGAAGGCATCGTGCGCGAGAGCGTGCGCCCGATGGAGAAGATTGAGGCGATCAAGATCCTTCACATTGACGGCGCTAACGGCGGCGGACAAGGAAACCGCAACGTCACGGATGAAGTCATCGATTCCGCCTTGCGCTACCGCGTTCAGGCGCCGATGATCGACAGCCTCATGAAGGAGATTGGCATCGAAGGCGGAGGCCTGGGGCGTATGACAGAAGTCTTGCGCGACGCCAAGGACATTGCCAGCCTGACTGCCAAGCGAGCCGCCGGCGACAAGGATTCCCAACGCTCCTCCGATGACGACGACCGGCGGTAGGGCGATCTGCAATGGCGAAGACATACAGTTCGGCGGTTATTCCCGCGGAGGCGACCGCCGTTTGGGCGGTCGTGCGCGATTTCAACGCACTTCCACAATGGACCCCATTCGTGGCCGAAAGCCGTATAGAACAGAACAAAGCGTCCGATCAGATTGGCTGCGTCCGCAGCTTCCGCCTCAAGGACGGCGGCAGGATCCGCGAACAGTTGCTCTCGCTTTCTGATTACGAAATGTCATTCGAATATTCGATTCTCGAAAGTCCGATGGGCGTCGAGAATTATCTTGCGACTTTCCGGCTTATTCCGATAACCGATTCCGACCAGACCTTCGCGGAGTGGACTGCGGAATTCGATGCAGCGCCGGACCGGGAAGACGGCCTTGTGGACTCGATTGGCCGCAACGTCTTTGCCGCGGGCCTCGCAGCGTTGAAGGCGCGCTTCAACCGTTGATGAGGGTCGATATCCGCCGCAGCACGGTGATTGGCGCACCGGTCGAGGCGGTATGGGCGGTTCTGAGAGACTTCAACGGTCATGACGCTTGGCATCCGGCCGTCTCGACAAGCGCAATCGAGAACGGCGAAGCGAGCGATCAAGTCGGCTGCGTTCGCAACTTTAGACTGAAGGACGGTTCGCGCGTTCGCGAGCAGCTGCTGTACCTGTCCGACGCAAAGCGAGGCTTCGGCTATTGCATCCTGGAGGCGCAAGCGCGTCTCCGAAATTACGTGGCGAGCGTGCGGCTGCGTCCGGTGACGAGCGACGATTCCTGCCTCATGGAATGGCGGGCCTCCTTTGAACCACCGTCTCAAGAGCGCCTGCGGCTCGAGCGCTTCGTTCGAGAGGAGATTATCGAGACGGGCTTCGCCGGCCTTCGGCGCGCGTTGACCGCAGGCGGGTCTGCCGAGCGGACGAATCGCGCTTCGGTTCCTGCCCGAACCGGCGCGGCGACCGAGGGCGTCGAGATCGCGATCACGCGCTACGGTGGTCCGGAGGTTCTTGTTCCCCGGCGCGCATCGATCCGGGCGCCAGGCTACGGCGAAGTGCGCCTGCTTCAGACAGCCGTCGGCGTCAATTTTATCGACGTCTATTGCCGCCGCGGTACTTTCGATCTGGTCTCCCCCGGCGGCGTCCTTGGCATGGAGGCGGCCGGCGTCGTCGAAAGCGTGGGCTTAGGCGTTGGGAACGTCCGCAAGGGCGACCGGGTCGCCTACGCCTGTGCGCCACCGGGCGCCTATGCTTCTATGAGGACGATGCGCGCCGATCTCCTCGTCCGCCTCCCAGAAACAATCAGTGACGAGACCGCTGCGGCGCTGCTGCTCAAAGGACTCAGCGCCGGGTTTCTGCTCCATGACGTCGCCTATGTGCGGGCGGGCGAGACGATCCTGGTCCACGCCGCAGCCGGCGGCGTCGGCAGAATTATCTCCCGCTGGGCGAAGGCGCTTGGCGCGACTGTCATCGGCGCGACATCGAGCGACACCAAGGCTGAGGAGGCGAAACGGGCCGGCTGCGATCACGTCGTGGTCACGAGCCGCGAGGACTTCGCCAAAGCTGTCCTGAATCTTACCTCGGGCCGCGGCGTCGACGTGGTCTTCGACGCGGTCGGCAAGGACACGTTTGAGCGTTCGGTTGAGTGCCTCGCGGCGCGTGGCAGGCTCATAAGCTTTGGGCAGGCGTCGGGCGATATAGGCGCCCATTCAATCGATCGGCTTGCGCACCGATCCGCGACCGTTTCGCGGCCTAATTACGTCCATTACACCGACACGCCGGAAAAGATGATCCTGCAAAGCGGGCGTCTTTTTGACGCGCTGCGTTCCGGCGCTGTTGTCGCCGAACGCCCTCGCGCTTATCCACTGGCTAACGCGGCGGCCGCGCATGCGGACCTCGAAGCCCGCAGAACAACCGGGTCGCTGATTCTGATCCCCTGAGCTTCATTCTTATCGTTCACGCGAAGGACGAGATTTCTGCGACCGGTTGATGCTGTCGCAGCCATTCTAGATGTTCAGTCCCGGCATTTTCTGGAGCGGGCTGATTGTGAATCTTTGCGGCTGTGAAGTCCAGGCTTTGCAGATGAACTCATAGGGGGTGAGGCCTCTGAGGGTCTT
>Ga0210407_10002597_pt1 | contig 15388 bp, 24 predicted proteins | sample IncBWC27MmetaG_FD_150860 | JGI IMG/M metagenome (GOLD analysis project Ga0210407, IMG submission 150860) | Forest soil microbial communities from Barre Woods Harvard Forest LTER site, Petersham, Massachusetts, United States - Inc-BW-C-27-M | ecosystem: Environmental > Terrestrial > Soil >...
TGTGCACGCTGATTCAGGCGATTTCTATCTGGTGCAGGCCCGATGCGAGGTGTTCGAGGCTCCGGCACCTACCCCGGTGAAAGCTCCCCGCAAGCTCCATCACAAGCACTCACACAAGGTGTAATCATGGGTCCCGGCGATGCTATTAAACTTAAACACTTCATTAATGAGGAGTTGATCGCAGAGGTAAAAGTTGACAGCACCAAAGACGTATTCTGGCGCACTCCTGACCGTGGTCCTGTCTTCTCTGCCCACCTCTTCAATGGCACCGCCGACGACTATGTTGTCCGCGTCTACAAGGTGATCAGGAGTGTTGCACTACCCAAGGTGAAGAAATGACTAGACTCAAACCGCCAAAGTACCACCTGGACGAGGACGGAGAAATGGTCAGAGGTGCGGGCGATAGCGCAGGCGAGCCGGTGGCGTGGATGTATGAATACGCCACTACGCTTAATGGTGATGTTTACGGAGGATGGACGAAAGACACAAGTACATGCAGGCCCGACATACATGAACGTGCTATTCGGAACCTTAGTCCTCTCTTCGCTCACCCTCCCATGCAAACGGCAGATGTGCAGGCGATAACTCCTGAATGGCTATGGGGTGAGCTTATGGACTATTGCCGAGACAGAGGTACTTCGCCCGGAAGTATGAATCGACTGTTTGAAATCGTTACACGCGCCCGCTCCCTACTGGAGCAAAAGAAATGAACAATGTCGAGCTAACAGGAAGGACTCGATACCGGGCGGAAACGAGATGCTTCAGGAAGCCATTAGTTGTTCTCCAAGTGGAGCGAAGATACTGGGGTGTTGAGTTTGACAGTTATGGCGGTAGCCGTGATTACGACTTCGAACTCTGGCACGACGCGCAAATGGAAGATCTAAGGGATATCAAATGACCATCACCACTATCACTGGCTTGACTCCCGTCACAGCCAACACCAGCTACTCCGGCATTCTCATCTTCGCTAATGGGGCCTCGCTACAGCCTGCGAACGGAGTCACTGTCACCCTCTCCGGCGTCGAGGTCCAGGCCAGTCACTACCAGCAGATCTTCGACCAGTCCCAGGGAGGCACCTTTGCTGGCGTCATAGCCAACGAGTACCTGCCCTGCTCCTGGTACGGCGTCCTCCCCAACACTACCTGCGGAGCCCAGGCACAGGAGTGGCTGAACACTCCGCTCTGCCGCTGGCTCAAGCCAATGCGTGGTCTCTACCACATGGACCGTGCGCTCACCTGCACTGACCATCACATCTACTGGGGTGACCATCTGCCTGCCGACACTTCCAACTTCCAGGCAGACACAGACGGTCCTCTGTTCTGGTGGCAGAACGATCTCGGCCCTGGAGTCTTCGCCCTCACCATCCAGCAGGGAGGTCGTGCACTGTCGCAGACCAAGATCGGTGGCTTCCTCATGTTTGGCCCTGGCAACTTCGGCCTCGCTCCTGGTTCTACCTCCGGTTGCCAGATGGACGGCATCAACTGGGGCAACAACACAGGCATGAAGTTCATTGCCAATGATGGTCTCGCCCTTGGCTTCCGCTTCAACAACACTGCATGGACAATCAATGGACACAATACACTCACTAACTGGAACAGTTCGAATGGTTTTGCAGGATGGAACTTTATCCAGACTGGAGGTGACTGGAAATGGAATAACTGTTCTTCTAACAATGAACTCCAGTCAGCCTTCTACTCCTCAAAGAATACAGGAATGGGAGTCCACGCAGACATTGACGGGTACTTCGTTAGCTATACGCCGTACGTTGCATACCAATCTAACACGGTGGACACACGAGCACCAGGAACTGCAACCGCAGGCTTTATTGCTGCTAGCCATTGGAAGCGAGTGGCTGCAGAGGCACTTGGAAACGCCTTCATCAACCTGACGCCTTCTGACTCCTCTCTCTACATGCTCCAGCTTCAGGCGACCGGCTGGGACTCGCTGATGCCATACGCACCTGTCATCACCTCCGAACCGCAGGACTACGCCATCAAGGTCAACTACATCGAAGGCCTGAACATGGATCTCGCCTGTGACTCAGGTGGTGCTGGCACCCTTGCCCCGTTCCACTCCGGCGTCATCCTCACTGGTCCGAACTCCTACGGCATCAGTGCCCTCGGTCTCCACGTACCTCCTGCACCTCTGCCCTTTGTCACTGGCACCAGTGGATGGTTCTCCACTGCCCTCAACCTCTGGACGATCCTGCGTCCTCTCCTCACCTCGCTGGGACTATGAGCCACGTTACTAAATACTACTGCGACAGGTGCAAGACAGAGATGCCTACCTGGGGCAATCGCGTGAACTCAAGCAGGCCTCACAGGATATGGTGGTGGGCAACCGATGACGATGAGATGTCCATCTGCGCTGCCTGCTGGAGATCCTTCCACGAATGGAGGCATCAATGGCCCAGAACATAATCCTCACTGACCTCGACAACACCCTGGCCAACATGGATCATCGCCTCCATCTCATCTCGGGTGCGCATGCTGACTGGGATCAGTTCGAATACGAGTCTGTCTACGACCAGCCCATCGAGCCAACCATCCGCACCATGCAGGCCTACAAGTCCCTAGGCCTTCAGGTATGGGTATGGACAGGAAGGTCCGACCTCGTAAAGAAGGAGACAGAGAACTGGCTACGGATCTATGGCGTTCCCTACGAGCAGCTTATCATGCGCCCTCACGGAGAGACCATGGACACTCTGAAGCTCAAGCTTGGCTGGCTCAAGTCCCCCATCCCCCAGGCCAGGGTCCTTGCTGCCTACGATGATGACAGCCGGATCGTCAAGGGACTTCTCGAAGCTGGCCTGCATGTGTTCCACGTACGCAAGGAGATTGATGATGCCTCTTGATACGCAGTACCTTCGTCAGCTTGCTAACACCCGCCATGATGATGTGGATCTCCGCCTCGCCCTTATCGAAGGCGCAAACTACATCGACCTCCTGCGCAAGCAGTTGAACGAAGCCCACTCCTGTAATGAGGACAGCGAAAGACTCAACTGGCTATCCCAGCAGGCCCACGAAGAGCGCTGCGAACCAGCCCATCGTACCTACTTCAAGCTTCCCATGGTGCTGAAGAGCAAGTACGGCGCTACGGCGCACAACCTGAGGGAGGCCATCGACATGGTTCGCAAGCCTCGGAGACATGAGTAGTAGACTCCATCTCTTTCAGCCCTCGACCCGAACCTGTGTGTGGTGTGGGTTCAGGCAGGTTGATGTACAGACAGGCAAGAAGTCCAAATGGTGTAAGGGCCCTACCGGAATGTGGCCCATCGATGAACAGGAGTCATCATGCACGACGAACGCAGCAGCGACAGGTGGAACTTCCCCATCTCCTGGGAAGGCTTTGGACCCCTCGAAGAGCGAGAATACGAACGCTACTTCCTCTCCGAGTTCGCCGCAGTCGAGTCCTGGATTCAACCACGATGCTCACAGGGACTTCATGAGGGGGCTGTAGCCATCACTGCTCCTGGTGCAGGCTCTGGTGGCGGTAGCTGGATTGCTCCTGTCGCTGTCCCCGCCCCTGCCCTCTCTGTTGGACAGTTCGTGAGCTATCCCAAGGGCGCTGCCCGCTTCACTCACACTGGTGTCATCAAGGCCGTCACTGCAGCCAATGGAGCTTCACTCTACCCCAACTCCCAGTCCTGGCTGTACGAGGTTGATGGCCATTACCAAGGTAAGGCTACCTGCTGGTTCTTTGCTGATCCGACCCTGGTGGAAGTGCTTCAGCAGGCACCGGCGCTTGTTGGATACAAGTCACCGCCAGTCTGGGCCACAGCTACCAACGCTCCTCCTCCTGCCCCTGCAGAGCCCCACATCATGGGCCTGAGCCCCGAGACTGTAGACAGGGATGCCTACGATGAATTTATGAAAGGACTGTGATGGACACTCATGAGTTCCAGGAACTGAAGGCTGGTGACCGGGTTCGCTACGACGATTCCGCAGGCAGATCCAGCCTGGGTGATGACATCTTCGAAGGGATAGTCACGGGCTGGAGGTTCAACCATACCACTCTCGACATCGATGTCACCAAGCCCATCAAGACATCCTGGAGAAAGGAAGACACGTGGTCGACCTCCAATGGCACCTACCTTTCCAGGCTGATTGACTACCTGCCCAAGGGGTTCATATGAACAGCGGAGTGCTGGAGGAGTTCTATGTCCCTCCCAAGGGAGGGTACTACATCGATGGAAACAACGTCGCCATACGGGTATGGAACAACTATGCCAGGGTGATCAAGGTAACCGTAGAGGTACTCCCTCTCCACAGTGATGCGCCACCCCCTGCTGATCCTCCCATCGACTACCTCCCCAAGGGGTTCGTATGACCGTCCCTTCCTTTGGCCCTCTCGATGCCCGCATAATGATCATCGGGGAAGCTCCTGGTGAGACCGAGGTCGCCAGGGGGAGACCCTTCGTCGGCTACTCTGGTGAACTCCTGACCTCCATGCTGGCAGAAGCTGGCATCAATATAGGTGACTGTTATGTGTGCAACGTGTGCAGGGAAAGACCCCCAAAGAACGAGATCTCAACCTGGATGCCGGAGGCGAAAAGGGCTCAGTCCGAACTGGGGGCCACTCCTGATGGTGTTGAATGTCGTGATCGCATTGTTCACCGCCATATCTCTGATGGTCTTGCTACACTAGAAAAGGAGATAGATCTTGTACGCCCTTCTCTCATTCTGCTTCTTGGCAATACTCCTATGTGGGCTGTGCTGGGTCATACCGGCGTCGGTTCGTGGCGTGGTAGTACTCTCACTGTCAATCGTAGCTGGGGAAGCTGTTGCGTTGTTCCCACCTACCATCCAGCAGCCGTCCTGCGGGACTGGAAGCTCCGCAACATCGTCGTCCAGGATCTCAGGCGTGCGGAAGATACTCTCCGGAATGGAATCAGAAAACCAGTCTGGAATTTCACTGTACGTCCAGGACTGTGGCAGGTCACCACAGCGCTCCGTCGACTGCTGGAACTGGCTGATACCCAACCGCTCACTATCGCAAATGATATTGAAACAAGGGCGGGCTACATGACATGCATGGGCTTCGCCTGGACTACCACCGACGCCATCTGCATACCCTTCGTCTCGAAGGACAGGCCAGAAGGCTACTGGACCCTGGCAGAAGAAGCCCAGATTGTCTACGCCATCTACCGGCTCCTCACCCATCCCAACGTCACTGTCGTAGGACAGAACTACATCTATGATGCTCAATATATTCATCGGGACTGGCATTTTCGGCCTGCAAGAGTACGAGACACTATGCTCGCTCATCACGTCTGCTTCCCCAGGGTCTCTAAGTCTCTTGACTTCATCGCATCCATGTACTGTGACTACTATGTCTACTGGAAAGACGATGGAAAGGACTGGAGAGGTGACGGTGATGAAGAGCGCTACTGGCGTTACAACTGTGAGGATTGTATTAGAACCCTCGAATGCGATACCGCTCTACAATCCTTAGTCGATCACAAGGGCCTGCGTGAGCAGCACGACTTCCAGATGAAGATGTGGACTCCTGTCCTCAAGATGATGATCAAGGGAGTCAAGGTCGACAAGGCCCGCTACACCAGGATGCGTAAGGAGTTGCTTGAGTATGCAGAACTTTGCCAGAAAGAAGTGGATCTTATGGTCGGCTACCCAATCAATCCGCGTTCCCCTGCGCAGATGCAGAGGTTCTTCTATGAAGAACTCGGGCTACCGAAGCAGCTTAAGAGAGGTACAGGCAAGGGCACCTTCGCTGTATCCTGTGACGATGAGGCACTCAGTAACCTTGCTGCAAAGGAGCCACTGGTACGCCCCATTGTGGAACGTATTGCAGCCTATCGTTCGTGTCAGACCATCGCGTCGAATGCACTCAAGACAGGAGCACTGGGGCCTGACGGGCGTATGCGCTCGTCGTTCAATATCGCTGGAACGTATACGTTCAGGCTATCTAGTGCGGAGGACGCGTTCGGTAGCGGCCTGAACCTGGAGAACATCACCAAAGGAGAAGAAGATGCGTAAGAAGAAGACCACGGTACACTGGATGTGCGCCGAAGAAAGATGGCTGCAGGAGAACCTGCGCTACTATAGTTTCTATCGCGACATCCTGCAGCACCTGCCTCGTCATACCATCTACGGGATCAAGAACAAGGTAAGGGAACTTGGCCTCAGGATGGTCCAGCCCAAGGCCTGTGGCCCCTTCACCCTCGCCATCTGGTGGGAGCTATGCAGGGGACCGGTCACCCGTCTGCAGATCCAGGAACGGGTTGGCTGCAGCATGACCACAGTCGTAGACACCATACGTCTGTTCCGCAAGGCCAACGTGATCTACATCGAGACCTGGATCAAGCCCAGCAAGGGAGGCTGGCAACCAGTCTTCACCCTGGGAGATGAGCCTGACCGGCGCAAGCCAGAGAAGAACGGATCGACCTCCAACCTGTCGGTCGTACGCAAGCTCGACAAGTATCAAGGTAACCCTTTCGCCATTCTCCTGGAGACCAATAATGCCTATGCCAAATGTGAGGAAGATGTATGTTCCTGATGACGGTTACACAATGTTTGATCTCGACCTGGATAGTGCTGACCTTCGTATCGTCACGTGGGAAAGCAACTGTCAGGAACTGAAGTCAATGTTTGCCCAGGGCCTGAAGCCTTACGTAGAGGTCGCCAAGGAGTACTACCATGACCCATCAATTACGAAGCGTCACCCGTCCTACCCAGCATTCAAGAAGCTCTGCCACGGTACGAACTACCTCGGGCAGGCGAAGTCACTTGCAGGGCAGGCAGGCCTGCTTGTGCACGAGACAGAGCGAATCCAGAAGTGGTACTTCGGCAAGTTCCCAGAGATCCCCAAGTGGCATGCAAGACTTCGTGCGACATTTATGGCGACTGGGACGGTGCAGAACGCTTTTGGTAACAAGGTCACGTTCTATGACCGCCTCGATGACAACCTCCTCAGGAAAGCCGTTGCTACCATCCCTCAATCCACTGTCGCTCTGCTTATTAACCGCATCTGGCTGGCCATTGACTCAGGACTACCAGACGTGGTTATCCTTATCCAGGTACATGACTCTCTACTGGGTGAATACCCTACCTGTGATGGCCCGATACATGTGGGGAACATCCTCCGCGTATCCCGCATCGTCGTCCCCTATCCGGACCCTCTGATCATTCCAGTAGGCCTGAAAACCTCTACTGATAGCTGGGGGGACTGTGAGTAGGCGCTGCAAAGACTGGCTGGACAGTTATATCCAGTATGCTTCGCATGGTGAAGCTCCTCCTCATGTCCACTTCTGGTGTGGTGTGAGTGCCCTCGCTGCCTGCCTCCAGCGTAGGGTTTACTTTGATCAGTCTCCTCACTTCGTATGGTATCCAAACTTCTACATTATCCTTGTGGCTCCTCCCGCCGTCATTGCAAAATCATCCACGGCCAACCTTGCCATGAACTTGCTGGCGGGACTTCCTGGTGTACACTTCGGTCCCGCAGCCATAAGCTGGCAGAAGCTCATCTCGAAGTTCAACGACGTGAAGCAGGACTTCATCGACCCGAAGAAGCGGACCCAGGAGCAGATGCGGGCACTCACCATAGTGAGTAGTGAGCTAGGCACCTTCCTCCTCCCTAACGACAAGGAGATACTGAATGCGCTTATCAAGCTATACGATTGTGAGGACTATGACCGTTCGACGCATGCGCATGGTGATGAGAAGGTTCGCAAGACGTGGCTTAATTTTATTGGTTGCACGACCCCTACCTGGATCTCAGAAAATCTACCGCACTATATGGTTGGTGGCGGCCTTGTATCACGCATCCTTTGGGTATATGCGGACAAGAAGGAAAAGTATGTCCCATACCCTGCGTTCGTACAGGCGTCGGAGGAACAGGATGCCCTGCGCAAGGATCTCATCCATGACCTGACAGAGATCCTCGACCTCACTGGAGAGTATTCAATGACCACTGCAGCCAAGGAATGGGGAGAGGACTGGTATCACCGCCACTTTAAGGAAGACATGGCCCGCCTCGATGACTCCGACTTCAAGGGCTACATCCAGCGCAAGCAAGGCCATATGCACAAGCTGGCCATGGTCCTCTCGGCGTCCCGAGGTGACTCTCTCATCATCACAAAGGAGGATCTTGTCCGTGCTGAAAAGGAAATCACCAAGCTGGAGTTCCAGACCAAGCACATCTTCAGGCAGATGGGTAAGTCACAGACTGCTAACCAGTCCGACAAGCTGGTGGATTATATTGATTGCCACGGCACTGTATCTATTGCTGACGCATACGAGCATGTGCGCGGACACTTTCCCAAGCTGTCTGACTTCGAAGGTGTTCTGAAGGGACTCCTCCGGTCTGGAGTCCTGCTTGCAGTCATCACCTCCAAGGGAACCTCTGGCCTCAAGGTAGGGAGGCCGCCAGCCTCAGAAGCCGATTCGTCCACCCATCCCCAAACGTAGACCACGTAGTGAGAGTCCTGTAATGAGCGAGCCTGTTCGTGAGATAGATGTAGTGCTGTGTGCCCGGCGTCCCATTGCATGCAGCCAGTGTGGCTGGTCCGACCACACCATCCTGCGCTACACCAACCGTCTTCTGGAGGATGAGGGCCGCCTCCGAAGGGCCTTGATTAACGCAGGCGTCGAAGTAGTAGGCACAAAGAGGGAACGGCATTGCATTACACTTACCTGCAAGCCAGTAGTCGGTGTAGTAGATGTTAGCGGCATCGTCTTCCGTGAGTTGAGCAATATTGACTGACGGATAGGATCGCTGGCTGATGCCAAAGTTGGTTGCCCCACCTGGATCGGAAGGATTATTCACATACCCTCCTTCCAGTTCCAGGATGATGGGGATGATGGCACAGAAGTATACATCAGTAAGGAATGTCATTTGTGTAGCACCTGACGGAGATAGGTTTCAAGGGCGATGTAGAAGCCACCTATCCAGCCCAGCACCTTGGCGAACGCGGCCACATGCTTGCCCAGGCTGACTAGCTCCAGCACATCATCCAGCTTCTTCTCAAGGCATTCCAGCTTCTCGTCCTGCCGGTTCAGCCTCTCTTCAATGTATCGTTCTTCACTCATAAGGCACCTTGGTAAGTAGAGGCAGGATGGTCCAGGTGTCTACGATCACGGTGAGGTGCGGGAACAGATGTCCCTGGGCACCTACAATCGCATCAGTCAGACCAACCAGTTCCCCATTGTTGTTAAAGACTCCACCCCCACTGTTACCCGGCGCTGACTCAGCCGTTATGTAGTCGTCTCCCTGCCACCTCCCAACTGTGAGGACCTTGGCTACGCCAAAGGGGAAGCCCTCTTCGTAGACCTCATCGTAGATGGCTGGCTCCTTCGCTGCGAACTTCGCTGGCGTCAGTCCCAGGGGCTGCTTCGAACAGATCACTGCCACATCCAGATCATCATCCTGGAAGATGGTGGTTGCGTCGAACATCGGACTCCCGTTCTCCGACTGGATCTTCAGCCCTGTCCCCCCTGCAACCACATGCGCCACTGTCAGCACACACTTCTTCCCTATCACCACCCCACTACCCTGCTCACTATCCGACATGATGTGCACTACACTGTCCCTACTCTTTACCCAGGGCACGCTGCCAATGCTCGCGCATCCCTGGCAGAGCACTATTGCTGCTCCCAAAGTCACCAAGATCTTTCTCACGTCTTTCTCCATTACGCCCTTGTGAGGCGATTGCAATAGCAGAGTTCAGGGTATCCTGCCTCTGTACAACTTCGTTGCGCATAGAGTCTACTGACGCAGCTACCTTTCTTCCTTGGGATGAGTTTTCAATTAGAAGTGTAGGGAGCCATGCAATAGCACAGCTATAGTTATCCACTGCCAGTCCCGTCTGAGGGTTAGTCATCGTGACGTGCGTCCACATCATGCAGTCATGTTCGATGCAGGCTTTCTTGAGGAACGGGCAGATGGGATCTTTCATGATTTAACCGCCATGATGTGGTCAGTGTACTTGACCTGTGGAGTGGTATAGGTTGGGCCGATGGCTGCGCCAGACCCGTTGTTGACTGTGGTGATGTTGCTGACTGCTGCATTGATGGCCGTGATGCCGGAGCCCGAGGCCTGATTGCTGATGTTGGAACCAGATGCGCCAATGCTGATGTTGCAGGTAGCTGCCACGTCTGAGGAGAATGCTCCACTGGCACCACTGATCGGACCGCCGAAGCCATTGGGACTACCACCACCACCGTTGTAGGCAATCGAGTGGGTGTGCCCAGGGTCCCCTACCCCGTGACCGTGGCCAGGATCGTTGATGCCGTGGTTGTGGCCGACGTCAGTGAAGCCGTGGCCGTGGCCTGGGTCCGAGATACCATGGTTGTGGACAGGCATCTGGGCAGTGCTGATGGTGAAGGCATTCACCCCGAAGGTGCCACCGAAGTTCCAGGCACTCCAGGCAGTGCTGCCACCAGTCCCACCCCCTGCACTGGCAATCACCCGCATCGAGCAGTCATTCATTGCCGTAGTGGTGTCCTGCGTCCACCCCAGCGGAGGTGCAGCCTGATTCATGGGGATGCGTGTTCCTGGTGGCGCATGCAGGTTCGTCACCAGAAGGGCGTACTCAGGAAAGATTCCACTGGTCATTGCGATTCCAGACCACTTACTGTCATGGTCAGTCCCGTTGCAGAAGCACCTGTTGCGATGAAGTCATTGGCATTCATGACTACTGTCCCTGTCCAGTGCAGGGTCTGGTTGCCAGGAATCCCCACACTCAGAAGGATGGCTGTGGCTGTGGTGGCCGACCCACCACTGGGAACCACGTAGAGGCTGAAGGTGATCGCACTCGCTCCCGTGTTGCAGATCTCGATATCCTTTAGCACATCCTGCCGTGCTGCTGGCACAGTGTACTGGGTCGTGGTGGCTGTCACCACGGCAACCTGCACCATGCGAATGTACTGTACTGTAGTGAAAGGCATTTCAGTTCCCCTTGAATGTAGAGACCATGTTGGCTACCGAGGTAGCTGCGTGACTGACCGGACTGACGCCAGTCCCAGGCTGTGGTGTCATGACCTTCTCCACTCCACGGCTGACCACGTAGCCACCTACGCCAAGGCGCAGCAGACTCCACATATCAGTAGGAATAGGAAGGGTAAGGCCGACATGGAAGATGGCCTGCAGGTACGGAGCCAGAATGTAGTTGTTCACCAGGATAGCCATGAACACATACATCAGGCACGGACGCCATGAAGAGGCGAGCTTGTTGGCTGAGTTGGCTTCGGCAGTGATGACACCTGCCTGGGCGGTAAGCTGCTGAAGCTCACCTGTCATTACCATCTGGGCAGTGGCCTGCTGGGCGGCAAGCTTGGCTGCAGGGTCAGGGAGTACCCGGCCCAGGATAGTATTTAGCAATCCACTTACTGCGCTGATAGGGTCCATGAATTACACCTTGTCATGTGTGATGACTTCGGTTGGACTGAACCTTTCGCCGTCAGCCAGATAGCGCTGCATGATCCAGATCGAGAACGGGAGATCGTGGATGCCTGAGTCCTTACCTGTGTGGTGCTGCTTGCAGAGCAGTATTCCCTGCGAAGACATATTATCCACGAAACTCTCGGGGTTTGCAGGGTCGAAGTTCTTCCAGTCGAAGATGGGGAAGTCCTCCTGGATCAGGTCCCACCTCAGGTTGGCGTCGATGTACGCACGCTCCACCCCAAAGTGATGGGCCTCCAGGGGCTGACCAGCTTCCTGTGCAGTCCTGTTGCAGATCCAGCATCTCCCCGCAGGCCTCTTGATGGTGAAGCCCAGGGCCGTGCCTATACCTACGATCATCCGCTTGGTCTTCTCGAAGAGGGCCGTAGCCTTCCTGGGAGGGTGCGCAGGGATCTCGACATCCACACTCAGGGTATCTTTCTGCTCATGTTCATCAGTCATCTCAGCACCACGATAGGTACGCGGCCATACTTCAGCCAGCTTTGGTTAGGAACTCCACTCAGCCCTGCCCAGGCTTTCCAGCCCCACTTGAAGTAGGTTCCCTTGTAGGAGAACATGCCTGTGTAGGTGTAGGCAAAGAAGGTGGTTGGGGTATCTGTCACTACGTGCCAGTCAGCCTTGGTGAAGGGGATGCCGAAGACGAACATGTCGAATCCGTAGGCCGGGTTGCGGAAGAGCCACTCTGTCCGCGTCCACCACAGGCTACCTGTCCAGGAGAAGGGCGGTGCCCTGCAGTCATCACAGGTTGCGTCGAAGGTCTGAAACCAGTAAAGGTAAGTAGGGAGGTTGCCATCTGCCTGCACGAAGAGCGCCAGCAGAGGGGCCAGCACCATGGTAAGCAGCCCCACCAGGGCACTAAGGATTGCCATAGGAATGTAGAGAAGGAACATCATTGCACCTGTACGATAGAGAAATAGTTAAAGTGTGCGTCCGTCCACAAGGCTACTGCTGCACCATTGGTCTGGAATGCAGCCACCTTTATAGTGTCACCTGCGGCACATAGCAGGATCAAGGTAATCTGCACCTGCTTGTAATCAGTAGCGGCAGTGCTCATACTGTTGAAGCCTGCATGCAATGTGGACGAGTTCTGCTCGACATAGATCTCCTGCTGCGCAGTTGCTACCCAGGCCGTACTGGTGAACAGGAAAGCCCCAGACACCAGATAGTACCCAGCCGTAGGGCAGGTAAAGATCCCTGTACTAGGCACCCAGTTACTGCCAACCGTGTTCACTTCAGTAGACCAGCCTGTGACTACCGTAATCGTCGCGTTAGGGATAGACTGCCCCGAGATATTGGTGGATCTCATCAGGGCCAGGGAAGTCCCTGTGGAACTCCCACTCCCTATGAAGGTAGTGTTCCCCCCACCCCCATCCGAGATCAGCCCGTTGCTCATTGCGATCCCACTACCATACCCACTGGCATCAGCAGGATTCCCTGTAGGCCCTGTAACACTACCGAACGGACCCAGCCCCGCAGTCCTCGTATACAGCTTGAAGAACCAGTCCTTGAATGTCCTGAAGTCCCAGGTCTTGCTGGTTGGGGGTGGACTAAGGTTACTCATGTCCGTACTCCCATGATTTGGCATAGCCCAGCTTCTTCAGCACAGGTAGTTGCTCTTTCAACCTCTTGCCAATGTCGTGGCGATACGTAGGAGAGTTAGGAATCACCAGATCCTTCACCACCTTGTAGGCTCCCGCTGCCGCATCACACACACTACTCCCAGTATCCACCACTACCAGAGGCCAGTCCCCTGCCGTATGGAACACATCCCTCTCACTCCACTTCCCATCCTCCTCAACCTCCGCAGTCCCTGCCATCACCTCCACCAGATGCACCTTATCAATATTGCTGGTATTGATGCCAAATAGAGGAATACCATCACACTCACTGTGGTGTACATGACACGAGGGGAACGACGGCCCCACAACACATACACCAATGCAATGGCTGTAATTAACCCGAAGGCTATTGCCCCCGTCGATAAGCTCACGCATCCACTCAACTGGATCTCCCATGTGAAGGTGCTGGTTAAGATAGAAGGCTGGCCACCCCAGTCTCATGGTGAACTCCAGAGGCCATGGCGTACCATCCTTGTCAATGATCACACTCACATCTACATTGCCCTTGAACTTCAGTGCATGCAGGGCAGTGGTGAGAGGCTTAAGCATCATGTCGGCCAGCTTGCTCTGGTCTGTGTACTTCATTGCCGTACCCATCTCACCTGTGTTCTGCCCTATGTCTCCTGCCATAAACTTCTTGTGTTCGAAGTTCTCTTCCCACGGTCCTACCCAGCCGTTCTTGCCGAACCAGCCAGCCACAGCCATCTCGATCCCTTCTGCCCTCTCCTGCAGGATGAAGGGCTGCTTCTTGGTATCTACCTTCTTTGCGCGGTTAAGTTGACTCACCATGTCGGCACTACCCTTGCCTACGTAGCTCAGTGCCCGGTCAGCATCCCCAATCGGCTTGCACACATAGCTGCCATTCGTAGCTTTCACATAGCTGATGGCATCGTCATAGTTCTCGAACCTCCTATAGGGGAGGCATTCTATACCGTGGGCTTGCAACACTTCCATCCCCACACACCGGTCTAGCTCCCATGCAGCACTGTCCTCGTTGGCCCCAAAGATCGGGAACCCCTTCTCGTACCAGTCCTCCAGTTCCCAGGCATACTTGGCACTGGCAGTACACACAATGAGATCGGCCCAGCGCATGTGCTGCCGCCAGTCCTGAACACGGGTAGTAAGTCCCTTGCCAATGGAAGGTCGTTTCGACGGGCTCAGGAAGTGCTTCACCTGATGGCCTGCCCACTGTGCTCTCAGACATAGATCCACTCCTGTCCCGTACACATCAATAACAAGTAGCTTCATGGCTTGTCCTTCCTGCGCTTCTCAAGTTCCTTCTGGGCATACTTCTGGGTCGTGGAAAGCTGCTGCGGAGTAGGGTCCTTGATGCCTACCTGATCTTCCAGGAACTGCTTTGCTGCCTGGGTTCGGGTGACTCCCTTCTTTGGATTCACTATGTTATAGATGGCCTGGGTCTCGAATGTCTTCGAGGCAAGGTACTTGGGGAAGTCTCCTCCGTGGCCATAGATCGGACGCCCGAAGTTATCCTGGTTGTAGTAGATGTCCTTGGCAGTCTCTACTGCTGCAGAGGGGCGAGCTACGGTCTGGCCTACCTGGGATGCTGTCTTGGTTCCCTTGGAGTACGCCTCCACAGCCTTCGGATAGACGAAGGGGCCGAAGGGCTGGAAGCTCGCACCAGGATTGCCTGTTGCCTTCTGTATTGCATAGTCCATCATGGGGTAGGTCACTGCGGTATGGAACACCAGTGCAGCCACCTGATCCATGGTCTGCGCCCGAGTCCCTACTGACGGCTTGATGAGTCCCTTCACCATGTTCCCATAGCTGGCAAGCCTGTTGTACTCATACCGGCTGAAGCCTAGTGCCGCAGGCGACTGCAGTATCTGTGACAGGCTCCGGCTACCCAGTACCCTGCTCGGGATCTGGTAGTCAGGCATGTGCTGGGTGACGTGTTTGGCCACCTCGCTCACAGTCCCTTCACCTTCCCTGGCCAGGAATGCCTTCATCATCAGCACATCACCTACGTTCCAGAGTGTCTTGTTGGACGCGGAGTACGCAGCCTTCAGGAAGGTAGCTCCAGTGGCGTAGCCAAGGTTCCTCGCAATGGGGTCGAACAGTTGAGGATTCTTGCCTACGCTGGTGAGAAGGTCATTACCGAAGTTCCTCACATACACGTTCGCCCCCTTCAGGCTGGGGCTCTCCTTCAGGTACGCCAGATACTGGTCATCATGATTCACCACACTGTCAATGGCCCTCATGGTGAGGGTCCTCTCACCTGGAGTAATAGTCCGCACTCCTCCCTGCAGCAGCCTGACTGTCCCACCAAAGAGCCCTGCCTCCGCCATCCCGTGAGCCTGCACATTGAAGATGTGCTTCAGCGGGTTGATGAA
>Ga0210407_10002598_pt1 | contig 15385 bp, 13 predicted proteins | sample IncBWC27MmetaG_FD_150860 | JGI IMG/M metagenome (GOLD analysis project Ga0210407, IMG submission 150860) | Forest soil microbial communities from Barre Woods Harvard Forest LTER site, Petersham, Massachusetts, United States - Inc-BW-C-27-M | ecosystem: Environmental > Terrestrial > Soil >...
ACCGCGGCCAAGCAGTAGAGTTGACCTCGGTGGAGTTCGGGCTGCTGCAAGTGCTGTTGCGGGAAGCGGGGAGGGTGGTCACGCGCGAGGCGCTGGTGGATGAAGTTTTGGGACGAAAGTTTTCTCCATTCGATCGCAGCATTGATATGCATGTGAGCAAGGTGCGCAAGAAACTCGGGGACTCAGGCTCGGAGGATTACATTAAGACGATTCGCGGGGCGGGCTATATTTTCGCGTTGGCGCGGCCGAAGAGCAAGAACGGAACCAAATAATGAGAAGCCTATTTCTAAAAATCTTCTTGTCGTTCTGGGTCGCGCAGGCGCTGTTTATAGTGCTGGCGATCCTGGTGACGATCATGATGCGGCCAGCGCGAGAAATCTCCAGCATTGAGGCCCAGCAGAGCAAGTTCCTGAACGAAGCGGTAGATGCTTACCAAACCGGCGGCGAAAATAAGCTGCGCGACTATCTGCACAATCTGAACGATACCCAGCATGGTCGCTCGGTGCTGTTCAACGAACAGGGGGCGCTGACGGGGCGCTCGGTACGGCCGCAGTTTGTGGAAACCATGAATGGGAAACGGCACACCGCCGACACTTTTCTGGGGCGCATCAACCCGCATTTTCAGATGCTGAAGACCTCGATGACCGGGTCAGACGGGCATACCTACACTCTGGTGACCGAACTGCCCCCCGGACAGAATGCAATGTTTGGGCCCAACGGAGTGCCGGGGTTGGGAATTCTTATTGGGATCCTGGTCTCCGGCCTTGTTTGCTATCTTCTCGCCCAATTCCTGACCTCTCCCATCTTGCTGTTGCGCCAAGCCACGCAGAAGCTGGCGTCGGGCGATCTCTCGGCCCGCGCCGGGGGCAGGGCTTCGCGCGGGGGAGACGAGATCTCGCAACTGGTGCGGGATTTTGATTTGATGGCCGAGCAGATCGAAAAGCTGGTCAACGCGCAATCGCGATTACTGAAGGATATTTCGCACGAGCTGCGGTCTCCACTGGCGCGGCTGACGGTGGCGCTGGAGCTTGCCCGGCAGCGTACCGGGCCGGAAGCACAGAGCGCGTTGGCGCGAATCAGCCTGGAGTCTGCGCGCATGAATGAGTTGATCGGCAGCCTGATGACGGTGGCACGGCTGGACAGCGGAGCGGGAAGCCTGCGAAAGGCGCCGGTTCAGTTGGAGTCGCTTATCGAGGAGGTCGCGCGCGACGCCGCCTTCGAGGCCCAGTCGCGAAACTGCCAAGTCGAGGCCGAGATTTTGGACGAGCTGCCGGTGCTGGGTGATCCTGCGTTACTTCGCAGCGCGATCGAAAATGTTGTCCGCAACGCAACCCGCTATACCGCCGACGGCACAACCGTGAATATTCGGGCGGAACGGGCGCAAAGCGGGCCCACAGCGGAGGCGGTGATTCGGGTCAGCGATTCGGGCCCCGGCGTTCCGGAGGAATCCTTGGACAAAATTTTCCAGCCGTTCTATCGCATTGATGACGCTCGCGGACGCTCGACTGGGGGCGTGGGCCTGGGGCTGGCGATTACCGATCAGGCCATCAGGCTGCACGGAGGCTCGGTCAAGGCATCCAACCTTCCAGAGGGCGGGCTTGGGATTGAAATCCGGCTGCCTTTGCAGGCGGTTGGAGTCGGCGAGGAGCACCCGATCACCGTGGGATGACTGGTTTGCGCTTTCCCGCCCATTCCTGATACACAATTGGAGTAAGCCTTTCAGAATCTTTCATCAAGAAATGTTTCAGAGTGTCTGAATTTCCCGGTTTCAAGGCATCAGACTAGGGAGGATCCAGTCGAAGTCCTTGAAACCTTGAATCCTGCGATTGAGGAACGAATGCGCATGAAGTCTCGTTTTGTGGCGGTTGGGTTGGTCGGGTTAATGGCGGTCGTCTTGAACAGTTGCACGGCAACGCACGGCACCGGCAGCGGCACACTCGGCACCGGCTTCATGTGGATCACAACCCAGGGCGACCAGTTGATCAGGGCCTACAACATAAACCTGAGCACGGGGGCGACTACACAGGTAGGCGGCAGCGTGCCGACGGGTCTGGGGCCGATCGCGATGGCGATTACCCCGGCGGGAGACGCGGTGTTCGTCGCCAACCGAGATGACAACACCATCAGCGCTTATAGCACGCACTCTGACGGCAGCCTGACAGCATCCGGCACACCAATAAGCGCCGGACAGACGCCGAGGTCAATTGCAGTAGACCCAACCGGCGGATTGCTTTTTGTTGCCGACGAGGGAACGGACACCATTTCGGTATTCGCGATCAGTGCAGGCGCGCTGGCGCCGAAGGCTTCATTCCCAATCCAAACTCCGCCGGTCCTTGGCGGGAGCGGTCCGGTCGCGGTCGTGGTCTCGCCTATCGGTTTCCCATGCAACGTCCCGGTCCCCGGAATGCCGGGAATATCTGAAACATGTTTTTCTGTGTATGTTGCGAATCAGATCGCAAGCACGATCACCGCCTATGAGTATTACTTGGACAGCAACCATAATTTGGTGATGGGCTCGGTTAGCGGAGGTGTATTCACCGCCGGTGGTGTCGTCGCCGGTTCTCCGTACCAGGCCGGCTCGAACCCTTCCGGCCTTGCTTTCTCCCGCTGCGCGGGGACAACAACCGTAACCGCAGTTTGCCCGACTGCGGCTCCGCCGGGTTATCTTTTTGTGGCCAATAGCGGTTCGAACAACGTCAGCATTTTTTCCGCCTGCATACAAATGACGCCCGCCTGCCCCAGCGCCAATGGCACACTGAGCCAGGTCGGGTCGCCGGTAGGCTCGAGCGGCACCCACCCGGTCTCGTTCATCATTGACCCGGCAATCGACTTCGTCTATACGGTGGACAACGGATCGTTCCAGATTTCGCAATACCATTACAATTCCGCGACTGGCGCCCTTTCCCTGATTTCCCCCTCGGCGGTTTCGACCGGAGCCAACCCGCTTTCAGGCGGAATTACTTCCGACGGGCAGTGGGTCTTCGTTCCCAACAACGGCGGATCCAGTGTGTCAAGTTTCAGCCTCGTGGTTCCGGCCGGAACCACGCCGACCGGAAATATGGTTGCCGGAACGGCAATCACGCTAGTGGGGCAGCCTTCCGCCGTGCTCGTCCGATGAAGATGAATTAGGCCCGCACCATGATGAGACTTCCCTTTCTTGCTATGGTCGTAAGCATGAGCACTCTCGCCTTTTCGCAGAGTCTGAGCACTCCTGAAGTCATCACCGATCCCAAGCAGATCACCGCCAAGCCTGACGCCGATGTCGAGCAGGGCGAGGACAGCCTTTCGCTCCAGCGGCTCTACATGACGCGGCAGGTCGGCGACACCGCCTGGTCACCCGATGGCAAGAGCATCGTCTTCGTTTCCAACATCACGGGACGGAACAATCTGTGGGTTGTCCCGGCTGAGGGCGGATGGCCGACCCAGTTGACGGTCAGCGATCAGCGGCAGACGCACCCCACGTGGTCGCCGAACGGAAAATGGATCGCCTACCAGTCGGATTACGACGGAGACGAACAATGGGACATTTTCTTCGTCTCGCCCAAGACCGGGCAGGTGGTGAACGTCACTAAGACGCGGGAGGTTTCGGAGGAGAACCCAACCTGGTCGCCGGACGGACGTTATCTTGCATATGAAGTGAAGCCGAAGACTTCATCGTCGCCGGAGATTGATGTGTTCGATACGCTGCTGCGCGAAGTGCAGCACGTCACCTCTGGTACAGCGGCAGACAAACTGAATTCGAATCCCATCTGGTCGAAGGATGGGAGATTTATTGTCTATACCCAGGAAGAAGCCAAGGGGACGAATTCCAATATTTTTGTTGCGGAAGTAGCGACTGGGACGAGCACGCTGCTGACTCCGCATCAAGGTGAATCGCTTTATTCCGCAAACGATTTCTCGCCGGATGGAAAAACAGTGTTGGTGACTTCCAACGCGGGCAACGGCGTGGATAACGCTGGCTTGCTCGATGTTGCGACCAAAAAGATCAAGTGGCTGACGGAGGGCAAATGGGAAGTTCAGAGCGGACATTTCTCTCCCAGCGGTAAGTCGGTTACGTGGCGCGCTAATGTGGAAGGCAATACGGACATCTACATTCACGATCTGGCCCAGGGCAAGACTGCGAAGTTGCGGCTGCCTAAAGGAGTGAATTCGCTGGGCGGCGCGGAATCTGCTTTTACTCACGACGGATCGAAGCTGCTGTATTACCACAACGGACCGAACGCTCCGAACGACGCCTGGGTTTATCACCTGGCAAGCGGGAAATCCACGCAGGTCACGCATTCGCTGATGGCGGGGATTCCGGCACAGCATTTCGTCGAGCCGTTTCTGGTTCATTATCCCAGCCGCGATGGCAAGTGGACGATCTCTGCGTTTGTCTATGTGCCGCGCAACATGCAACGCAACGGACAGAATGCGGCGATTGTTTATATTCACGGCGGGCCGGCGGCGCAGTCGGTAAATTCGTTTAATCGGTTCATACAGCACATTGTGAATCAGGGCTACATGGTGATTGCGCCAAACTATCGCGGCTCGACTGGATATGGCAATGCGTTTCAGCAGGCGAATCTGTTCGACATGGGTGGCGGGGATTTGCAGGACGTTCTGGCGGCGGCGGACTTTGTGAAGGCGACGGGCTATCCCGATCCGAGAAAGTTAATCGCCATGGGCGGCAGCTACGGCGGATATCTGACCATGATGGCGGTGACGAAGGCTCCCGATGTGTGGGCTGCGGGCGTGCCCATCGTGCCGTTCGTCAACTGGTTCACTGAAATGCAGAACGAAGATCCGGTGTTGCAGCAATCGGATCGGGCGACTATGGGCGATCCGGAGAAGAATCCAGACTTGTTCCGCGACCGCTCGCCGATTTTCTTTGTGGACCAGATCAAGGCGCCGCTGCTGCTGCTGGCGGGCGGACACGATCCGCGTTGTCCTAAAGAAGAAACTATTCAAGTGGTGGACGCGATCAAGAAGCGCGGCGGAGTGGCGGATTACAAAATCTACGAGAACGAAGGCCACGGCTTCGCAAAAGTCGAGAACCAGATTGACGCGTATCAGCGGGTGACGGATTTTCTGAAGGCGCGAGTTCCGCCGGCGGATTGCGGGTGCAAGCTGACGGAGTAGCGACGCGCGAGAGTCCAATTCCCTCGAAGGTCGTGGCAGGCTGCTCTTTGAAAGCCACAAGGAAGCAACCTATAAGGGCGGGCCAGCCACCCCGTTGTTTGCGATTGACCTGAGATCGGACGAAGATTAGTCCTTCATTCCCTCCCACCAAGTAAGGGGCCTAACGAAGATAGTTAACTCTCCGGGCTTCGGTGAAGCTGTGGCCTTACCGCAGGCATTCGGCCAAACAATGCCTTGCTGCAGCAACTGCTTCGTCGAAATGTTCGTTATCGCCAACCAGGAGTAATCTTGGACATGTGGATAACAAACTACAAAAGGCACATTGACCTGGAAATTTTCGTCATATTTCACAATCGGGTCAGTTACAACATTATCTCCAACGTACTTCTTGCGCATGTGAAGGTCAACTTCGTCGTCATTATCCGTTAGACGAAGCCGCGCAAGACCGTCCTTATCCGTTGGAATTACCATTGTTCTTTTGCGTTCGGGCCCAACCCATACATTCACATGTGAATTCGACATGGGGTGACCGTTTCGTCCATTCACGAGCCTAATCGTGACTATCTGTGCGAAAAGGACCGTCCCGGATGCACAAAAGGCGAGAAGCACCAGAAGCTGCACCACGCTCCTGAAAAACGACCGAGACCCAAAAGCTCTAACTTGAGTCTTGCTGCGCTCTATGACGGACATGCTTTACAGCCTCCGGCGTGTCGGCCCACCTTTTTGCACCATCCCAAACCGGCGGATGGCTAAGTTCTCCGACCTGAGTATATCTCCGAGCCAAACCAAACTCGGGGTGCCTACTAGTCGTCCAAATCAATTCGCACCGTGAGCAGTTGAGTGCCGAAGAAGCGGACGGCAGCAGCATTGCCGGCGCTGCCGGGGACCTGGATCGCAAGCCAGCGTTGGCGTTCGCGCGGATCGTCGTCGGGAAGTACGTTAGCGGTGCCGCTGTGCCAGCGGGCTCGCATCCCATCGCGCAACTTCAGGCGAACCTTCGGATTTTTCATGATATTGCGGACGTAGGCGGCATTCTTGCCATGCTCGGCGACGATCCAGAACTGCTGGCCGACGAGTCCGATTCCAACCGGAATTCGTCGCGGCTTGCCGGTTTTGCGCCCGGTGGTTTCGAGGATGGCGCGTCCGGGGACTGCAACGCCCATCGCGAACATCGCCTTGACAGGCGGGTTGAAGAGGTATTTTTGCAGAACGTGGACTATGTGGCGCTTCATGGTGTTCCGCTCATGGACGGGAATTATATCTGCGACTTGGGGGCGGCGCTTCGGATTGCCTTGGTTAAGCCGGGAATCGTGTATTCGGTGGCTTCGATGTGCACCGGCAAACCGAGCTCGCGCAACGTGGCGGAGGTGATGGGGCCAATGGAAGCGAACTGAACGCCTTCGAGCAATGGGGCGATGCCAGCCGTTCCTTCGGAACGGATTTCGGGACGGACGCCAGCGTGCAGTTGCTTCACGTGCATCCCGAGTAGAGCGGCGAAATTTCTAACTGTCGAAGAGCTGGTGAACGTGACCACATGAGGGCGGCGCTTTGGATCTTTCATGATCGAGCGTAACCGGGTTCGCGATGAAGCGGGCACGATGGTTTCGTAGGCTTCGAAGACATCGACTTGTGCTCCCATTCTACGTAGCTCGCGCGGAATTACATCACGCGCAACTTTAGCCCGCGCCAGCAGGACTCGCTTCCCTTCTACTTTTCCTTTCAGGCTTTCGACGACGGACTCTGCGATGTAACGCTGGGGAACGACTGCGACTCGGAGCCCGAGCTTTTCGATTTCCTCGCGCGTGGCGGGGCCGATGGCTGCGATCGTAATGTGCTTCAAGTTTTTTGCAGTGATTCCCAACCGCGCCATGCGCCCAGCGACCGCCTCGACCCCGTTGACGCTGGTGAGAATCAGCCAGTCGTATTCGGCGATCGCTTTGAGCGCGGTATCCAGTGGCGCGTGAGACCGCAGCTGGCGAATTTCGATGAACGGGATTTCGATGACGTCCGCGCCGAGTTTTTTAAGTTCGGCGGACAATGCACTCGCTTGATGCCGCGCCCGCCCAACCAGGATACGAAAACCCGCGAGCGCCGCCTTCGAGGAGGACTTTTTGCGCACACTCATCGCGAGCCCAGGCCTCGGTCTTTCATCAGGGCAGCGAGGCCTGCTATGACGGAGTCGGAACTCGAACCCAACGATTTGATTATGTTTTCCTGCTCAGCTTTCGTGCGATTCTGACTTAGCTTGAATTTTGTTTCCACGCGCGTGGCGTTGATTTCGAAGCCGACTATGTGTTGCACCATTCGGCTGCGATACTGTTCGCTGAGCGACCGCCATTGCTCGGCGTACGACGCATTGAACTCCGCAATCAGCGCTTGCAGGAATTGATTCATCCCGGCTGCTTCAGTGAAGACCGTTCCCTTTCCATACACATGGACGGCGGCGTAATTCCAGGTGGGGACGCTTTCGCGGAGTTCGTACAACCTCGGCGAAATGTAGGCGTGGGGACCGTGGAAGACCACCAGAGACTCCTGATCCTGGTTAATCGATTTCCAGTGCGGGTTGGCCTTGGCCACGTGTCCACGGAGCTGCAACTGACCTTCAACTTCGCGTACTAGGATTGGAAGATGAGTCGCGAACGGCCCTTCGCCCGTCGTGGATACCAGAATGGCAAACGGGTTCGCCTGCATGAAGGCCAGAGCGACGGCGCGATCTTCTACGCGGTTAAATTCGGGGATGTACACGTCAACTCCGATCTAGCGCAGGACGCAACTTCTCTCGCGGGTATGGTTTCGCGTTGACCCAGCCGGCTGGAACCCTTCGCAACACTGTCATGGTTTTACTGAATCGTCCCCCGGCCGACCTCGGCCGCCCCCAAAAGCTTGGCGTTGAGTGTCCCCCCGCTGAATAACATCTCTTCAAGCGCCGCATTCAAGTGATCCGCCTGCACAGGGCCATCGCTTCCGTTCTGGATGTAAAACTGCGCCGCGCGACGCATGAGTTCCTTGATGAAGGCGGCGCTCGCCCGGTCAGTCCTGCGCACTACGAGTTCGATCACGTCGTCCTTAAGCGGCAACCCGTAGGCATAGAGGCGGACCAACTGAGCACGGCCGTGTTCGTCAGGCAACGGAAATTCAATAGCTTGGTCGATGCGGCCGGGGCGCGATGCGAGGGCGACTTCCAATTGCTCGGGCCGGTTGGTAGTGAGCACAAACAGAACCGCAGCGTCCTCTCGCAGTCCGTCCATCTCGTTCAGAAGCTTGTTCAGGAGACTCTCTTCACAAGGGCCGTGCATCTGCTCTCGAGCGCGCGCAATCAGATCCACATCTTCGATCACGACCATTGTCGGCTGCAGAAATCGCGCGAGTTGAAAATAGTGATCCAGAAGGCCGACCTGTTCCGCTGTGATCAACAGAGTGGTGTGATCGGGTAGCTGGCTGGCGAGGTAGTGGATGGTGTGGGTCTTGCCGGTTCCGGGTGGACCGTAGAACAATAGGCCCTTCTTAATCGGCATACCGAGCTTTCGCAGATGCCCTCTTTGCCGAATGAAGTCGCCGATATTGCGGTCCAGTAGCTGTAAGGTCTTTTCAGGAAGGATGACCTCGTCGCGGCGGACGTTCCGCAGCTTATGCACCCGCACAGGACCGCCATGCCCTGAATATCTGTCCATAGTCTCCAGTGAAATCACTTTCCCTCGATAGGAGGCGGTGCGCTTCACCAGCGCCTCTAGTTCGTCAAGGAGCCTGCGTGTAAGCTGGGCTCCGGCCTCGCCAGGTGGGACGGCGATTTCGATGTGCGTGCCCTCTGGTTGTCCAAAGCGAAAGGCCGGGCTCAGCAGCAGTACATAAGGCAGGGCACCTTCTTTTGCCAGCCAAAGCCCTTGGCGCAAGCAACGGGCTGGCAGAGTCTCGCCGATATCAATTTCCTCGTGCTGCAAGGGTGCTACGATCACCGGAAAATGGCGGTTGCTCAACAGGTGCGCTACGGTCAGGGTTTCGTGCTGATACTGAGTGTGCACTCCCACAAGCTTGGCAGCGGGGGCCTTAGAAAACAATTTTTCCAGCGCGAACTGAACATCCACTCGAGCGGTAAGCGGAAAAGTACGGCTGGATGTCACCAGGGTCTCCAACGGTTTCCGGAAGTGACGTTTTAGAACCGCTTCGACAAGAGGCAGCGCATTTTTCTTCGATGGGGCCATACGTTCTCCAGTGCTCATCGTTCACGGCTGCTGCGGAATAGCAGCACTTCTGCCATAGACCTGGTCCAGTATTTTCACGCCGCCGCGTCGCAGAAGATTATCACCCACCGCTTCTCCCAGTTCTAATGGGTCACGCCCTACCGCGGACTCGCGCAGCAACCGGGTCCCATCTGGATTCGCAACCACGGCCTGCAAATGCAAAAGTCCATCCTGCCAAGTGGCGCTAGCGCCGATAGGGACCTGACAGCCTCCGCCCATTTTTTTCAGGAGCGCGCGTTCGCAGGTTGTCTCAATGCGTGAGGCCTCGTCGTCGAGAAAAGAAATCGCATTGCGAACCACGTCGTCGCCGCTGCGCGTTTCGACTGCCAACGCGCCTTGCCCAGCCGCCGGACACATGACTTCAACCGGAATGATCTGGCGAATTAATTCTGTCCGGCCGAGACGATGCAGACCTGCGACCGCAAGAATGATGGCATCGTATTCGCCAGATTCCAGTTTGCGCAGGCGGGTATCCACATTTCCGCGCAGGGGATGGACAACGAGGTCCGGACGAATGGCCTTAAGCTGGGCTTCGCGCCGCAGGCTGCTGGTCCCCACCCGAGCGCCCTGCGGGAGTTCTTCGATGGAAGCGAATTTCCTCGAGCACAGCGAGTCGCGCGGATCTTCGCGAGCCAGCACTGCTGCAATCTCGAACTGCTCGGCGAGCTCCGTCGGCAAATCTTTCAGACTGTGGACGGCCAGATCGATTTCGCCAGCCGCCAGCGCTTCTTCGATTTCTTTGGTGAACATTCCCTTGGCGCCCACCTTCGCCAAGGCAACATCGGTGATCTTGTCGCCGGTGGTGTGGATGATTTTGATTTCAACTTCATGGCCGCGTTCGCGCAACTGGGCAGCAATGTGGTTCGCCTGCCAGAGAGCTAATTGCGATCCGCGCGAGCCAATCTTCAACTGGAGCCCCAAGCATCAGCTCCTTTTTCCGGGATGGTTTTCTGCTTTGGCAGCGGGATGCTCTTCATCTGAAGTCGCTTCATGTGATACAGCAGATTTTGCTTGCAAGTCGAATATTTTACGGAATGATTCAATCAGGGTTGTGATCTCAGGACCGGCCGCGGCGGACTTCAAACTGCGAATTGGCGTGTGCAGAATCTTGTTCACGATGCCGTGGCTCAAGGCCTCAATGGCAGCCTCTTGCTCGGGCGAAAGGTTTCCCAAGCGGCCGCGCACGCGCTCTAATTCCGCCTGGCGAATGGTTTCGAACTGGTCTTGCAGCGAGACGATCGTGGGGACCACATGCAGCGTTTGCAGGCGGATTTGAAAGCGCTCGACCTCGGCATCGATGATGCTCTCGGCGCGCTCGGCCTCTTTGTGGCGACCTTCGACGTGCGTGGAGACGGCGTCCTGAAGATCGTCGATATCGTAAACAAAAATGCCGTCGAGCTTGTTCATTTCCGGATCAACATCGCGAGGGACGGCGATGTCGATGAAAAACATAGGCCGGTTTTTTCGCCTAGCCAGAAACATTTCGCCGTGCTCGCGCTTGAAGATCGCGACCGGAGACCCGGTCGAAGTGATCACGATGTCGGCACGGTCGCAGTGGGCGTAGAGCTCGTCAAAGCGAATAGCTTCCCCACCGAAGTTGGCGGCCAGCTCGACCGCACGGTCGTGGGTACGGTTGGCAACAAAGATCGTCCCTGCCCCTCGGGCCAATAAGTGGCGCGCTGCCAGTTCCGACATTTTGCCGGCGCCGACCAGGCAAACCTGTTTTCCCAGCAGCGATCCGAAAATTTTTCCAGCCAGCTCGACCGCAACCGACGCGACCGAAACTGAAGAAGATCCGACTGCGGTTTCGCTCCGCACTTTTTTTGCGACGGCAAAGGCGCGAGTCAGCAGCAAGTCGAGATACGACTGCACTGCGCCAGCGGCCCGAGCGGTGGCGTATGCTTCCTTCACTTGGCCGAGGATCTGCGGCTCGCCGACAATCATGGAATCGAGGCTGGAAGCTACGCGGAAAACGTGGCGGACGGCGTCGTGCTGACGGTATTCGTACAGATGGGATTCGTAGGACGCCGGCTCCAGGCCGAAATACTCCGCCAGAAATTTGCGCAGATCCGTGCTGCCGTTCGCGGTCTGGATCAATACTTCGACGCGGTTGCAGGTGCTGAGAATCATCCCCTCGCCAACGCCGGGGAAACGCAACAACTGCTGCAAGGCGTCGGGCAACTCGCGATCGGGGACCGCCAGCCGTTCGCGGACTTCGACGGGCGCCGTTTTGTGGTTCACGCCGATGAGTTGAAAGTTCATGGCCTCGCCAGCTTGTGGATGGTGCTGAAATAGTTTGCCGCCCACGCGACAATCGCCATGGCGAACGTGCCAGCCGCGAGATAAGCCGCGCGGCGTCCGCGCCAACCCGCGCTCCAGCGGGTGTAGAGGAGAATCAGGTATACAGCCCACATCAGCAGAGAGAGAAGAATCTTGGCGTCGCGAAAATCCACGCGCCCGAAACTGGCCTGGGCAATCACCATTCCTGCCGCCAGGCCGAGCGTCATAAAAGGAAATCCGATGAGTAGGGAGCGGAAGCCGATTTCATCCGTGACCTGAAGTGCGGGCAGGCGGGAGAGCAGTCCCGCGGGCTTTTTTGCCTTTAACGCGCGCTCCTGTAACAAGTAGAGCAGGCTGGCGCTGAAGCTCAAGATCAAGGCGGCGTATCCCGTGAGGATCAGCGCAATATGGGCGATCAGCCATCCTTGTCGCGCTCCGGAGGAACTGAGCACAAAAGGCTCCTGCCCGCTTGCGCCTACGAACGTAAGCAGAAATACCACAGGAAACACCACAATGCCCGGTGAGGTGGTCTGGTAAACCATGTATACGATCAGGAAGACGACCATGATCAAAAATCCGAGCACGGAAGCAGCAACCGACGGGGACGCCAGGCTCAAGTCGCCCGATTGCCGAACCGCTTCGGTGATGGCGACAAAGTGGAAAACCATTCCGAGGTAAGCCGCATGCAGAGCGACGCGACTGAGCAAGTCCTCGGTTCGAGTGGAGGCGCGCGTCAGGGTGCGGGTGAGCGCCACCAGGGCGTACACCAGTCCCAAAGTATACAAAGCCAGCGCTACGCGCAGCCAGAGAATAGGCATGTGGAGATCAAAGGCGGAGCGAGTCCGCGCCTTTCACGCCATTATAGCGGCTGCGAGAAGGCAGCGAGGGGGACACTGGCGGGCTGGCGAGGAATAAGTTGGCTGCGGAAACCTGTCGAGCAAGTGCCGGGCAAACATATCACCTGGCACTCGCTCCCATCTCCCATCAAATCATCATCGGGAAGTATCGGCGCCTTCCGCTGGCGTGGTCGGGGAGGAACCGAGGTTAGAGTCGTGATTCATCGGTCTCGCCGCCACTACCTGATAGTCCCGCTTTTTGCGATCTCCGTCGGGCACTCTGAGAGACATGCGATCTTCCTTGACCTTGAATTCAGCTTCGTGGCCGACGGGCAGGACTACGGGATGCTTGTGATCCAGCGGACGGATTTCGTATTCCATGTCGTCGGTGCGAAACAAGTACTGAGGACACAGCTTTTCGTCCGAGTTCACGTGCTGAACCCCCACTGATCCAAACACGCTGCCCAACCCGGTAAGGCCTCTTTCCTTGGCGCCGCAGGGCACAGCTTCCATTTTCTCCAACATGCCCCGGGCCGGCGGATTTTTCTTATGCTTGTCTTCCGCAGATAATGGAATCGAGACTACGATCATAAGGGCTAAGATTAGTCGGGTTTTGATCTTCATAATCACCTCCAGCTGAGATGTTCGCCTAGTATCTGTCCACGTGGGATGGGAGCCGGTTCCGGCTTCACATCCCACGGGATGTCCCATTACTGCTACTGCTTCGGTATCGGGTCAACAGTCGGTGGCTTTGGCATGGGCTCGATAGTCGTCGGGGCCTTCGGGACCACGGTTGGACTAGTGCCCATTGGTTGCGCCGGTTGCGCCGACTTCACGAACACCTGCGGATTCTGTTTCAACTGTGCCTGAACCCCTGGGTGGGTTTGCAGATACTGTTGAAAGTCGGGGTGAGTTTTCTGGTATTCCTCGCTATTGGCTAGCGAAGGATTCCTCGAGAGATCCTGGGCGATGCTGCTATGGTTGCCAAGGAATTGACCGAAGGTTTCCAGTTCACCTCGCGCCATGTCGTGGTCGCGGTCCTCGTGCCGATCGAACCGCTGTTCCTGCCGCATGAAACGGTCTGGGTTCTCGCTGATTTCCTCGCGGACTCCAGGGTGTTGTTGCAAGTATTCCTGCAGCGCAGGATGCTTTTCGACAAACTCGTCATTTCTAACCAACGAGGGGTCTCGCCGTAGTTGTTCAGCGATCTCGGGATGACTGTCGGAGAACCGATCGAAGCTCGCCAACTCCCCACGCGTGGTGTCGTTGTCGCGCCGATCGTTGTCCCGCCGATCGTTGTCAGGGTCAGGCCGGTAGTTGTTGCGCTGGTCTTCCGCCCGATCAAAGCGCTGTTCTTGATGCATGAAACGGTCTGGGTTTTCGCTGATTTCCTCGCGCACTCCAGGATGCTGTTGCAGATACTCCTGCAGGTCGCGGTGGTTCCGGACAAAATCTTCGTTCTTCACGAGCGATGGATCCTTGCGCAATTGTTCGGCGATTTCGCGATGACCATCCATGAATTGATCGAAGCTCGCCAGCTCACCACGAGTAGTGTCGTTGTCGCGCCGGTCGTTGTCGCGCCGGTCACCGTTGCGCTGGTCTTCGGCGCGATCAAAGCGCTGTTCTTGCCGCATGAAACGGTCCGGGTTCTCGCTAATTTCCTCGCGCACCCCAGGATGCTGTTGCAAATACTCCTGCAAGTCGCGATGGTTCCGGACAAAATCTTCGTTCTTCACCAGCGACGGATCCTTGCGTAGTTGTTCAGCGATTTCGCGATGGCTGTCCATGAAGCGGTCGAAGCTTGCCAACTCTCCACGAGTTGCGTCGTCGTCGCGACGATCCCCGTTGCGCCGGTCTTCCGCCCGATCAAATCGTTGTTCTTGATGCATGAAGCGGGCCGGATTCTCGCTGATTTCCTCGCTCACCCCAGGATGCTGTTGCAAATACTCCTGCAGGTCGCGATGGTTCCGGACAAAGTCTCCGTTCTTCACCAGCGACGGATCCTTCCGCAGTTGTTCAGCAATCTCGGGATGGCTGTCCATGAAGCGATCGAAACTTGCCAACTCGCCACGAGTTGTGTCGTTGTCCTGGTCTCGCTGAACGGCACCTTGTTGAGCGGTCGGCATGCCCCCCTGGGATGCGACCTGCGCACTCGCGGTGACCATGCTGATCAGGGTTACAAGAGTCAACAACGTGAGCAGCGATTTGAGGTGGAACAGGATTTTCCTCATGCTTTCAACCTCCTGAAGCAGAAGTCTGCTACCCAGCAGAACGATGCAAGCCCTTTGCCAAAGAGGCATGGCAAGGGCAGATCCCGCTTGGGTTCAAAGGCTTGCAGATCGGAGAATGGTTTGGCCCCCCAGAATCACCCGAGGAAGAATCAACATGGCGAATGGAAAATCGCCACATTAGGTGACCTAAAGGGAATGCTCTAGGGGGCGACTCTCTAGAAATCAGTGCTTCTTGGAGGCGTTCTTCGATTTCGAAGAATGATTCTTGGCCGGAACTTTCTTCGCCGGCTTGGCGGATTTTGCCGCGGGCGGTTTCTTAGCAGGCTTCTGCGCAGACTTCGCCGATTCTGCGACTTTTGCGGCGATTGTGGGAACCGCGGCTGGCTCAAGCTTGCCTTTCTTCTTTCCCTTCCCTACCGGCGGCGCAGGAGGCGCGGCAATCACAGAGGCGGCGGCCTTTGCTCCGCGGCCACGGCGGGGCGGTGGCGGTGGGGGCGGTGGCGGTGGCGCCAGTGGCTTCAGAAATTTCATCGCTTCGGTATGCGAGCGCAGGCGGCCATCCAGCAGCAGCATGAAAACGTCTTCCGCAATTTTTGGATATTCGGGCAACTGCGGCGTGATCAGAAGCTCGGTCATCTCGGGCAGCGGGATTTTTTGCTGTACCTGCCGCCACTTGGTA
>Ga0210407_10002599_pt1 | contig 15381 bp, 9 predicted proteins | sample IncBWC27MmetaG_FD_150860 | JGI IMG/M metagenome (GOLD analysis project Ga0210407, IMG submission 150860) | Forest soil microbial communities from Barre Woods Harvard Forest LTER site, Petersham, Massachusetts, United States - Inc-BW-C-27-M | ecosystem: Environmental > Terrestrial > Soil >...
CGGTTCATCAAACCGGATGAGCCGCGCGTGGTCATTGCCGGTTGGTTCGATTTGGTCAACATCACGAACACGGGTGCAGCTTTCGGTTCGTTCAAGAACAACAACACCTTTTTCATCGTGATTTCCGGTCTCGCGCTTCTCTTTGTCGTAGCGCTTCTCGTCCGGCGGCGGTCGTGGGACGTTTGGCGCGATGTTTCGCTGGCCTTGTTGGCGGCTGGCGTGCTGGGGAACCTGACCGACCGGCTTCTTTACGGACACGTCATCGATTTTCTTCTTTTCGATCTCCACTTTCCCTACGCCCATCCATGGCCGGCGTTCAATGTTGCCGATTCGTGTATTTGTATCGCGGTCGTTTGTTTTATCATTCATTCGTTTCGACAACAGAAGAGCGTCGAACCAAGGGCGGGTTCATCCGATCCGTAGCGGCAATCTGTTCGCCAACACAGCGCGCAATAATTTATGCGACGGTCATAGACCGCCGCTACAGTTGGAGCGAATGAAAATATCGCCGATGGAAGAAGCGGCGCGCCGTATCGCTCTGCGATTACGGGAGAGCGGACACGTCGCATATTTCGCCGGCGGTTGTGTGCGCGATTTGGTGCGCGGTCTTGCGCCGAAGGATTTCGATGTGGCGACGGATGCGCCGCCGGAAATTGTACAGAAGATTTTTCCGCACACCTACGCCGTCGGCGCAAAGTTCGGCGTGATCGTTGTGGTCGAGAACGGAACTAACTTCGAAGTGGCGACTTTTCGCTCGGACGATGCCTACGTCGATGGAAGGCGACCGAGCGCGATTCATTTCTCTTCGCCCGAAGAAGACGCGAAACGGCGCGACTTCACGATCAACGGGATGTTTTTGGATCCGGTCGCGAACGAAGTGATCGATTTTGTCGGTGGCCGCGCCGATCTCGAGGCAAAATTGGTGCGCGCGATCGGCGAGCCGGCCCAAAGATTCGCGGAAGACCGCCTGCGAATGTTGCGCGCGGTGCGTTTCGCGGCCGTGCTCGATTATAAGGTCGACCATCAAACGTGGGACGCGCTCGTAGCGAATGCCGCGTCGATCAACGAGATCAGCGCCGAGCGCATCCGTGAAGAGCTCGTGCGCATTTTTCTGTCTCCGCAGCGCGTGCGTGGCTGGGATTTGCTCGATTCGAGTGGATTGATGCGCGCGATTTTACCGGAGGTTGAGGCAATGAAAGGCTGCCTTCAGCCGGAGCAATTTCACCCGGAAGGCGACGTTTTTCAGCACACGCGGCTGATGTTGAGTTTGCTGCCGGAAAAGGTTTCCGTGCCGCTGGTTTATTCCGTTTTGTTTCACGATGTCGCCAAACCGGTCACGGCTACAGTCGATGAAACCGGGCGGATTCGTTTCAACGAGCACGACCGGATCGGCGCGGAGATGACGGAGGCAATCATGGGGCGGCTGCGTTTCTCGCGCGCGGAGATCGATGCCACCGTCGAGATGGTCCGGCAGCACATGGTTTTCAAGGACGTGCCGAAAATGCGGGTGGCGAAACTGAAACGTTTCATGGCCCGACCAACTTTTGAGGACGAGCTCGAGCTGCACCGCGTCGATTGCGCGAGCAGCCATCGCATGATGGACAATTATGAATTCCTTTTGTGCAAGCGGGAAGAATTTGCAAACGAGCCGATCATTCCACCGCCGCTGGTGCGCGGCGGCGATTTGATCGCGCTTGGTTTGAAGCCGGGTCCAAGATTCGGTGAAATTCTCGAAGCGGTAGAGACGCGCCAGCTCGAGGGAACGCTGCGCAGTCGCGAAGAAGCGCTGGAATGGCTGAAACGCGAATACTCGTTAGGATCGTGACCAGATGCGAATCCTGATGATCAGCGCGGAGGGTCCGCCGCTCGTGCGCGCTGGTGCGCTTGTCGACGTAATGGACGCGCTCCCGCGCGAGCTGCGGGCGCGCGGGCATGAGGTGAGCGTAACGCTGCCGTACTACCGCGAGATTCGAGAGAACACCGCATTCAAAGAAGAAGACACCGGTGTGACTGTTGATGTCCGGGTGAGCGATAAGACTTACATCGCGGAATACCTCGAAGGCCGGAGCGCGAGCGGCGTGCAATTGTTTTTCATTCGCTGCGACGATTTTTTTGACCGGACCGAGCTCTACGGCGAGCACGGAAAAACGTATGAGGACAATGCCGCGCGCTTCATCTTTTTCTGCAAAGCCGCCCTGGAACTGGCGCGGCGTTTGACACCTTCCGCGCAAATTCTGCACGTGCATGATTGGGCGGCCGCGCTCGTGCCGGTATTCGTGCGCGCGCACCATTTGCCCTTCGCGACCGTGCTAACCATTCATCATCTGGCCGAGCAAGGCAGTTTCTGGGGACTCGATTTCGGCCTGACGAATTTGCACGAGCGGTTTTTCACGTTGCGAGGGGTCGAGTTCTTCGGGCGAATGAATTTCCTCAAAGGCGGAATTCTCCATGCCGACAGGATCACAACGGTGAGCGAACGCTATCGGCGCGAAATGCAGACAGTGGCGGGCGGTTGCGGTCTCGATGGCGTGCTCCGCGAAAACGCGCATCGCCTTGTTGGGATTTTGCACGGCGCGGATTACGCGCGCTGGGATCCGGCGTCCGATCCTTTGCTCCCAGTGCAGTACAATGCGAGCGCGCTTTGGGGCAAACAGGTTTGTCGCGATGCTTTGCTCGCACAAATGAATCTTGCGCCGGCGCCGCATGGTCCGGTTTTTGGAATGGTCACTCGAGTGGTGGAGGAAAAAGGTTTCGAGATTCTTATGCCGCTGCTGGATCGGCTGCTCTCGGATGATGTCCGACTGATCATTCTTGGCGAAGGCGATCCCGCGTATGAGACCGCGCTCGCCGTCGCAGCGCGCAAATTCCCGTCGAAGTTTGCCTACCACAAGAATTACGACGAGAGACTGGCGCATCGGATTGAAGCCGGCATGGATATCACGCTCATCCCATCGCGCTTCGAGCCGGCCGGCTTGAGCGCGATGTACAGCCTGAAGTATGGCGCCCTTCCCATCGCCCGGGCCACCGGCGGCATTCAGGAGATCATCGAGGACTACGACCCGACGACGGACAGCGGTTACGGTTTCCTTTGTTACGAATATTCAACCGAAGCCTTTTGGGATTCGATCAAACGCGCGCGCGAAGTTTTCCGCGACCGAGTCGTGTGGACGGTGCTGATGGCGCGTGCGATGTCGCGCGGCTTTTCCTGGGACGCATCGGCGCAGCGCTACGAGCAAGTTTATGCGGAGCTGGTCGGTTCCGACGAAGAAGTGGCCGCGTGATTGTAGCCGTCGCCTGCGGGCGACGTGACGCGCTTGAATGAAGTCTCCAGCGCCGCGCTCGCCGCGGCGAGCGGCGACAACATTTCGCAGCGAATAAACGCGCGACCGCGTCGTCAAACTCTCGCCGTTAGCTAAAGCCGACCACCGATGCAATCTGGAACTGCGCTCAATGGGAACCGACAAGTTCTTGCAATCTTGAAAGCTTTCGTATCTCCTCGGCGGTTCCCACTCGTGCCGCTATGACTCGCTCGCCGTCGCCACTCAAACCGTTGTTTGCCGGATTACTCCTGACTCTGGCGCAGATCGCGGTCGCGGTTTGCCTGCTCGCGCCGGAAGGGCCGCTTTCTTATCGGTACTCCACTCTTATTCAGCACGACAGTTACTGGTTCGAGAACATTGTCGACCGCGGCTACCAAACGATCGTGCCGCCGATAAGCCACAAGATGATGGAAGTGTCCAATGTTGCTTTTTTCCCCGCTTATCCTGCAATCGCTGCTTTGCTTCGTTACGGGCTGCACTTCGACACGGGGAACGCGCTGCTCGTCACCGCCCAGGCGGCTGCGTGGGGTTTCTGGAGTTATTTCTTTCTCTTTTGCGAACGGTGGAATCTTTCACCTGCGCTCCAATTTCTTGGCGCTTTATCGATCGTCGCGCATCCCGCTGCCTTCTTTCTTATTGCCGGCTATTCCGAGTCGCTTTTTCTCATGGCTCTGGTGGGTTTCATCTATTGGAGCAGCGCGGACGGTCGTGCTGCGACAGCGTGGGCGGCGTTGCACGGGATGGTGATGTCGGCGACTCGAATTGTTGGAATCCCATGCGCGGCTTTTCCAGTGGTGCGCTCCGTCTTGGCGAAAGGATGGATCGGTTTGCGTGAGCCGCGGGCCTGGGTTCGTCGATACGCGCCGGCCATTGGTTTAACGCTGGCCGGAACATTAGGCGCAGTCTTCTTCTTCGTTTATTGCCAACTGCGCTGGGGTCACTGGAATATTTATATGCTCACACAATCGGCCGGTTGGGGCATTGCTCCCGATTACCTGGCGGTGTTTAAGCCGTCGAGTTATCGCTGGCTCGTTCCGGCCCTGAATAATCCAACACAGGCGAGCCAAATGTTGATGACTTTGGGCGCATTGCTCTTTATCGCGGTCGCATTTTGCGAACTGCTTCCAGCGATTCGCCGGCAAACCGAGTGGACGACGCGCGCCGGATTCTATTTCTGCGCCGTCGTCGTCTATTACATTTCAGTAAGCGGCGTGGCCAGCGTGGAGATGGAGAGCATGCTTCGCTACGAATTCTGCGTGCATGCGTTAATCGTGCTGGCACTCCTGCATTTTTTACGGCAATTTCGCATGCCGCCGGTGTTGGTGCGGGCGTTCGGCATGGCGGCAGTGGCGTTGGTCAGCGCCGCCGGGTTAAGCGTGCAGGGGTGGTATGTCTGGAATTTTACCCGGGGCAATTGGGTGGCGTAGCAAATGATGAAGACAACCGTTACCGTAATCGGAGCTGGACCGGCGGGACTGACTGCCGCCTACCTGCTTTCCAAGAACGAGGTCGGTGTAACGGTTCTGGAAGCCGATCCGGTTTACGTCGGCGGCATTTCGCGCACGACCACCTACAAAGGTTTTCACTTCGACATCGGTGGCCATCGATTTTTCTCTAAATCGAAGGCGGTCGAAGATCTGTGGACAGAAATTTTGCCTAACGACATGTTGCAGCGTCCGCGCTCGTCGCGCATTTTTTACGGCGGAAAATTTTTTACTTACCCACTCAAACCGTTCGAGGCGCTCCTGAAGCTCGGCATTCTTCAATCGATCCTTTGCATTCTCTCTTGGCTCAAAGCCCGGCTCTTTCCGCTGCGCAACCCCCGCAACTTCGAAGAATGGGTGAGCAACCAATTTGGCAGACGGCTTTTCAACACTTTCTTCAAGAGCTACACCGAAAAAGTTTGGGGCATGAGCTGCAAAGAAATCTCGTCCGATTGGGCGGCCCAGCGCATCAAAGGTCTCTCGCTCGGCAGCGCGATCAAAAACGCGCTTTTGCCCCAGCGCTACAACGGCGATCGAACCAAAGTCATCAAGACGCTCATCAACTCATTTCGTTATCCGCGCAAAGGGCCCGGCATGATGTGGGAAGCATGCGCGGAGAAAGTGACAGCGATGGGCGGCAAAATCGAAATGGGCTGCAAAGTGACCGCTTGCGCTTACGACGACGTTGCATCGAGATGGAGCGTCCAGTTCAAGAATGGAGATGGAAACTTGCAGACGCTCGAAGCCGAACACGTAATTTCCTCGGCTCCGATGCGCCCGTTGGTTTGCGGTTTGTCGCCCCAAGTCAGCGAGCGAACAAGACGCGCAGCCGAGAGTCTCAAGTACCGCGACTTCATCACCGTCATGCTCATTCTCAAAGAGCGAAACATGTTCGATGATAATTGGATCTACATCCACGACCCGAGCGTGAAAGTCGGCCGCATTCAAAACTTCCGTTCCTGGTCGCCGGAAATGGTGCCCGATCCCGACAAGGCGTGTTACGGCCTCGAATATTTTTGTTTCGAGCACGACGGGCTTTGGGATTCGAAAGACGAAGATTTAATCGAGCTTGGCAAACGCGAGCTGATCAAAATCGGACTGGCCAAGGAAGGTGATGTTCTCGACGGCTGCGTCGTCCGCCAGAAGAAGGCCTACCCAGTTTACGATGACAATTACGCGTCCCATGTCGCCACGATCCGCGAAGAACTCGAGGACCGTTATCCAAATTTGCATCTTGTTGGGCGCAACGGCATGCACAAGTATAACAACCAGGATCATGCCATGATGACCGCGATGTTATGCGCCGAAAATATTCTGGCCGACACCAAGCTTTACGATCTCTGGCAGGTCAACCAGGACGCCGAGTACCACGAAACCGGCGCCGGCCCAGCTGAAGAAACCGGCGGTGCCGCGCTGCGCCTCGTTCCAACCCGGGTCGTCGCGACGCCTGAACTAGCGCCGGAAGGATAGCAGTTCGTTTTTTCTTGCTCCGCCGATTTCTCTGAGGCGCCTATTCCGCATGCCGATTCGACAGAACCGGCCAAGGCCGGAGAATTCAATCTATTGTGCGCTGAATTCTTCGAGCGGAGGACAGGAGCAGAATAAGTTCCGATCGCCATAAACATTGTCGATCCGCGCGACGGCTGGCCAGAATTTGTGTTCCCGCGCCCATGGCGCGGGAAATGCCGCTTGCTCACGCGAGTAGGGCCGGTCCCATTTGTCCGCAGCAATTTGCCGCGCCGTGTGCGGTGCGTTCTTCAAGACGTTGCTTTGTCGATCAGCCTTTCCGTTCGCGACCGCTTCGATTTCTGCGTGGATCGACATCAGCGCGTCGCAAAAACGATCGAGCTCATCTTTCGATTCACTCTCGGTTGGCTCGACCATCATCGTGCCGGCGACCGGCCAGGAAATTGTCGGCGCGTGAAATCCGTAATCCATCAAGCGTTTGGCGACGTCTTCCACTTCGATGCCGGCGCTTTTCCATTGGCGAAGATCGACAATGCATTCGTGCGCGACGAGTCCGCGTTTGCCCTTGAACAGGACCGGGAAATACGGATCGAGACGATTCGCGATGTAGTTTGCATTCAAAATCGCGATCTTCGTCGCTTCGGTTAGTCCACTCGCGCCCATCATCCGAATGTACATCCAGGAAATAGTGAGGATGCTCGCGCTGCCGTTCGGCGCCGCGGAGACAGGACCGACAGGAGAGTTGAGAGTTGAGAGTTGAGAGTTGAGAGCAGCTACTGCCGGCAGAAACGGAACGAGATGTTCGGCCACGCCGATCGGACCGACGCCGGGACCGCCGCCGCCATGCGGGATGCAAAACGTTTTGTGCAAATTCAAATGGCAAACATCCGCGCCATAATCGCCGGGACGGCAAAGACCGACTTGGGCATTCATGTTGGCGCCGTCCATGTAAACTTGCCCGCCGTGCGAGTGCACGATCTCGCAAATCTCGCGGATGGTCGGTTCAAAAACGCCGTGCGTGCTCGGATAAGTCACCATGAGCGCGGCCAGATCTCGCGCGTGCTCGTCGGCTTTTCCCCTAAGATCGGCCAGATCGATATCCCCATCTTTCGAGGTCGCAACCGGAACAACACGGAAGCCCGCCATGACCGCACTGGCCGGATTCGTTCCATGCGCCGATTGCGGAATCAGACAAACTTTGCGATGCGATTCGTTGCGCGAGGCATGATATTCGCGGATCGCGAGCAGTCCGGCGTACTCGCCTTGCGAACCGGCATTTGGTTGCAACGAAACCGCGGGGAAGCCGGTGATCTCGGCGAGCCATTTTTCCAGTTGCTCGCTCATTTCGCGATACCCGGCTGTTTGATCGACAGGCGCAAACGGATGGAGCTTGGAGAACTCCGGCCACGAAATCGGAAACATTTCCGCGGTCGCGTTCAACTTCATTGTGCACGAGCCGAGCGGAATCATCGAGGTGGTCAGCGAGAGATCGCGTGACTCGAGCTTTTTCAAATAGCGGAGCATCTCGGTCTCGGTGTGATGCGTGTTGAAAACGGGATGAGTCAAGAAATCCGAATCGCGGATTGCGGATCGCGGACTGCGAAAAGCGGAATGGTCAAGTTTATCGTCGGCAAAGTCGCGGACGTGAGTTCCGCGGAAGATCGACATGAGTAATTCGATGTCTGTTTCCGAAGTCGTTTCGTCCAGTGAAATCCCGATCGTGCTGTTGCTCAGTTTGCGCAGATTCATTCCCACAGCCGCCGCGCGCGACAAAATCGTGTCTGCGCTTTTGTCGCCAAGATCGACATGCAGTGTGTCGAAGAAATCTTCATGCGCGATTTCGAAGCCTAGTTGCTGTAAATCTTTGGCGAGTTTCGAAGCAAACATGTGCACGCGTTCCGCGATTGACCGCAAGCCGTGCGGCCCGTGATAAACCGCGTACATCGAGGCGATAACGGCGAGGAGAACCTGCGCCGTGCAGATGTTACTCGTCGCTTTGTCGCGCCGGATGTGTTGCTCGCGCGTTTGCAGCGCGAGACGATACGCGGGGCGGCCTTGGGCATCGTGCGAAACGCCGACGAGCCGGCCGGGCATGTAACGCTTGAATTGATCGCGCGTGGCAAAAAAGGCGGCGTGCGGTCCGCCAAATCCCAGCGGGACACCGAAGCGTTGCGTGCTGCCAACCGCAACATCCGCGCCAAATTCTCCCGGCGGTTTTAGCAATGTGAGCGCGAGAATGTCGGCCGCGACTATGACGAGCACACCAGCGTCATGCGCTTGCCTAACGAATCCAATGTAATCATAAATCGCGCCATCGGTCGCGGGATATTGCACGAGAGCGCCAAAGACTGTGTTGTCGAATTTGAACCGCGAGAAATTGTCGATCTTGAGCTCGATGCCGAGTGGTTTCGCGCGGGTGCGCACGACTTCAATGGTCTGTGGATGACAATTATCGGCAACAAAAAAAGTCTTCCGGCCAGCAACGACTGCGTGACAAAGCGCCATTGCTTCGGCCGCCGCAGTCGCTTCATCGAGAAGCGAAGCGTTGGCGATATCGAGCGCGGTAAGATCGGTCACCATGGTTTGGAAATTTAGAAGCGCCTCGAGCCGGCCTTGCGCGAGCTCAGCCTGGTACGGCGTGTAAGCGGTGTACCAACCGGGATTTTCCAGGATGTTCCGCTGAATGACCGGTGGTGTGATGCAATCCGAGTAGCCGGCGCCGATAAATGAGCGCGCGACCTTGTTTTTTTGAGCGATCGCGAGCAGCTCGGCGAGCGCTTCGCTCTCCGATTTTGCTTCCGGCAAATTCAATTGCCGGTTCAGTCGGATATTTTTCGGAATCGCGGCATCGATAAGCGCATCGAGATTCTCGAAACCTAGCTCGCGCAACATCGCGTCGATCTCTTTCTCGTTCGGACCGATGTGGCGACTTGCGAAGGAATCGAAATTCGGCGGCTTGGCAGAGTCTCGCCCTGCCATCGGCTTGTGCATGGGTGAGCCTACGGAACGCGAGTGCGCGTTCAACTATTTGGAGTCGTAGGTTTCGACGCCGTGGCTTTTCAGTTGCGCGCGCAGCTCGGCGAGGTGCTGCTGGTTCCGCGTCTCAACGGTACAAAGAACATTCACCGTCGAAACATCCGAGGTGGCGAAGGCGCGATCGTGCACCACTTGCTTGATGCTGGCGCCGGTTGATGCGATTTGCGACGCCAGATCGGCGAGACCTCCTGGGCGATCGCTGATGACCGCGATGAATCGACACAGGCGACCATCGGCCACGAGCCCGCGCTCGATGACGCGGCTAAGGACGTTTGGATCAATGTTGCCGCCGCAAAGCAAAAGCACAACGCGTTTTCCGGCGAGTTCTTTTAGTTTTCCAGAGAGACATGCCGCCAGCGGCGTGGCGGCGGCTCCTTCCACAACACTTTTTTCCGACTCGACGAGCCGCAGAATTGCAATCGCAATCTGCTCTTCAGTGACGGTAACCGCGAGATTGACAAGTTTGTGCGCGACCTCAAATGCGTTGGCGCCGACTTGCGGAATCGCGAGTCCATCGGCGAGGGTGGGGTGGAGTGCAATCTTGATCGGCTTGCCGGCTTCGAACGCAGCGGAGAAACTGGCGACATTTTCCGCTTCGACAGCGATGATCTTTGTCTGCGGACGCAAAGTCTTCACGGCCAGGGCCACGCCGGCGATCAAACCAGCACCCCCCACTGGCACAATCACCGCATCGACATCTGACACTTGCTCGATAATCTCAAGGCCCATTGTCCCCTGGCCGGCGATGATGGCGGGATCGTCGTAACCGTCGATGTAAGCGAGACTTTTCTCGCCCGCGATCTCGTGCGCGTGCGCTTTTGCTTCGGCGAAATCTTTGCCGTGCAACACAACGTTGGCGCCAAGTTTCTGGCAATTGCTCAGCTTGATGAGCGGCGCGTACTGCGGCATCACCACCGTCACAGGAACGCTGAGTAACTTGCCCTGGTAAGAGAGACCGAGCGCATGGTTGCCAGCCGAGGCCGCAATCACGCCTCGTTTCTTTTGGTCGGGCGAGAGTTGTGCGAGGACGTTGCGCGCGCCTCGTTCCTTAAAACTGCCCGTGCGCTGCAAGTTGTCGAGCTTGCAGAAAATTTCCATGCCCAGGGTCTCGCTCAGCGAAATCGAATGCTGGCAGGGCGAACAGTAAACCGCGCCAGCGATGCGGTCGCGCGACGCTTCGATATCTTTGAACGTGACCACCCGTTTTTCAATATACGGCGCGCGCAATAGCGGCAATGTTTTCACGTCGATCCAAAAAAAATCGTCGTGCGGCAAGATCGGCCTGTAGCCGTCGACCTGTGGGCGACGCCACGCGCGTGTTCGCAATCTGTGCGCCGTCCTCGCTGCAGCCAGCGTCTACAGTTTGTCGAGCGCTTCGCGGACTTTGGCCGCGAGCTGCTCGGGATCGAACGGTTTCGGCAAGAAAAACATGCCGGGATCTCGGCGATCGCCCGGATGGAGCGATTCCTCGAGGTACCCGGAAACGAAAACCACCTTTATGTGCGGGCTGGCCGATCGCAGCCAATCGGCGAAGCGGCGGCCGCTCATCTGGGGCATGACCATGTCGGTAAGCAAGAGGTGAACTTTTCGACCGGCGCTTTCGCTAATTAGGCGTTGCGCATCGTCGCCATTGGCCGCTTCGATAACTTGATAGCCGAGGTTGCGAAGAACGCGGACGGAAACGTGGCGCACGCTGATGTCGTCCTCGAGCACGAGAATGGTCTCAGTGCCCCGTGGCAGCTTCTTTGCGCTCGGCTTTTTGTACGATGGTGCAGGCGGCGGGGGAACCTTGGGAAGATAAACGTACACCGTCGTCCCTTTTCCCGATTCGCTCTCGACGCGAATGTGGCCGCCGCTTTGTCGCACGATGCCATAACTGGTGGCGAGACCGAGGCCGCTGCCACGTCCTTCCTCCTTGGTGGTGAAGAACGGTTCGAAGAGATGCGCTTTCACTTCATCGCTCATTCCGATTCCAGTGTCGGCGACGCTGACGAGGACGTATTGTCCGGGGGTAAAGTCGTCTTCGGAAGAGCACGCAAGTTCCGTTTCCTTGCTAACATTGACAATCGATGTTTCGACCGTGAGCTCGCCACCATTCTGCATCGCATCGCGCGCATTTACGGCCAGATTCAGGATGAGCTGAGTCAACTGCCCAGCATCCACTTTGATGTGAGCCCTTTGCTTTTCATCGTGCAGATGACAGGCCACGCGAATATTCTCACCGATGAGCCGGAGCAGCGAGCCCTCGAGATTGGCGATGAGCGAATTGACTTCGACGATGCGGGGCTCAAGCGCCTGCCTGCGGCTAAATGCGAGGAGCTGTCCAGTGAGAACGGAGGCACGACCGGCAGCGCCGCGAATCTCGGCGACATGGCTGGCCACTTCACTCTTCCGGCCAGTCTCGGCAAGGACCAGGTCGCAATACCCGAGGATCGTGGTGAGAAAGTTATTGAAATCGTGCGCGACACCGCCTGCGAGCTGCCCGAAGGCTTCCATTTTTTGCGAATGGCAGAGCTGATCGTATAATTGTTTTCGAGCCGTGACATCCATGAGCGAGCCAACGAAACGGACGGCTTTGCCCTGGCTGTCTCGCAGGATCAGCGCCCGTTCGAGCAATTGGAGATAACTGCCATCAGCGCGGCGAAACCGATATTCACCACTCCAGTGCTCGCTCGTTCCAGCGAGAGCATCGGCGATACTAGCCGCGGCGCGCGCGCGATCTTCCGGGTGAATCTGATCTTGCCAAAAACTGATCTGCTCCGCAGTGGAAGAGCGACAATAACCGAGCAAACTCTCGAGCCCTTGTGGCCAAAAGAGCGAGCCGCTTCTTACATCCCAATCCCGAACTGCATCGTTCGTAGCCCGGGCAACGATCTGAAGATGCTCCTGGTCCCGCGACTGCGGGAACGCATTGCTTTCAGATAATGCGCGATTGTGGTTTTCATTGGTTGTGTACTTATTGCAAGATCGATCCGATTGACCGTCGCCCGCTGATCGCGCTACTCGCCCTTGTAACTGATTCCCCGTAGCTGATCGCATGCGTCACGACAGTCAAAACCGTGCGTAAAAAGAGCTAGTTCCGTGCCTTGCACAAAAGCTGCAAACGGCGCCGTCAGAGCGATGTGGCGCGCGTGTTTCGCAGAGCGCAACGATTCAAGAAACGAAACGATCAAAGAAGCGAAGCAGCTAGAAGACTGACGCAATCAAAATTGCGCTCTTCCCATCTGGCGTCTCCGCTGAAGCCGGCAGCTTTGCTGTCTTAGCGATCGCATCGGCCGGTTCTTTTTCGTCGCGATAAAGACCAAGGCCGGTCACTTGGCGCGCTTTTTCTACACGAAACGAGAGCTTCATGTACTTTGCTTCAACGCCGAGCATCGAAAGATTAAAGAGGCGTTTGTGCGCAAAGGGAACGATCCCGTTCACTTGCGTCCACTTTGGGCTGTCGGCGGGAAGATGGGAATTTGAAACCGAGATGTTAAACTCGCCGCGGGCGGCAGTGTTTTGGTTTATGAACGTGAAACGATCTAGTAAGGCGGCCTTGAAGAGAGGGATAATGAAAGTGGTTTCGCCCTCAGGCAAGGCGCAACTGATCGTCTCGTCGTCCATCATCGAGGCCGGTGCGCCGGGATTACTCTTCCCAGGGTTCGCGACCGAAGACACCCGCCCGTCCGGTGTGACGCATTCGATTTGTGCGCCATCATTTGTGCGATTTAGACTCCCGCTCTGATTGTTGGTCGCGTTTGTGATCGAGGCGGCGCCGGCAGAAAAGAGCTGAACAACAAGGCCGCCAAGGACAATCGTCCCGAACCACCCCGCAACAGCGCATTGGGAGCGGATGAGCGATGGGAAACGGCTCATATCGTTTCCATTTAAGAGCTTAAGCTGGGCCAGCTGCAGAGAATTCCCAGGCTTGTCCAGGCGCATGCAGCAGATCCACGCCGTTTACCTGTCGCAGGTTCCTCCGCAAGAACAGGAAGGAATGAAAGAGCTATTTTTCGACGCGATTTCACTTGTCAGCTAATGAGCCTTTGTCTAAAAAGGCCAGAAACAAGGTAGAAAAAACCGATCTACCAAACGTTATCGTTTAGGGAGATGCTTGCTTCGTTTGAGGCGTGCGTTGCCGCTTGGGAGAACGGTTTGCAAACAGAATATTTTGGTATCACAACTGCTAACGTAAACGCGCCTCACGTGCCTCTATGCGCCGTCACTCCATCGCTTGCTCATGTGATCGTCGCGCTGGGCACATTGCTCTCGTTTTCTTGCTTCCTTTCCTGTGCGCAGGGTCGGTTGCTCGGTCGCAAGATGTAGTTCGACCTTCGCTGGCCGGAGAAGCAGCCGCAGAAGCGCGCCGCCAAGATATCGAGCACATTCCCTATAACCTCTTGATGGGTCCGATCAGGTTCCGCGTTAGCGCCACACTCGGTATGGAATTTAACGACAACATTAACCTGGCGGAGGTCAATACCCAAGAGGACGTAATCATCCGGCCCCAGGTGAACGTCAATGCTATCTGGCCAGTGACGCAGCTTAATACCTTGAGACTCGATCTCGGCCTAGGCTACACCTTCTATCTCGACCATTCGAACGCAGATACAAATGGCGTACTGATTGCACCGGGCTCCCAGTTGGCGTTCGACATTTTCATAGGCGATTTCCGGATCAACTTCCACGAACGCCCCTCGCTCCAGCAAGATCCGATTGCGGAGCTGGCGCTGAGCAATGTGGTCGATTACGGACGCTTCGAGAACACCGTGGGCGTCTCGGTCCTTTGGGACCTGAACAAGGCCGTCGTCACGCTGGGTTACGATCATTACACCTATATCTCGACGACCTCGGCGTTCAGTTACCTGGATCGAAACGCCGAGGAATTTTCCGGAAATCTTGATGTCGCCGTCAGCTCCACCACCAACGTCGGGCTCGAGTCCTACGCAGTCTTCAATTATTACGGCCAGAATGTCTTAAACGATTCCATCGACTATGCCATCGGCGCTTTCGTGGAAACGCAGTTGACTAACTACATAAAAGTACGGATGGCGGGGGGCTATCAATGGATCTCGTTCGATAATGGTGGCGTGGTTAGTACCGGCCCGTTTCACGATTCGAGTAAGCTCTCCGATTACTACGCGAATATCCTGATCTCGCATCGCATTAATCCTGCCATCGTTCAATCTTTGAGCGCGGGTCACGAGAGCCAGCTCGGGGTCAACTCCAACTACATCACCTTGAATTACATCCGCTATACGGTATCATTGAACATCATCCGCAATACCCTCATCTCCACGGAGTTCTTTTACGAAGATGCGGATGAATCCGGCGGCTTCATCAACGAACATCTGCATCGCTTCGGCGGCGCGCTCGCCGTTGGATATCAGCTGACCCCGCACATCACGCTCGGCTTGCGTTATCAATATACGCAGAAAGATTCCGATGTGCGTCTGCGAGATTATACTCAGAACCGCGTCTCGTTCGATGCCACGTATAGTTTTTAAAGGGATGAAGCGGGAATGCTAATGAGAGTGCGTATCTATGCATTGATCTTCGCCGCAATCGTTTGGGGATCAACGCCAGGACGGGCCCAAGATTCCGCCAGCCCGATTCCGTCGATTGCCAAAACGCCGTCGCCCGATCTTCCCCCGACCACAAGCACAGTCATGCGAACCAACTCGATGGAGGTTCTCGATGACAAAAAGAAGCTTGGCGCGAACGACTTCGTCAGTTTCCGTGTGGTGGAAGATCGAGATAACGATTCGCAGCGCTTGCGAGTAAATGATAGCGGAGAGCTGGAAGTGCCGTACATCGGGCTGGTCCCGGCCCAAGGCAAAACGTGCAAGGAGCTTGCCTTCAACATCAAGAGCGTCTTAGAGAAGGAGTATTATTATCACGCGACCGTGATCCTGGCGGTTGACCGGGTGAGCGACAAATCGCGCGGCCGGATTTATGTTTATGGCTCGGTGAAAAGCCAGGGGCCGCAGGAGGTTCCTCCGGATGAAAATTATACGGTTAGCAAAGCCGTCATCCGCGCGGGCGGCTTTGGCGATTTCGCCAATAAACGCAGGGTGAAGGTCACTCGGAAA
>Ga0210407_10002602_pt1 | contig 15376 bp, 13 predicted proteins | sample IncBWC27MmetaG_FD_150860 | JGI IMG/M metagenome (GOLD analysis project Ga0210407, IMG submission 150860) | Forest soil microbial communities from Barre Woods Harvard Forest LTER site, Petersham, Massachusetts, United States - Inc-BW-C-27-M | ecosystem: Environmental > Terrestrial > Soil >...
TGAAATAGTTGAGCATCTTCTCGGTGACTTTGAAGTCGGCGATCACGCCGTCCTTCATGGGCTTAATGGCCACGATGTTGCCGGGGGTGCGGCCCAGCATCTCTTTGGCTTCCTTGCCCACCGCTTCCACTTCGCCCGTGTTTTTGTTCAGCGCGACAATGGAAGGTTCATTGACCACGATGCCTTTGCCGCGCGCATACACGAGCGTGTTGGCTGTCCCCAGATCAATGGCAAGGTCGCTGGAAAAAATACTGAACAGCGACCGCAGATTGTGCATGCGCGATGCACCGTTTTGAAATCCGTTTTTCGATGACATACCTGACCGCGTCTCTTTCTAGTTGAGTCTGTGTTCTGCTAAATCTGTGCCGTGCTAAGCCCTGCGTTCGCGGCCACAGTTCAGCCCCGAATCAAACGGAACCGCCAGTGCCGTTTGCAAAAATCGATTGTTCTGGGTCCTTGTGTCCTTATTATTGGACATTTGAGACCGCGCTGCAAATAACCTCGGTGTTTCCGCATTTCTCAACTACGCTCACTGGATCACCACTTTCTGCTGTTGCGTATTCACTCCACCCTTGGCGTTCTGCGCAGTGATGGTAATCAAGGTCTCCCCATTGGGCAGCGGGGGAGTAAAGTAGCGGAAACTGCCGTCCGTGCCCACCACCGGGACTTCGTGCCCATTGACCATGACCCGGGCGCCGACCTCGGTCTTACCAAACAATTCAATCACGTGCCCATGCTGCACAAAGGGGTCAATGGTCAGCGCGATGGCGCCGTTATCCGGCTCCTTGGAAATCACGGTGAAGCGGTTCTTTTCGCTTTCGATCGAAGTCTTGCCCTGGGCGTCGAACGAACGGACCATCCAGTAATACGCGCCCTCCGACAAGCCGGAAACCAGCACCGCCGAGGAAGTGACCTCGCGGTCCACCACCAGCGACGAGAAGTACGGGTTGCGGGAAATCTGCAGCCGGTAGCCCTTGGCGTTGGTCATGGTGGTCCAGGAAAATTCGATGGCCTTGGAATCGTTGGCGACAAAAATCGGCATCATGTTGGCCGGTGAAATCGGTGTGGGCGGACCGATTTCCTTCACTTTGTCGAGGTGCGCCGAAGCCGGATTGAAGCTGGCTTTTTCCCAGTCGGCCAGTTGCACGGTCTCGCCGTTGCGCTCGACTGATCCGGTGCCCTTGGTGATCAGCATTTCGTCCTGGCTTGACTTGGGGTCCTTGGTGACTCGAGCCGCGCTGTCTGGCGCCAGTGATGCAGTTGCGCCATCCATGATTACTTCAGACCTCGAGCCTTGCACGTAGGTACCGGTTGCCAGGTCCACGGTGCCGGTATTCACGCTGACGGCGACTTGGGTCTGCTGGCGCTCGTTGGCAGAGTTTTCTTCAATCACGATGAGCGAATCCTGCTTCACCGTGTAATTGGTGCCATCGTTGAACACAATCTTGGCCATGCCCTCGGAACCGGTCTGGATGACATCGCCTTTTTCGAGGGGGATACTGTAGTCCGCCTTAACCCAGTTGTTGCTGCTGGCCTGCTTGATGCGAACCGTGCCGTCGAGGGCGGTGATGTGGGCTTGCTGCGAGGTTTGGGCTCCCGACTTGAGAGAGCTCGCCGGCGCCGCCACTTTTTCCAGCAGGATAGCAAAAATGTTGTCGGCGGTTTTCACCGTGCTGGCGCTGAAGTCCGGAAACGCCAGCCGGGTGCCGATTGCAAGTATCGCCAGAGCCGCCAGGATCATCAGCCAAACGCTGCGATAGGTGACCGTCTTCCAGGCAATTTGTATTCCGGGTTTGTGGTCCGATTGCACCAGTAAAATCCTTCTACGGACGAGGAAAATCCTTCGGATTACGGACAAAGACTACGCACAAATTATTGCAGGGGTGCGCTTGGGGAGCGTGAGGAATCGCTCTGGTTGAGATTACTGAGGTCACCGGACCAGAGGGCGTCGGCGGCCCAGTTGCCGCTGCGTCCGCCACAGCGGTAGCATGAAAGGTTACGAGGAGATCCCCCTATGGCGACTGATACCCTCTCCAGCCCCGTGTTTGAAGGCAGTTCCGGCAACCCAAGCGTTTACAAAAACTTTATTGACGGCGAATGGGTGGAATCCGCCAGTGGCGAAACATTCGAGAACCGCAGCCCTGCCGATACTCGTGATCTGGTCGGGATCTTCCAACACTCGCGTAAGGCTGATGTAGACGCTGCCGTGGATGCCGCCAAGCGGGCCTTCGTCAAATGGCGCCTGGTGCCTGCACCCCGCCGCGCCGAAATCATCTATCGTGCGGCCGAAATGCTCGGCGAACGTAAGGAAGAATATGCCCGCGACATGACCCGCGAGATGGGAAAAGTCCTGAAGGAGACGCGCGGCGACGTGCAGGAGGCCGTGGACACCGCCTACTACATGGCCGGCGAAGGCCGCCGCCTGTTCGGGCCGACCACGCCGTCCGAGCTGCCGAACAAATTTGCCATGGCGATGCGGACTCCCCTCGGGGTGTGTGGAATGATTGCGCCGTGGAATTTCCCCATGGCAATTCCATCGTGGAAGCTTCTCCCGGCGCTGGTTTGCGGGAACACCTGCGTGATCAAGCCGGCGCAGGACACTCCGCTTTCTACTTTCAATCTGGTTCGCGTGCTCACTGACGCCGGCATCCCGAAAGGCGTGATTAATGTTGTCGCCGGATTCGGCCCCGAAGCCGGCGCGCCGCTGCTTGAGCATCCCGAGGTGCGAGCGATTTCGTTTACGGGATCGAGCGCCGTTGGACGAACCATCGGCATGACCGCCGCCAAGAGCTTCAAGCACTGCTCGCTGGAGTTGGGCGGCAAGAATCCCATGATCGTGCTCGACGACGCCAATCTCGACCTGGCCCTCGAAGGCGCGCTTTGGGGCGCTTTCGGCACCACCGGCCAGCGCTGCACCGCGACCAGCCGCATCATCGTACAGAAGGGCGTGTATGAAGACTTCGTGAGCAGCCTGGTCGAGCGTGCGCTAAAGCTGCGCGTCGGCAACGGCCTCGACGAAACCACCGACATGGGCCCCGCCATCAACGAGCGGCAACTGCTAAGCGATCTGAAGTATGTCGAAATCGGCAAGTCTGAAGGCGCGCACCTGCGCTGCGGCGGCAATCGGTTGACCAAGGGCGACTATCAATACGGATTTTTCATGGAGCCGACCGTTTTCTCTGACGTCGATCCCAAAATGCGCATCGCGCAGGAAGAAATCTTCGGCCCGGTGGTTTCAGTAATCCCCTGCGAAGACATGGAAGACGCCATCGCCATCGCCAATAACATCGACTACGGCCTGTCGTCGGCCATCTACACCCGTGACGTGAACAAGGCATTCACTGCCATGCGCGACCTGTATGCCGGAATTACTTACATCAACGCGCCCACCATTGGAGCCGAGGTTCATCTCCCCTTCGGCGGTGTGAAGGCTACCGGCAACGGGCACCGCGAAGGCGGAATCGGCGCGATTGATTTCTACTCCGAGTGGAAGGCGGTGTACGTGGATTACTCGGACAAGCTACAAAGAGCGCAGATTGACCGGCCGGAGTGAATAGACTTGGCCAAGGGGTCGCGGCATATGTCGGTCCAGGTTCAAGAAATCAGAGATACAATCACTACAAAATTCGCGCGATGGGCTGCTGCTTCAGCCGCGCGGCAGGGTCCTCGTCATCTGCGCGGCAGAAAGTGGTACCAACATCTTGATCAAGTTGATCTAGCCGGTCTGCTCACCATGAGCCCGCCGATCTCCAGCGCCGCGTTTCTGGCGTGGCATCAGCGAGAAGTTGAAGGGCTGGCGGACCGTGCGGGCGTGCAGATCGGCTGGGCAGCGAAGATGGTTAACATGCTCCTCAAAATACACGTTTATATCGCTGGTCGTGGTGACTCTTCGTTGCTTGCCGTCATTCACCCTCCAATTGATAATGACCTCATAGACGCTATACAACGCGAGTTTCCGGTCAATGATTCACATCAGCCACAAAACCTAGAAATCTGGAGGAAGTGCAAGCTCGGTAAACCGATCAGTGGCGTTACCACCTACCCCAAGTACTCGGAGGTCATCGCTGGACTCACATTGGTGTCGGGGCGACGCGGTTGCACGCTTTTTGAAATCGAAAGCCTTTGGGGCGACGCCGGCAGTACGCCTCAACTTAAAGTGCAAAACCCGCCCGGTAAAATCTCACAAGCGGGCGCGTAGAGGGAACAATTCCAGTTCCTCTGCGGTTATGATTTTCGGCGGTCTGCGGTTAGAATTTCTTCTATGCCACTGACTCAACTCCGCGAAATCACCCCCGCCCAGCGCCTCGATAATCTGCGCTATGCCATTCGCGACCTGGTTGGCCTCGCCAACGAGGTCAAGAAGCAGGGCCACAAGATTCTTTTTCTGAACGTCGGCGATCCCAATATTTTCGACTTCGCCACGCCCGCGCACGTGATCGAGGCGGCGTATCGCGCCATGCGCGACAACAAGAACGGCTACGCGCCTTCCGACGGAGTCCCCGAGGCGCTTGAAGCCATTCGCGCCGAAGCTGTGCAATCGGGAATGACCAGCGTGCAGGATGTGTTCATCACCAACGGCGCCGGCGAAGCCGTGGACAGCTGCCTGACCGCGTTACTCAATCCCGGCGAAAACGTACTCACTCCCAGCCCTGACTATCCGCTGTACACGGCGGTTCTGTGCAAGATCGGCGCGGAGATGAATCCGTATTTCCTGAACGAAGAAGACGGCTGGCAGCCTGACATTGAAGACATGCGGCGGAAGATTAATCCGAAAACTCGGGCCATTATTCTGATCAATCCGAACAATCCCACGGGCGCATTGTGCACGCGGAAAATGCTGGAGCAGATTGCCGAGCTGGCCCGGCAGCACAACCTGCTGATCATTGCCGACGAAATTTATAACAAGCTGATTCTCGATGGCGCAGAGCACATCTCGCTTGCCGCCGTCGCTCCCGATGTTCCCGTCGTCACGCTCGGAGGTTTGTCGAAGAATTATCTCGCTCCGGGATGGCGCATCGGCTGGGGTATTGTTAGTGGCGAAGCCAGCGCGGTGAAGCCCTATACAGAAGGCATCCACAAGCTGCTGCGGGCGCGCCTTTCGGCGAACCATCCGGAGCAGTATGCGATCAAGCCGGCGCTCGAAGGACCGCAAGACCATCTGATTGAAGTCCGCAGGAAACTCAGCGCGCGGCGCGATATCACCATGGAAGCTTGCAACTCCATGCCAAGGATGAGTTGTGTTTCTCCGCGTGGCGCGTTTTACGCTTTCCCGAAGATTGACATTCCTGAAGGCGACGACGTGTGGGTGAAAGACCTGCTGCTGGAACGGCACATTCTGGTCGTGCACGGATCGGGTTTCGGGCAAAAGCCGGGGACTAAGCATTTCAGGATTGTGTTTCTGCCGCAGGAAGAAGTTCTGCGAAAGGCGTACGTGGAAATCGGCGAGTTCATGAAGAGGCGCTACTGAGCGACGCGAGCCAAATCTCTTGCGGATTTTGAGTCTTTCTACTGAATCTGCTTAAATCGCGTACGTGATCGACATTCACTGCCACATTCTGCCGGAGGTGGACGACGGGCCCAAGTCCTGGGAGACCGCCGTCGCCATGTGCCGAATGGCGGCGACGGATGGCATCGAGCACATGGTGGCCACGCCGCACTCGAACGATCGTTACTTTTACGATCGCGAATATCTTTCGGGACTGCTACAGAATCTTCAGCGGCGCATTGGCGACCGTCCGAAACTCAGCCTGGGATGCGACTTTCATCTCTCTCTTGAAAACATGCAGGCCGCGCTGGTCACTCCGGAGAAGTATCGAATTGGCAACTCGCGGTATTTGCTGGTCGAGTTCAGCAACTTCGGCATTCCGGCGCAGATTGACGAATGGCTGGGGCAGATGGTCGAACTGGGCACGCGGCCGATCATTACGCATCCCGAGCGCAATCCGATTCTGCAACAAGCCGGGGAACGGGTTCTTGAGTGGGTGGAGCGGGGATGTGCGGTGCAGGTGACCGCGTCCGCGCTGACGGCATTTTGGGGAGCCAAAGCGCGGGACATGGCGCAATGGTTCTTGAAAGAGAAGGCTGTGCACTTTCTGGCGACCGACGCTCACGATACGGTGCGGCGGCCTCCGGTACTTTCCGAGGCGAGAAAAATTGTCGCGAAACAATTTGGCGAGGAACTGGCGGATGCGCTGGTTGAGGGGAATCCCAAGGCTGTTGTCAATGACGAGTTGCTGGTTTGTTTTAAGGAGTGACTTGGTTGGGGCTAAAGCCCGCATTGATTATGAAGCCTGTACGCGGCGCTGAAGCGCCGCTCTTCCACTCACGGCTATCGGCCTGAAGAAATATTCGGCACCGTCGTTGCGGGTACGGCCACCGGCGTTGACGCTTGCGCGGGAACTGCCGGCCGTCTCGTCACGGGCGCTGCCGTCCGAGTCCGGCCCGTAAGCTGCGGCTCTGAAACCATCGCGCTCTCCGGATTCAACAGATGCACGTGATCCGGCCCCAAGCCCAGGCGGATGAGGGCACGGGAATCCGGAATACTCTTGCTTTGCCAGCCCTGGTCAGCCTGATAGCGGCGCAAGGCCGCTTGTGTGGAGTCATCCCATTTGCCGGAAGGCTCGCCGTTCATATAATGCTCACGAACCAGTGCGGCCTGGATCTGGCTGGCGCGTTCGCCGTCAATGGCCATCTGCCCACGCGGCCTGCGTGACTTCTTGCCCGGGCGGTGGGAAACCTTGTGGGTCTTTGCCGCGTGATGCGCGGCCGGTTTCTGCGAGGTCTGTTTCTGCGAGATCTGGGCGGACGTCTGCGCGGACAACGACCCTGCCAGCAGCAGAATCACTGCCGGAGCGGTAAGTTTCTTTGCCCGCTTAGATTTCAATACTGTTCCCCTTTTCCTTCGCCGAAACGGCGTCGCAATGTTCATGCGCCCACGAAAGCCCGGTTGTCCCGGGGCCTTCTCTGGCGCCGTTCATCATCTCGCAAAACGCGGTTCGGCGCCAGTGCCGTTGGTTCAAGGTAACAGTTACGGAAGTGTGCCGGCGAGAAAGATGGTGCCGTCGTTGCGTCCGCTGCCGCGCTGGCGCACCAGGAACACCACATCCTGTCCGCTCTTCAGGCCGGACTGGACGCGGTCGAAATCCTCAGCCGTGTTCACCGGCTGCTTGTTGATCTCAAGCACTACATCGCCACGGGTCAGGCCGACATCGTCTGCGAACGACCCGCCCTTGACGTCCTGAACGATGACGCCCCTACCAGAGGGGACCCCCAGGCGATCCGCGAGCTCCGGAGTCAAGGCTCGCACCGTGACTCCGAGCTTGCTTTGCTTGGGAGCAGCTTCTTCGCCGTTGTCCTCGTCTTCACCCAGTCGCGCCGCGAACAGTTTGGCGCGATCGGCGACGGTGACCGTTGTCTCCTCTTTTTTGCCGTTGCGGAAGTAACCGAGCGCGATTTTATCTCCTGGCTTGCGGCTTGCGATATCACCCACCAGCTCGTCGCCGTTCTTGATCTGATTGCCGTCCACAGAGAAAATGGTGTCGCCGACTTTCAGACCAGCGTGGTCCGCCGGACTGTCGGGGACGACGCTGGAAACCGTGATTCCAGATTGCACTCCGTACACGCGGGCGATGGCTGGGCTTTCCTGCGCGTTGAATTCAATTCCAATCGAGCCGCGCTGCACCCGGTGTTCGGGGCCGGTCAGCTGGTTATAAACCTGGGCCACGGTGTTCGAAGGCAGCGCGAAACCGACTCCGGCGTAGGAGTTGGTATCGGTGAGGATCGCAGTGTTAATGCCAATCACTTCGCCGTCCATATTCACCAGCGGCCCGCCGGAGTTGCCGGGATTGATGGCGGCGTCGGTCTGGATGAAGGATTGAAACTGCCGGTTGGGGACGATGTTGCGTCCCTTGGCGGAAACAATTCCCGCGGTGACGGTGGCTTGCAATCCAAATGGGCTGCCCACTGCGAGCACCCAGTCGCCCACCTGCATACTTTCAGAATTGCCCAGCTTGGCGAAGGGCAGGGGATGATCTACTTCAATCTTGATGACCGCCAGATCGGTTTCCGGATCCATACCAATCACTTTGGCATCATGCTGGACGCCGGGGGGGTCGTCTTGCAAACGCACTTGCACCCGGTCGGCCTTTTCGACTACGTGGCGGTTGGTGACAATGAAGCCTTTGGGATCAACCAGGACTCCGGAACCGAGCGAGTGCTCGCGAACCGGGCCGCTGTCTCCCTGGCCACCGAAAAATTTGTCAAAAAAATCGCCGAATTGACCGTCTTGATCGTCGCCGTTCTCACCGCGGCGCCCGGCCACAGGTTTGATTGTGGACTCGGTGTTGATGTTCACCACCGCGGGCTCCAGCGCCTTGGCGATCTGCGTAAACTGGCTCGACATCTGGCGCGGCGCGGGAACGCTTAAGGGCGTTGCCTCGGCCGATTTCTTTTCCTGGCCGCGCACCCCGAACGAAACCACCGATCCGACCAAAATGCCTACTGCTAAGGTCAACAAAATTACCGACGTAAACGCCAATCCATGTGCTTTGAAACGCCCCCACAGGGCGCTAACACGCGCTTCCATAATTGAACTGCCTCCGTTTTTTCCAAACCTGATTATACCGCCGTTGCGAGCGGTGCAGGCCAGGAGTGCTCCGGCCTGCACCTAGTTAGACGCGCGGCACCGAAAAATCGTTGTTGAAGCTATCAGCCGGACGCGTAAAGAAGTGTAGGTCGAGCTGAAGGTTGCGCCCACTGTCACTAAAACCAGACGAGAAAAAAGAACGGGGCACCGGCACTACGGTTGTCCTCGCCCATTCTATTGGTCGGTGAGCCGAACGAAGGTGAATCCCCCGGCAATGCCGTCGACGACCACCACGGTTTGATTCTGGGCCGCGGTCAGGCTGAGGGGCCCGGTACTCAGAAGTGCGGTGGCGGTGCCCGGCGTGGTCATGAAAACCTGGTAATTCCCGTCCGCTATTACTTGATATCCGGTGGTTTGGTCGAAAGTCATTCCGGCCGCAACCGGTTTGACTCCGACGATGCTGGTACCCGCCGGAACGAGGTACGCGTCCGCCGCACCCATAGTTGCCGATGCGTTGACTAGGCGCACGTATCCGCTGTTCGCAACGACCGTGGGGACGGTGTCACTGAGCATGACTGGCTGAATGCCGGCGGCGGGACCGGTGAGCAGCAAAGTCTGGTTGCTGCTGGAGGTAAGGGAAATCGTCTGATCGAAAATCGGGGATCCGCCGCTTGCCGGCACCACCTGAACGTGCCTCGACCCTGGGTTCACTGAGAGGTATCCGGTGTCGTTGCCGTAGGCAAGGTTCACGGCAACGGACTTGGCGTCAATTAAGACGTTGACCGGGGGCGCGTCGGGCGAAGCCTGCAAAAGTCTCAGCATAGCGGGGCTTTTGCCGCCGCCGCCGCAGCTGGTCGAGAAAAGCGCCATGCACGAAAACAATCCTAACCAAAGCCAAGCCGAACGCCTCAAAGTCCCTCCGCGGGTCTCTTCTGGTTTACCAGAAAGTCTGGATTATATGAAATTGGATGCAGGCAGGCTTACCCAACGGACCGAGCTAACCTTAATTTGCGGGAGCGAATTGATCTTGCACCGGCTCACCATTCGCCAAGCACGTGGTTGCCTTGCCGTCTGCGGCGGCGCGAATGGCGCCGTTCTCGTCGGAGCAGAACGCCCGACCGCCGGAATCTGGAATCGCAGGCTCGGCCACGATCTTGTAGTGGGTCCCGTCGCATCCAGAAATGGCGAAGACGTAGCCGTTCTCCTGTCCGCCGACTAACGGGCGGTCGTAGAGCAAACCTTGTTGCGGCTGTCTGCCTGGTCGATTAGCCAGCGCAGCGAGGGTGCAGGCGAAGCCGTCATGAGTGGACTGATAACCCTTCTCGGCGACAACCACCTGATGCACGGCGAAGATTGTCATCTGCTCATTCTGGCTGCGCTGCCGGTCTTCAAGGCCATTCAGAAAGTCGGGATCGGCGAGCGGCAGGCGCACGGTCACGCTGATCTCATTCAAACGCCATACCTCGGATTCCGTTTTCATGATGAAGGTGAAGCGCGGAATCACAGGCAAATTTGTGTCCTCTTTCCCGTTCCGAGTCATGCGTAGCCCGAGTTCGATCTGGTCTTCGTCGCCGATAAGGTCATCGCGCTCGATCGTGATTTCTACTTTCTCAGCCGGTTGCCCCGGTTGTTCTGCGATGAGCAATGTTGGGCCGGTGTCGAAGGTCTGCAGGGCGGCTCCACCCGCCTTGGCTTGATTCGCGAGCATGGAGAATTGGCTGAGATAACTCTGCCCATCGCCGGTGTCCATTCTCTTAAAAGTCTTGCGCGTCACGTCGGGAAGATGCTTCTCGAGATGGTTCGCTGCAGTGCCGAAGAACATCTCGATCAGGGCCTGCCTCGCGGTCTGCGGAGGCGGCGGGTTCAGCGCGCTACCACTCTGTGCGTCAGGGCCTTGGGCAACAAGCAAAGACGGCAGAAGAAAAACTACGGCAAGAGCGAGTAGGCGGCGCATTCGGGCCTCCCAAAAGAATTGGTTTTTAGCTTACCAGAGGAGCCACAACAGGTTCGACGTCTGCGCCACCGCGAAAGTTCCCCGCAGCGGCTGGAACCCCACGGCCATGCCATGCCCCCGTTCATGCACCCAATATGCAGAAGAATGCAGCTTTTGAGGATGCAGGGCGGTGCCCCCGACGGGCGACGATGGTCATCCCAAGCTGTTCTAGGACAAGAAGTTACAAGTGATAAGAGTCGGTGATCGGCGACTGCCTAAGTTTGGCTGGGCAAGTGCAATTTCCTACTCAAGAAAAAGAGGCCGTACACACTATGCACTTGACCCTCTTCTCGCATCGTTCTCGACCCTTCGACCTGTGCCGTTTTCTCAGCAGCGGCATCTTGTCCTGATTCCTGCCATTTGCCTCTTTTGAATCGCGGCCCCAGAAATGGGGCCGTTTTTTTTCTTGATTTCGAGGCGCCCCTTCGTTTCATTCACTACAACTATCGAATCAACTTCCGGCAAAGTGAGTTCCCGGCTTGAGACTCTTTAGAAGGCAAGTCCGCGCTGATGATGTTAACTTAGAAATCAAAATTAAAATCCTGGGTGAGGAAATGATGCGTTCTCGATCTGCTCTATTTTTTTTCTTGTTCTTGGTTCCTGCCCTGGGTCACGGACAAAAGCCCAAATGGGACGCTTTGCCGCAAGAAGCGGAGTCTGCCACTCGCGCCTTTCCGCCGCAACTCCGCAGCGAGATGGAGCAGATTCGCGATGCCGCGCTGCAGGATGACTACGCTTACCGGCAACTGGAACACCTGACCGATAGCATTGGGCCACGGCCGACGGGCTCGCCGCAAGCCGACGCTGCGGCTCATTACGTTGCCGACGAGTTGCGCAAGCTCGGCCTCGATGTGCATCTCGAGCCGGTCACGGTAACACGCTTCGTGCGCGGGAACGATTCCGCGGAGCTGGTCGAATATCCCGGCCAGGTGCCGGGAACCACGCAGAAAATCTTCATCACCGCTTTGTTCGGAAACTCGCCAACTCCTGAAGGCGGAATTACCGGAGAAGTGATCGTGGCCCACAGCTTCGACGAACTCAAAGCGCTGGGAAAAGAAAAAGTCGCCGGCAAGATCGTGCTGTGGGATGAACACTACGACAGCCGCAAAGCGGCTGCTGGAAGCGCCGGCCCGGCTTACGGCGAAGCGGTGCAATACCGTGCAAACGGCGCCAAAGCCGCGGCCGAACTCGGAGCGATCGCCTCGGTAGTGCGCTCAGCGGGAGACGGAGAAGTCCGCCTGCCGCATGCCGGATGGAGCGCCGCCGCGCGTATTCCGGCCGCCGCAGTTTCCGCCGAAGACGCCGACTTGATGGCGCGCCTGGCTTTGCACGGCCCGGTCCGTATTCATTTGATACTGCCCACGCACCTTGGCCCGGAGGTTCAGAGTTACAACGTTGTGGCCGACCTGAAAGGTTCCGAGCATCCCGAGCAGGTGGTGATTGTTTCTGGGCACCTGGATTCCTGGGACTTGGGCACGGGCGCGATTGACGACGGCGCGGGCGTGGTAGTCGCCATGGAAACCGCGGAGCTGATCCAGCGCTTGCACCTGCATCCCAAGCGGACGATTCGCGTGGTTGCCTGGATGAACGAAGAGATGGGCGCCAACGGCGCCAACGGCGCCAATGTTTACGCCAAAGACCACGCGGCCGACGTTGCAAACCATGTGGCCGCGATGGAAAGCGATATGGGAGCGGAGCATCCGCTGGGCTTTCACGCGAAGATTACTGACGCTGCGATTAAGGAGTTATCACCGGTTCAGGACGTGCTCGATAAGTTTGGCGCCAACATGATCGCGCAGGTGCCGGACTCGCCAGAAACCGACATTGAACCGCTTGCCGATAAGGGCGTCCCCGCGTTCGGCATCTGGCAAAACGGGCTCAAATATTTCACCTATCACCACACTCCGGCGGACACCTTCGACAAAGTTGTCCCCGAGGAGCTGCGCGAAAATGCCGCGTGCATGGCCGTGATGGGGTACGCCCTGGCGGACATGACGGAGCCGCTGCCGAAGTAGCGGCTCTTTGCTCTTGGTTCCTAGGCGACCAGCGTCGCGCACTCTTTGAAGCCTTAACACCATTTGACGCATCTTAATTCAGGCGCATATGATTCCGGTTTAACTTTTGCCGCGAGCGATTTGCCACAGGCGGCAGTTTGGAATAGGTAGATGGACAAGAAGAAGCTCGAATACTTCAGGAAGCGGCTGGAAACGCGGCAGCAGGACCTGCGGCGCATGGTCACCCGCACGCAACAGGACGGCCGCAACGCGGACGAAAACATCGCCCAGGATATCGCCGACAAGGCCGCCAGTTCCTACAACAAAGAGTTCCTGTTTCACCAGAGCAACGCCGATCGCCAGCTCCTGCAAATGGTTGAGACCGCGCTGGTTCGGCTCCGCGAAGGCAGTTTTGGTGAGTGCATCTCGTGCGGCAAAGAAATCAATGCGAAACGCCTGGAGGCCGTCCCCTGGACCCGCCACTGCATCGAATGCCAGGAAAAGCTCGAAAAGGGCATCCTGGAAGAAGCCTCTAGGTAGGGAAGCAGCTCTTAGCTCTCTGCTCTTAGAATCGCAGCCCGAGTCGTAACACCAAAGCTAATGGTTGCGAGCTAAAAGCTGAGGGCCACCTTCTGATAAACTACTTCTTCCGAATCCTCTCCACGTAGAAGGGAAGTTCGTGCGCGCAGAAACCCGTCATCAACTCAAACAAGACAGATTCAGCCGGACCACATTTCAAGTGGCGGAGCAGACCGTCCATTGGACCGTCGAGCATAAGAGCAAACTGATCGTTGCAATCGTTGCGGTGTTGATTCTGGCTGGGGCGCTGGCCGGAGGCTGGTATTACCTCGACCAACAGGACGACAAGGCCAGCGTGGATTTCGGCAAAGCGGTGCAGACGCTCGATACGCCGATACGTCCGGCAGGCATGCCAGCGCAGGCGGATTATCCCAGTTTCGCGTCATTCACCGAGCGTGCCACTGAAGCCCACAAACAATTTCAGGCGGTTGTGGACAAGTATCCGCATACCCGCTCGGCGGATTTCTCGCGTTATTTCCTGGGCGTAACTTCGTCAGATTTGGGCGACAATGCCGCCGCCGAGCGCGAATTGAAGGTGGTCGCCGATGGCCGCAATTCCAACCTCTCGGCGCTGGCGAAACTTGCTTTGGCTGCGGTCTATCGCAACATCAACCGCACTCAGGACGCGGTCAGCCTGTACAAGCAACTCATCGAAAAGCCAACGGAGACGGTGGGCAAGACCGCCGCCGAAGTCCAACTGGCCGAAACCTACCAGGCCGCTGGAATGAACGCCGACGCAAAGAAGCAGTACGAGCAAATCCAGAAGGAAGATGCGAAAAGTCCCGCCGCGCAGTTGGCTGGCGAGAAGCTGCAGCAATTGAAGTAGCTCCGGTTTTGCCTTTTCTACTGTTTGGTCTAGGATGTTCTCCGGCTTCCTCAACCCATGCCGACCTTTGCTCTAAAAGTAAACGGCATCGCAAAGAGCGTTGACGTTCAGCCCGACACTCCCCTGCTGTGGGTCCTGCGCGACACTCTCCAGATGACCGGAACCAAGTTCGGCTGCGGCGCGGGACTGTGCGGCGCGTGCAGCGTTCACATTGATGGCGCGCTGATGCGATCTTGCACCCTTCCGGTTTCACAGGCTGTAGGGAAAAATATCCAGACTATTGAAGGCCTCGGCGAAAAAGGATTGCATCCCCTGCAACAAGCTTGGATCGCCGAAGATGTTCCCCAGTGTGGATACTGCCAGAGCGGGCAGATCATGGCCGCTGCGTCACTGCTGGCGAAAACGCCGCATCCCACGGACGCGCAGATCACCGAATACATGTCGGGAAACATTTGCCGCTGCGGCACCTACGAGCGGATCAAGCGCGCGATTCATCGCGCCGCCAACGCCGGAGGTGTAAAGTGAACGCACTTTCGCGCCGGGCTTTTCTCGGAACCTCGGCTGCGGCTGGCGCTGGATTGGTGATTGGCTTTTACATTCCTTCCCGTGCCCAAGCTGAGGCCGAAGCCGCGTTTTCGCCCAATGCATATCTGACCATCACATCCGACGGCAAAATTACTGTCGTAGTCGCACGCTCGGAAATGGGCCAGGGTGTGTGGACTTCGCTGCCCATGATTCTTGCAGAAGAACTCGAGGCCGATTGGAAGCAAATAACGATTGAACAGGCCGGCGCCAGCACTCTGTTCGGTGATCAAACCACCGGGGGTAGCGCCAGCGTTCGCACCACCTGGGACCCAATGCGCAAAGCCGGAGCGCAAGCCCGCGAAATGCTGATCGCCGCGGCTGCGCAGCAGTGGTCGGTTGCACCCGCGAGTTGCAAGGCGGAGAACAGTTTCGTAGTGCATTCCGCTTCCGGCCGCAAGCTGAGTTACGGTGCGCTGGCCGCGAAAACTGGAACGCTTCCAGTTCCCGATAATCCTCCGCTGAAGAGCAGTGGATACTCAATCGTCGGCAAACCGCTGCCGCGGCTGGATACGCCGTCGAAAATAAATGGCTCGGCGATCTACGGACTTGATTTCCGCGTTGCCGGAATGAAGGTTGCGGTTTTGGCGCGCTGTCCGATCATCAGCGGAAAAGTTGGCGCGGTGGATGATGCCGCCGCGAAGGGTTCTCCCGGCGTAAGCTTCGTCGGAAAAATCGGCGACTCCGCAGTCGCCGTGGTCGCAGACAGCACCTGGAACGCAATCAAAGCCCGCCGCGCGTTGAAAATCACCTGGGACGGCGGCGCGAATCAAGATCTGAATTCCGCAGCAATCTTCGATGGCCTTCGCAACGCCGAC
>Ga0210407_10002604_pt1 | contig 15374 bp, 14 predicted proteins | sample IncBWC27MmetaG_FD_150860 | JGI IMG/M metagenome (GOLD analysis project Ga0210407, IMG submission 150860) | Forest soil microbial communities from Barre Woods Harvard Forest LTER site, Petersham, Massachusetts, United States - Inc-BW-C-27-M | ecosystem: Environmental > Terrestrial > Soil >...
GGCGCGGGAGCGGGAGCATAGTCAATGCGGATGGACCTGATTCAGCCTTTCATTAATTCGGCCGACGCCGTCCTGGCGCAGGGGCTGGAGTCGCCTATTACCATTGAGAACCTGAGCATGGAAGAAGAGGCGTACCGGCGGAAAGGGATCGCTGCCGAGGTTTGCCTCACGGGCGAGATTGAAGGGCGGATCATTTTTGATGTGGACCTGGGAGCGGCAGTTCAACTCGCCAGCCGCCTGGCCGGCGTCGAAGTATCCGAGACCAACGAAGAGCTGGTACGCGAGGCGGTCTGTGAGTTGGCTAACCAGATCATTGGCAACTCCGTCACCACGCTCAATGACCAGGGATTCCACTTTCACGTTCGTCCGCCAACCCTACACACTTCCGAGCAGGGCAGCAAAAGCAGTGAAGACACTGAAGCTCTGGTAATGTGCTTCAGCACGTCCAGCGGAAACGTCTTCATGAATGTGGCGCTGCGCTACCACCGCCGCCGGGCGACGGAACGGGCCGCCGTCGCGGGATAAAAGAAGCGTTCAGCAATCAGCAATCTCGCATTTGGCACGTAGCACTCTTCCTACCCTCACAAACTTTCGAAACAAGCTGACTTCTCTGCGTGCGGAGTTAGCGGCTCTCAGGGCTGAGGACTGCATGCCGAATGCTGAGTGCAGAATGCCAACTACGGACCGGCAAACAGAAACACCGGATTCTGCGGCGGGTTCAGCGGGTTCGGTGGGATTGGAGGGCGTGTGCCGACTGGCGCCGGCAGATTCAGGATGTAGCTGTCGGTAGAAGTGTCGATGATGTTGACATTGCCGCCATCGCAGCTGGACAGATAGGCACGGGAACTGTCGCCGCCAGCAGCCATCATAAAGCGGAAGGTGGCACGATAGCGAGTTGGAGGCGTCGGAGGAACGCAGACGGCCGCGTAGTACATGGGTGTATTCGGGTTGGTCGCGTCCGGAAATCCTGGTATTCCGATCGTGGTCTTGATGGAGTTCGATGAGACATTAACCACGCTGACCTGCGGGAACAGGTTGTCGATTGTGCTCGACGCCAAACCCATTACCGCGGTTTGGGTTTTCAATACCGTCGAATTTGCGGCTTGGAATGTGCACACATGGGTAGTTTGATCGCATGAGGTTCCGGAGACGGCGGTGATGTTGTACGTTCCGTTGAAGCCGTTGTTGGGCGAGGCTATGCCAGACACTGCAACGGTGATCCCCGGGGTGAGATCGTGCCCACCCGTCCACGTGTAGGTATAGGTTGCGGTTATGCCATCTCCTTGCACCGCAGAAATGCTGGCTTGGCTCGGCTGGGCGCCGCTTGGGACCGATGCCACGTAAGCACGGCTGCCGTCCGGCAAGGCCGCCACTGCCACCGCAGAAGCGGGCACCGCATCAGGAAGGCCTGGAACATTTGGAATTGAAATCGTCGCGAGAACTTGCGCTGGAGTCTGCGATACATCGATGATCTTCATTACGGGCCCACCGGGAATATAGAGCCGATTCTTATTGCTGTCGTAGACCATCGTGGTGGCGCCGGGCACGCTATAGGTGTTGGGGTATTCCGTCAGGGTATCTGGGCCGGCCGTCGAGGTGGTATCGATCTCAGCAAGAACACCACTCCCTTGCTCCAGCACATATACCCGCTGGTTGTCCGTGCGCGCCGCCAACCAAATAGGCGGCGAAGTTGTGTGCATGGGCGAGCCCATCCTTTGCGACAAACCCAGGGTCACGATGTCGAATCCGCTAATCGTGCTGTCGCCTTGGTTCGCCACGTAGAGCTTGCTATTGTTGGGTGTAACGGCGAGTGCGACCGGATTGTTGCCGACCGGAACCGTCTCCGTGGTGTTGTTTTGCGTATTGACCACACCGACCGAGGGAAGGATGTTTAGAGGTTGAGTTGGATCCGGGGGGTAGGTCGGCAACGTAACATACGCCGTCGTAGCCGAAGGGGCAACGGCTACGAAGTTCGCTCCGGAATAAATCGGCAGACTGATCGCGTTGGTGTTGCCGATAACCGTGCCGCTGAAGTTTAGCTTCGTAATTGAAGAACACACATTAAACACTTGATTTGGAGGAATAGGAGGAAAGGTTACAAGACAACTAGTGGTCGGAACATTTAAGCCGGTCACGGCCTGGTTTACGACCAGTACCACGTTGGCTGTCTGCTGCACGGCGTGAACGGGAGCAATGTCCACGGGGACGACGCTCACGTCTGTGTCGCCGGAGACATCGATCACCATGGCGCTTCCGCGCACGACGGTTCCGTTATCGTTGATCGACACCACGGTGTGGGCCGCCTTCGGGTTGGGAAACGTTGGTGGATTCGGAATAATAATCGGCCGGAAAGTGTCGCCACAGCCGCTACAGATCAGATAAAGGCACAGCACGAACCCCAGCCAGAGAAACCTCTTCATTCAAACTCCGTAGAAAAGTTAGCGTTGCGCGGAAACCGATATTGTATCGGGAACCGGGTCGAGAGGGGAAATCAGGCGGTGCTTAGCCCGCTGCTTTGGTGAGAAGCCGCTAGAGGCAAGTTTGGTTGCCGGAGGTCGCAATATTAGGAAACGTTACTGTAGAGAAGCGGCTTGCCGCGATTGGATCTGACACCGAGACGGGATGCGGCATTTTGGACGCGCCACGCAGGAGACGCGGCAAGCCGCGCATCTACAGCGGTAGCTCGGATTCATCCGCGCCCGCGACGCGCCTTCTGTTGGCTCTTGGCTGGCATCTCCGCGACCTTTTCTGATGCGGAAGGCTTCTTCGTCTGCGCCAGGCTTTCCTTCAGCGCCGCCATCAGATCCACCACCGGGGCCAGCTTCTTCGGTTGTTCAACGGCCTGGATTTCGCCGCCCTCCAGCTTAGTCTCAATCAGCTTCTTCAGATTGTCCTGAAAGGTGTCGTGATATTTCTCCGGCTCCCACTCGCCCGCCAGCGCTTCAATGAGTTGGTGCGCAACCTTGATTTCGGCCTCTTTAATCTCGACATCCGGAGCGCCGAACGACTCGACCTCGCGAACTTCCTCCGCGTAATACATGGTGTGCAGCATCATTCCACCTTTATGCGGGCGCAAGAAAACGGTGTATTCGCGGTTATGCATGGTGAGTTTGGCGATGGCGACGTACTCGCTCTCCTCCAGCGCCTTAGTGAGAAGCGCATAGGGGCGGCGGCCGGCTTCATCGGGAATCATGTAATACGACGACTCGAAGTACACGGGATCGACTTCGCTCGTCTTCACGAATTCGAGTATCTCCATGGTCTTCGCGGTCTTCGGCTCGATCTTCTTGATTTCTTCCGGCTCGATGATGACGTATTCGTCCTTGCGGTACTCGTAGCCCTTGACGATATCGCTACGCTCGAGAACCTGATTGTCCGCCGGGCAAATGAGCTGCTGCTTTACCCGATGGTGATCGGTGCGGTGAAGCTGGTTGAACGAAATGCCGCTGCTGCGCGCGCCCGAGAACAGACGCACCGGCATCGAGATTAATCCGAATGTAAGATAACCAGACCAGACTGAAGCCGCCATTTTGGTTTCACCCCAAAGTAGAGACGAGGCTTTCCTCGTCTCAGCCGACGCGGCGCGCCGCGCCTCCACGGGATTCCTCAGATGCCAGAATCCCGCCCAGCGTACAGAAGTGTAGCCTAAATGAGTGGAAGTTGCCGCCGCCAGATTACCGGAGAATCCAAAGGTCAAGCACTACATGGCGCGGTCCACTCTCGCCGGACGCCGAATATAGTGTTATCGAACGCGGCTCCGGGGTTCTAGCAGTCAGCAACCAGCTCTCGACCGTCCGCTGTCAGGGACGTGAGATTCTAATGATGGCTGAGAGCTGACAGCCGACAGCCGAAAGCAGCCTCAACAATGCAAACTTCTTTTCTAGGATATGGCTGGGCGTCGTCCCCGGAGCGGCTGGCGATCGCGGCGGCCGTGACGCTGGGCTTCGGCGTGCTGGCTTGCGCCCTGCGCGGTGTCAATCGATCCGGGGCTCTGGCGGGCGGTATCGCCTGTTTCCTACTTTTTGCCGGCGCTGGCCCGGCAGCGTTCGCCACGCTCGCAGTGCTATTTCTGATGACCTGGGCGGCCACTCGCCTGGGATACCGCCGTAAGCTGGCACTCGGACTCGCTGAGGGACGGGAAGGCCGCAATGCGTGGCAAGTCCTGGCCAATCTGGCAGTGTCTGCCCTCGGCTCGGTTGTTTTCAGCGCCACCGGAAATCGGGTTTGGTTGGTCGCGATGGTGGCCGCTCTGGCTGAAGCGGCGACTGACACCGTGGCAAGCGAAATCGGGCAATATCGAGGCCCGGACGCCCGATTAATCACAACCTGGGAACGCGTCCCAACAGGCACCGATGGCGGCATCACGATTCCCGGAGGCATCGCGGGCTTGGCCGCCGGTCTGGTGGTTGCGGCGGTCGGAACCGCGGGCGGGATGCTTCCTCAAGCTCAGCTCTGGATCCCGGTGGCCGCCGGGTTCGCCGGGATGCTTATCGATAGCGTACTCGGCGCCACGCTGCAACAGCGCGGATGGATCAACAACGAGACGGTGAATTTCTTCGCAACACTGGCAGCAGCCGCGCTGGCATATGCCATCTCGACATTGTGGTAGAGACGCGGCTTGCCGCGTCTCGGCTCGTATCTATGATTGGGCGCGGCAGGTGGGAGACCGAGCAAGCCCCGTCTCTCTGGCGGTTTTTCGGTGGTTCGGCTCCCCATTAAGTGCGCTGCTTGACTCGGTCGAGCAGCATGAAGACCAGAACGCCCAGCATAGCATTCGCTATACCCGACAACAATTCGTGCGGCCAGGTCCACGCCATGCGCAACCCGACCAGGCCGCGAGAAATCATGAAGTAGACAACTTCGTGCACCGCGTAGAAGACAATCGTAAGCAGGAAACGGGCGCCGGCATGTTCCACGTCCAGCTTGATCCCCAGCGAGGACGCGCCGAAGCCCACCACCGTCTTCGAAATTCCGTAGAGCCCGATGGGATGATGGGTAAGCGCGTCTTGCAGGATGCCGATCACGCTGCCCGTGAGCAGGCCAGCCAGTGGACTGCGGCGCGCCGTCGCAAAACCGATTGTGACCAGCAGCGGAAGATCGAAGATTGTGAAAAAAGGAAACCGCAGCGGCAGCCACGCCTGTAGGAAAACGGCGGTCAGCGGAATCAGAATCGTCGCAGGAATACTGAAACGATAAACCTCAACTTGCTCTCCCGATGTGTAGGTGATGGCCACGTTAGTGCGGGCTATCCTCGACGGCGGGTGGCGGTTCAGGTGCGGTCGTTGTCGGTGTCGCTGCCTTGGCCTTCACAGGTTTCGGGGAAACTTTCACATCAGGGGTTCCGGTCACAGTCGCCGCATTTCCGGAGGGAGTAACGACGGGAGTTCCGGCGGAAGTTCCGGAAGAAGTTCCGGAGGCGGCTCCCAAGGAAGAAGGAGAGCTCGCAGTTTTTCGCGCTGCCGGCGCGCCGCTGCCGGCGGTAGCTTCCTGGGACACGGCTTTGGGCTTGGCATCCGAGTTTGTACCCTTTGGCGCTATACTTCCTGGCGCGGCAGCCCCCGGCGTGTCGGCTTTCACAGCGTTTTCCGGCTTGGAAGGAACGGTCGGCAGGCGCTCGGCCAGGATATCGACGGCGCGCGCCGCGCCGGCTTGGATGGGCTGGGCCTGCCTCTCATCGATCTTTGTTACCACGAGCACTTCTTCCAGCTTGCTGAGATCGGCTGCGGGACGCACGCGAATGTTGAGAAAGAGCTCACTGCCCGGCGCAACCTTCGTCACCCTGCCGACCAGCAGACCTTTGGGGAAAATTCCATCTCCGCCGCTTGTAAGAACCATTTCTCCGGCGGGCACGGCTTCGTCGCTCATCACTTTTTCGAGCACCACTTCGCCCGCCGGCGTGCCGCGCAGTATGCCTTGCAGCCGCGTTTTGTCGAGGATCGCACCCACTCCACTCGTCTGGTCGTCAATCAAGAGCACCTGCGAAGTAGAGCGGTACACGCGCAGCACCTTGCCTACGATGCCGTCCGCGGTTATGACCGCCATGTCGGGCTTGATGCCGTCGCTTTCACCCTTGTCGATGTAGACCGAGCGCGACAACTCGCTGCCACTGGATCCGATGACCTGCGCCGCCATGGTCCGCGAAATGAATTGTTCCTTGAAGGCAAGCAACGCCTGCAGACGCCGCGCCTGATCGGCGTCCTGGCTGATCCGCACCTGTTCCAGACTCATACGCTCGATCTGTTGCTTGAGATTGCGGTTTTCGGCTCGAACTCCGCGCAGGTAGAAGTAGTTGTGCCAAACGTTACCCGTGGAGGTTTGGACCCAATGCAGCACGCTCTCCAGAGGTGTGACCGCGCCCACAGCCCAAACGCGGATCAGGCGCGTCGGTTCGCTGTCAGTCGTCCGCTTGACCTGCACGGCCAAGCCGAGTACCTGGGCGAATAACACTCCCACCAGCACGATCAGGTTGCGGTAGCGTCCGAGGACGTCCATAACACAGGGTCTCAGGTCTCAGTTGTCAGGTCTCAGGGAACCGCCTTCCCTGAGATTGTCATCCGTGGGAGTTACTCGATCGAAATTTTCCGCAGCAGCTTGAAGTCCGAGAGCATCTTGCCGGTGCCGAGCACCACGCTGCAGAGCGGATCGTCGGCGATGGAAACCGGTAATCCCGTTTCCTCGCGGATGCGCTTGTCGAGGTTCTTGATCAGCGCGCCGCCGCCAGTCAGCACGATGCCGCGGTCGCTGATGTCGGCGGAGAGTTCCGGTGGCGTGCGTTCGAGCGCGACGCGGATTGCGTTCATAATCGTAGAAACGCATTCACTGAGCGATTCGCGGATTTCACTGTCATCTACTGTAATGGTTTTGGGCACGCCTTCGATCAGGTTGCGGCCTTTGATTTCCATGGTCAGGGGCTTGTCGAGAGGATAGGCGGAGCCGATTTCCATCTTGATCTGCTCGGCGGTGCGCTCGCCCACCAGCAGATTATATTTGCGCTTCAGGTAGTTCATGATGGCCTCATCCATCTGGTTGCCGGCCATGCGCACGGAGCGCGAATATACGATGCCGCTGAGCGAAATTACCGCGATGTCAGTGGTACCACCGCCGATGTCGACAACCATGTTGCCGCTGGGCTCGGTAATCGGCAACCCCGCGCCGATGGCTGCCACCATGGCCTGCTCCACCAGAAATACTTCGCTGGCCTTGGCGCGATAGGCGGAATCCATTACCGCGCGTTTTTCCACCTGCGTGATTTCCGAAGGCACGCCGATCACGATCCGCGGATGCACCAGCATCTTCCGGTTGTGCGCCTTCTGAATGAAGTAGTTCAGCATCTTCTCGGTGACCTTGAAGTCGGCAATGACGCCGTCTTTCATCGGCTTGATGGCCACGATGTTACCGGGCGTCCGTCCGAGCATCTCTTTGGCCTCTTTGCCCACCGCTTCAACTTCTCCGGTGTTCTTATTGATGGCCACGATCGAAGGCTCGTTTACGACAATGCCTTTGCCGCGCGCGTACACCAGCGTGTTGGCCGTCCCGAGATCGATGGCAAGGTCGCTGGAAAACATGCTGAACAACGAACGAAGATTGTGCGTACGCGATGAGCCGTTATGAAATCCGTTATTTGACATGGCAGTACTTCTCTCTCTCGAGAATTCGTCTCACCACCGGAACCTGGGCTTTCCTTAGTTTCCGCGTGAGTCGCTCTCTTGTGTTTTCCATTCTACTTGCATGTTCAGGAGAACCGGGTAGTCACCTGGGCACCGGTTGTTCCAAACACAATTCTGAACTTCGAATCCTCTACTGAATCACCACTTTCTCCTGGCGGGTGTTTACCCCGCCCTTCGAATTCTGCGCCGTGACCGTAATCAGGTTTTCTCCGTTCGGCAAGGGCGGCGTGAAATAGTGGAATGAACCATCGTCGCCGACGATCGGTACTTCCCTGCCGTTCACCATGACGCGCGCTCCGCCCTCGGTCTTGCCTGTCACTTCGATCACGTGACCGTGCTGGACAAAAGGATCGATGTCGAGCGACAGCTCTATTTTTTCCTTCGCCTTGACAATGATCGTAAAGCGATTCTTTTCGCTCTCCACCGATACCTTGCCCGCCGCGTCGTAGGACTGGATAGACCAATAATAGGCGCCGACGGGCAGACCCGTCACAACCACGCTCTGGGTCTCAACTTTGCGGTCCAACAACAATGACGAAAAATACGGATTGTGCGAAATGCGCAACCGGTATCCCGCGGCGTTCGTCATGGGCGTCCAGGCAAACTCCACTTCCTTCGACTTCTCGCCGGCGTTCATGAAAACGGGCATCATGTTCCCCGGCGTAATTGGCGCCGGCGGGCCGATTTCCGTAGCCCGTACCATGGTTTTCGATTCGCTCTGGAAACTCACCTTTTCCCAGTTCGACAGGTGAACCACTTCTCCATTGCGCTCGATTTCCCCGCTGCCTTTCTTTACCAGGATTTCGTGCTGGTCATCCTTGGGATTATTGTGCACCATGGCCGACGAATCCGGAGCGAGTGAAGCCTTCGCGCCGGCGACAATCACCTGCGACTTCGATCCCTGAACATAGGTCGCCGTAGTCAGGTCCACCGTTCCGGTCGTCACCGCCACCGACACGTTGGTTTGTTGCTGATCGTTGGCGGAGTTCTCTTCGATCACGATCAGCGAATCCTGTTTCACGGTGTAGTTGGTGCCATCGTTGAAAACAATCTTGGCCATGCCTTCGGCGCCGGTCTGCACCACGTCGCCCTTTTCGAGCGGCACGTTGTAGTCGGCATTGATCCAGCTGTTGCCATTGCCCTTTCGTACACGGATCGTGCCATCGAGCGCCGTGAAGTGCGCTTGCTGCGAAACCGCGGCCGACGGACCCTTGAGCGGAGGCGCGAGTCCCGCAACTTTGTCAAGTAAGCCCGCTGAGAGCAGCCCGGCCGCCTTCACCGTTGAGTCGGTGAATTTCGGAAAAGCCACGTGCATAACGGCGCCAAAGATCAGCGCCGCACCGAGCAGCGCCATAATCACGCTGCGGTACGTCACCGTCTTCCATGCGACGTAGAGCTCCGGCTTGAGTTTATTCGACACGAGCTGGTGCCAACCTTACTTCAAAATTCTGACAATACGGGATTTCTCTCACTCTGTGTCCATCATATCCCCGCTGGGATGGGTATTAAAATTGAGTCGGGCATGGACGGGTTACGAAAGTGTGACACGGAACCGCCAGGATTCCGGCTTAGTCACTATTTGTCGATAAGAGTCGAGTGGAATACACTCGGTTGTTCCTATGGACAATCGCCTCCTCGACTTTCTGCCGCGTTTGGCAGTCCCGGCTGCTGTCGGACTTGGTCTCGGGTTGCTCCGGAAATACCTGAAACCGGCCCCAACAAGCGAGCGAAAGGCCAGTGCGGAGGAAAGGCAGCGGGACGATACGCGGTTCCGAAAGTACGCATGGGCCGTTGGATTCGCAATGCTGGCAGTCGCGATTGCCATGGGTGTGGGGGGCTACGCTCTTTTGGCATCGATCAATCGGCACATTGCCGAAGCTGAGGGTCCAGCCTCTTTCCGCCTATTACCCAGCAAGGTGATCTGGGCCTTCGCCCCCGGCTTTGCTGCTCTGACGCTAACTTGGCCTTCAGTCTTCTTACTTTGGAAGCTCTTCGGAGACCGCGACCTGGCCGCGAGGTACCTCCAATGGAACGAACAGCGCTCCGGATTTGACACGCTGAGAGCGTTTCACTGGCTCAATTTGTTAATTGTTCTGCCGGTCGTGTCGGTTACCGTCCTTGCCCTGCCGATGCACTCTACGGTGCATGACGATGAGATACGGGTACGAGAGTTCGCTAGTCGGAGGTGCTTCCGCTATCCGTACGGTCAGGCCCGGCGTCTAGCCGTGACTGATGGGTTCAGAAACCGCGACGGTCAACTAGAGTCACGAGCCGCCATTCTTGTCGATTTTCGGCCTGGCGAGCGATGGTCTTCCGCCGACAATGGCGACTTTGAGCGTACTGTGGACAAGAAGCTGCTAGCCTTTCTGCAAGAGAAGACGGGGCTCTCACCGGTTTTTGCGGAAACCGAGTCGGACCTACCCCCGCTCGGTCAGCACTGATGGATGGGCGGCCCTCGCTTGCCCGTCTGCACCCCGGTTGTTAGCATGGAAGTTCTGCCACTACTCCCAGGAGGCTCCTATGGCGACCGATACCCTCACCAAGCCAGTGATAGCGGGGGGCACGACCACGACCAAGGTTTTCAAGAATTTCATAGACGGCGAATGGGTCGATTCAACCAGCGGGCAGACTTTTGAAGACCGCAATCCCGCGAATACGCGTGAGGTCGTCGCCATCTTCCAGCGCTCGAATAAGGACGATGTGGACGCCGCCGTGGATGCGGCCAAGCGTGCGTTTGCCAAATGGCGACTGGTGCCCGCGCCCCGCCGCGCCGAGATGGTCTTCCGCGCCGCTGAGATCCTGATCGAGCGCAAAGAAGACCACGCCCGCGACATGACCCGTGAAATGGGCAAGGTGCTCAAAGAAACTCGCGGCGATGTGCAGGAAGCCATTGACGCCGCCTACTACAACGCGGGCGAAGGCCGCCGCCTGTTCGGCCCCACCGTGCCGTCAGAACTGCCCAACAAGTTCGCCATGGCCATTCGCCAGCCCATTGGCGTCTGCGGCATGATCACGCCCTGGAACTTCCCAATGGCCATCTCTTCGTGGAAACTGCTGCCCGCCGTCGTCTGCGGCAACACCTGCGTGATCAAGCCGGCACAGGATACTCCCCTCTCTACCTTCAATCTGGTTCAAGCGCTGACCGACGCCGGCATCCCGAAAGGTGTCATCAATATCGTTACCGGCTTCGGCACCGAAGTCGGCACGCCGCTGACCGAACATCCGGTGGTCCGCGCCATCTCGCTCACGGGCTCGTCGGCGGTCGGAAGAATTGTGGGGGCCACGGCGGCCAAGAGTTTCAAGCACTGTTCCCTCGAACTCGGCGGCAAGAATCCGATGATCGTGCTCGACGACGCTAATCTTGAACTCGCCGTAGAGGGCGGACTCTGGGGTGCTTTCGGCACCACCGGACAGCGCTGCACCGCGACCAGCCGCATCATCGTTCAGAAAGGCGTTTACCGCGAGTTCATCGATCACTTCGTCGCACGCGCGAAGAAGATCAAGGTTGGCAATGGTCTCGACGAGACCGTGGAAATGGGTCCGGCGGTGAACGAGAGCCAGCTCAAGACCGATCTCAACTACATCGAGATCGGGAAAACCGAAGGCGCAAAGCTCGTGACTGGCGGCAACCGGCTAGACAAAGGTGAATATCAACATGGCTGGTTCCTCGAACCCACCGTTTTCATCGACGTCGATCCCAAGATGCGCATTGCGCAGGAAGAAATCTTCGGGCCGGTGGTTGCGATCATCCCCTGCGACGACCTCGAAGATGCGATCGCGATCGCCAATAACATCGAATACGGGCTGTCTTCGTCTTTGTACACAAAGGATGTGAACAAGGCGTTTGCCGCAGTGCGCGACCTCGAGACCGGCATCACCTACATCAACGCTCCAACCATTGGTGCTGAAGTTCACTTGCCCTTCGGCGGCACCAAGGCCACCGGCAACGGCCATCGCGAGGGTGGCATCGGCGCAATTGACTTCTACACCGAGTGGAAGTCGGTCTATGTGGATTACTCCGACACGCTCCAGAAGGCGCAAATCGACCGGCCGGAGTAAGAGGCAATCCACCAGCAAGACGCGCCGAGACGCAAATTGCGCCGAGATTTTTCAGCTCTCTCATCCCGAGCGTAACGGCGGTTCCGTAATCCTCGGCACTTCCGCGTAGATTGACTTCGTTTGTCGGACACCGCCAATTTGCGACGCCAAATAGGCGGCCCTCGTCGGGAAAATGTTCACGTATTTCTTGGACGCCTCCATCCGTGACCTTGTTGCTCGCTCTGCGCACCGCTTACCCTAGATGTTGGGGGGTGCGCTTTTCGCCCCTCCCGACGGTGTGGTCTGACCTACGATCTCGGTGGTGGTTCCCGGACGACATGCAATAAGAAGTGCCTGGCTTTGGCGTGGCTGGCATTGGCCGTGTTCTGCCTGGCGCTCGGCTCAGTTCCTATGCTGCGAGCCCAGTCGGGGGAGCACTCCGGTCGAAAGGTCATTCGGAGCCAAAAGCCCGATTATCCTCCAATCCTCAAGAACTCAAGAATCGGCGGGACCGTTCGCCTGAATGCAAATGTGCTTGCCAACGGAACCGTTGCCAATGTCCAAGTCCTGGGCGGCAATCCGATTCTCGCCGAGAGCGCAGTCAAAGCCGTGATGAAGTGGAAATACGCCCCTGGCGCGTCCGCGAGCAACGAGATCATTACGTTCGATTTCAACGACCGCTGAACTACGAACCATTCCGAACGCGATTTCCCCCAGCCCCGCTCCACTAACGGCCGGAGTAGGGGGTGAGGATCCCTTTACCGTCTCCTGCAATAGCAGACGCCTGGGCTCCCGCGTCCCGCGGGCGAGCGCACGCAGACCAGTGCCCACGCGGATTGCGCCCTCGGATACTGCACATTGGTAATCTTGTATGGGTGCCTTTCGATACCTATTCTTGCTGAGTCAGGTCATGTTTTCGCAAGCCCCCAGACTAGGACAGTGCGACGATGGCAAATCTTCTCTGCCGCGGTTGGACCTGTGGCGCATTCAAAAGCGCACTCACTCCTCTCGGTCTGACCGTGCTGCTCGTTCTTGCGCCCGTTTCTCGCTCCACCGCCCAGGTTGAGCGGGTGGATAGAGCAAACCGGAAAGTCGTCCGAACCAGCGAACCCGACTACCCCAAAATTGTCAAACATGCTCACATTGGAGGCTCGGTTCGCCTGAACGTCACCGTGCTCGCGAATGGGGATGTGGCAAAAGTGGAGGTCCTGGGCGGAAATCCGATTTTTGCTGAAAGCGCAACCAAGGCCGTCCTCAAGTGGAAGTACGCTCCGGCCGCCTCGCAAACCAAAGAAGAAGTCCAAATCAACTTCACGCCGGACTAAAGCTGCGCCTCACAGGATCCTCGGACCCAGATTTTGAGGCACCCGTCTTTCAGGTCTCAGATTTCTCGGCGCCCCTTGCATTCTGCGGTTAGAATTTTTACATGCCTTTGACACAACTCCGCGGAATTGCCCCTGCCGCTCGTCTGGAGAACGTCCGCTACGCGATTCGCGACTTGGCATGCATCGCCGACGAGCTCGCGCGGCAAGGACACAAAATCCTGCCGCTTAACATCGGCGACCCGCTCAACTTCGATTTCCAAACACCCGCCCACATGATTGAAGCCGTCCACCAGGCAATGCGCGACGGCAAGAATGGGTACTCTCCTTCCTCAGGGGTCAAAGAAGCGCTGGACGCAATTCGCGGCGAGGCAGCCCGAAAGGGCATCACCAACGTTCAGGATGTCTTCGTCACCTCGGGCGTCAGCGAGACGGTAGATATCTGCCTGACCGCACTGCTGAATCCGGGCGACAACCTGCTGACCCCGTGCCCCGACTATCCGCTCTATTCCGCGGTTCTCGCGAAGATCGATATTGGACTCAATACCTATTACCTGAACGAAGAAGATGGCTGGCAGCCCGATCTCGACGACATCAAGAAGAAGATCACGCCGCGGACGCGCGGGGTTGTGTTGATCAATCCCAACAACCCGACCGGCGCAGTCTGTACGCGTAAGATGCTCGAGCAGATTGCCGAACTCGCGCGCCAGCACAACCTGATCATCTTTGCCGATGAGATTTACGACAAGCTCATCATTGATCCGGAAAGCCAGGATGCCACCCCGCACATCGCAATGGCCGCAGTCGCGCCCGATGTGCCAGTCATTACTTTCGGCGGCCTGTCCAAGAATTACCTCGCCCCCGGATGGCGCATTGGGTGGGGCATTGCCAGCGGCGAAGCTTCCGTCATCAAGCAATATCTCGAAGGCGTGAACAAACTCCTGCGTGCGCGTCTCTGCGCTAACCATCCCGAACAGTACGCGATCAAGCCCGCGCTCGAAGGCCCGCAGGATCACCTCGTCGAAGTCAAACACAAGCTGCGCAACCGCCGCGATCTGACCATGAAATGGTGCGCTGAAACTTCGCGCGTGAGTTGTGTGGCGCCGCGCGGGGCTTTCTACGCCTACCCGCGCATCGACATCCCGGAAGGCGACGACATCTTCGTCACCGAACTCATCCGCCAGAAGCACGTGACGGTTGTGCACGGCTCCGGTTTCGGCCAGCGTCCCGGGACAAAACACTTCAGGATAGTTTTCCTGCCCGACGAGAAAACGCTGACCGCCGCTTATAAGGCGATTGGCGATTTCATGCGTGAGAGGTATCCCTAAGAAGATTGTGGAGAGCCGGGCGTCCCCGCCCGGCGTGGACGGACGAGACGCCCGTCCCTCCATCGTACAGCTCGTTAGAATCGAATAGTCGGCCCGAATGTCACGCGCAGATTATTACGGGCTCCGTTGTCGAAATAGATGTCGTCACCGACTTCCAGCCTCAGGCCCACCGGTCCCACGAAGCCTTCCACTCCGCCGCCTGGGTAGACAGCAAATTTGGCATCACCGTTGCCCACCGCTCCCAGTGCGCTCTTGAACCCCGTCGGAGGGTTCTGGGTATTGGTTGTGAAGCTGATAAGCCCCGCCTTGCCGGTCACGAACAGGCGAACCGGTCCCGATCCCGTCTGGAACTTGGGACCGAACAGGCCATGCAAAATGTGGGTCTGGGACCGGGCGATTGTCCCGTCGTCGAATGGGTTGTTGTAGCTGCGATCGAAGTCGTAGGCCATTTCAGCTTCGAGTTGGACACTGGGCCGTAAGTTGAAAGCGAGGCGGCCACCGACGCCAGCGTAATTAAGGCTGGGATCGGTGCGGTCCACCCGAAAATAATCCACGAACGCGCCCACTTCTACGTGATCCCCTCTTAGGGCTTGGGCAAATACGAATGTTGGGCTGGCAAAACAGAAAACGAGCACTGCAGACAAGACAAGACGCTTCATTCTTTCCTCCGTCTCCGCGGTCAGTTGACCCAAATCGTCAGCCGCGCACTTCGCCCCAAGACGGAGTAGCAGTAGCAAGAAGTGGCAAGCTGATCTCTCGGTTAGGATGCGGTCCCGAAGGATGAGGTTGGCACTAGCAGGAAGTCCGACGAAATCAATAACTTACTGTGAGAAGTGGCGCTGGGCGCGGAACTCAACATGAGATTACAGGCTAGAAATATTGTTCATTGATTTAAGAGCGCTCAGTAAATCCCAGGAATCAACGCCGGCACGTTGCGCGCATACTCCTCGAACTCCGAGCCAAAGGCCTCACGCAGCAGCCGCTCCTCACTTCGAATGCGGATGCAGGTTCCAGCCGCA
>Ga0210407_10002606_pt1 | contig 15366 bp, 10 predicted proteins | sample IncBWC27MmetaG_FD_150860 | JGI IMG/M metagenome (GOLD analysis project Ga0210407, IMG submission 150860) | Forest soil microbial communities from Barre Woods Harvard Forest LTER site, Petersham, Massachusetts, United States - Inc-BW-C-27-M | ecosystem: Environmental > Terrestrial > Soil >...
GCTCTTAAACATCGAGAAATCCATGCGATGGAAACCCGGTCCGTAAAATTGTGTGGGAGCGCCGCCCAGAGGAGCGTAGTTGGACTGCCCAATCGTGGTGGCCACGGGCGGGCTTTGGAAAGCTGCCGGGTTTATCCATTGATTTACGTTGTGCGGCCCCGAGGTTATGCTCTGGCCGGGAACCAGCAGGGCATCGCAGCCATAGTCGGATGTGGTGCTGATCACGCATCCCACGGTCCATGGCTGGCCGTCCTGCAGGGTCAGAATCCAGTTGGTGCTCCAGCCGCCAATCACGGCGTCGGCAGCCCCTTTACTGTTGCCGAGGAACCGGCGGCCGTGGCCGAAAGGCAGTTCGTAGTTTCCGCTCAGATGAAAGACTTTCGAAATGTCGAAATCACAAAGCCCATAATCTCCCCGAAGCCCGAAGCCGGGCAGCCTTGCGGCGCGTTCGCCGATGGCCGTTCCGTTGAGCACGTCCTGTGCATCCGTTCGGCACTTCGACCAGGTGAAGTTGGCTAACACGCTCAGGCCGGCGCTGAACCGGCGTTCGTAGTTGAGCTGCAGGGCGTGGTAGTAGCTGTCTCCGGCCATGGTGCTGTACGTGTCCCCGGTGGGGAAATCCGGATACGGCGCATGGCTGTAGGAGTTGAGCCCGGGAGGCAGGATCTGATTCGGGGAATTCGGGTTCATGTAGACGCCGAGGTGCCGAACGGTGTTTCCGACGTAGCCCGCCTGCACCGTCTGGTTGGGTGAGAGCTGGTACTGCAGGGTCAGATTGTAACCTTGAGTATAAGGCGTCTTCAGATGGTAGTCCTCACCGGTAAACGACGTTCCGCCCGGCTCGGCCGACGCTGCTGTGAGCGGGATGCCGGTAAGCCCTGTCTCCAGTGTTGCGATGGAGCCGTTTGGAAAAGTGATCGGCGCATTGGGTACAAGATTTGGGTACGACAGATTGAACTGGAACGGGAAATCGACGTACGTTTCGATCACGGAGTTTTCAAATCCGCCATAGAAAATGCCGTAGCCGCCCCGCGCCACCAGTTTCGGCGTAACCTGGTAGGCAAAGCCGACGCGTGGCGAGAAATTGCCCAGTTGCGAATGCCCCAAACCGGGAACGTTGGAACAAACAACGCTGATATTGTCCGCCTTGGCCGCAGTGTAGAAGTCCGGTGAAAGCGGCGTGCTGCACCGGTTTTTGGGCAGCAGAAATTCCGACGTAGCACTGGTTCCCGATGGGAGAAAATTGGACTGCGCGCCATAGCGCTCGACGATCTGCCCGAAGTATTCCCAACGCAGGCCCAGGTTGAGTGTGAATTTGGGCGTGAGCTTGATGTCATCTTGGAAATAGGTGCCGTAATAGTTGCGCACCATATCGGTGTTGGCAATGTTGGAGGCTTGCACGTTATCGGCCCCGCCCACAAAATCAGAGGCGCCCGCAACTGTGCCCGAAATAGGAGTGAGCAGCATCTGTGCCAGTCCCGTGTTGCCGCCACTCGTCGTGGGCACCTCGGTATAAACGCCGCTGAAATTCCATGCGCCGCGGCCCGACGGCGGCTGCAGGATGGAAAATCTCAGATGCTGGAATTCGAATCCAACCTTGATGGACTGCCTTCCAAGATTTTTGGTCACGTTGTCCGTGAATTGCAGAGTGTTGCTGTATTCAATGGAAGGCAGAAATTGGTTGCTGCCCAGATTCGTCAGACCCGAAATAAAGAACGTTCCCAGGCCGCCATTCGACGGGACCTGTGGAACACCCTGGATGCCGAACTGCGCCGGAACGCCGAGGGTATTGCCTCCGGGCTGAACGCGTGTGGTGTCGATGCGGTTGAAGCCCAAGCGAGCCTCATTGATCAAGCTCGGTGAGAAGGTGTGCGATTCGCTCAACGCTGCATTATCCGATTTCGCGGTCTGGATACCTTGCGCAAAGGAGCCTCCGTCGGCGATACCGGGGAATGGACCGGGAATAACCTCGGGGTTATCCACGTAACTCATCCGCACGAACAGGCTGTCCTTCTCACTGAAGTTCTGGTCCACCCGAACATCGAACTGATCGGCGTTGTTGCGGAGAACGGGGTTAGTCGTGAAGTTGTTAAAGAGCCCGGAATTGTTGGGAACAGGATAAAGGTTCAGCAGCTTGATCGCATTCGGATCGAGCCTGCTGGCGGGGATTATGTTTCCCGGAAAAGGCTCGCGAACGAATCCGATCTGACTCCCGGTGGACACGCCACTGGGGCACGCTGCCGTAATGCCGGTCACGGGGTCCGCGGCCCCACAGGTTACGGCACGCGTTGTGGAAGGGTCAAAGATCTGGCCGAGGGCCGTGGTTCGTCCTAGCAAGTCCGTGCGCGTTCCGCCCTGGGTGAGCAACTCCGACAGGTTGGTGTAGCCGCTATCCCGTTCGAGTGATGTGGGCACCGTGTTCGTGGAAGGGGCGGCCTGGCGAATCCGGGTGCCTTCGTAGTCGCCAAAGAAAAATGTCTTGTTCTTGCGGATGGGACCTCCGAACGTGAAACCAAACTGGTTCTGACGGAACTCTCCTTTAGGGATGCCGCCGGAGTTCTCGAAGAAATTTGCGGCGTCGAGTTTGTCGTTGCGCAGGAACTCCCAGGCATTGCCGTGGAATTCGTTTGTTCCCGATTTGATGGTCGCGTTCAGGATGGCGCCCGCCGAGCGTCCGGCCTCGGCGCTATAGTTGTTCGTCTGCATCTTGAATTCCGCAATCGCATCGACGGGCGGTTTGACAACAAAAGCCGTGCCGTTCAAGAAGTCCACCAGGTTTACGTTATTGTCGATTCCATCCAGCAGGTAATTGTTCTGTGCGGGCCGCAACCCATTGGCCGCGAAACTGCCGCTGGCGCCGAGACCCCGCGTATCCTGCTGGTCAAATGTCACGCCGGCGGAAAGCTGGGCGAGGAAGGTGTAGTTCCTGCCGTTCAACGGCAGGTTGTTAATGGAGCGAGCACCAATTACCTGCCCAACGGAAGCATCTTCGCTTTGCAGCAGCGGCGCTTCTCCCGTTACCGAAACCGTCTGGGTCATTTCGCCGGGAGGGAGCACGAAGTCGACCGCGACACGCTGCTGCACATTCACGGTCACGTGAGGATGATCGACGCGTTGAAATCCCTGGAACTCCGCCACGATGGAATAGGTGCCGATCTTGACCGGGGCGAAAATATATTCGCCGGTGGAACTGCTGGTGGTTGCCTGGACCGCACCCGTGTCCTCGTTAGTGAGAGTAATTTTGACGCCGGGAATTACCGCCTGACTTGTGTCCCTGACGGTACCCAGGATCGCACCAGCATCTACCTGGGCAAAGGAAACGGCTGCAGCAAAAAAACTAGGCAGTAACAGACTACCAGTAGATATCCTCATGACAGAGTCAGTGCCCTCCACTGAATTCTTGCTTGGGGGGATTATAACTCGAATCTCTGTTACGGGCGTTAAATGCGGTGAAACGCTTTCAAAATCTCGCGCATGGAATACTGCAGCGCGATGGGCCGGCCATGGGGGCAGCTCATGGGGCAGTCGGTTGCGGAGAGGGAATGCAGCAGCCACTCCATTTTGTTCTGATCCAACCGCATGTTGATCTTAATCGCGGCACGGCACGCTATGGATGCGGCAATTCCGCGGCGAATGTCGTCGAGCGACAAGTGACGCAGTTCCCCTTCGGCAATTTCCAGAACCTCATAGAGCACTTTCTCCAGATCGCCGGGAGCGATGGCGGCGGGCGCGGCCTTCACTGCGATGGTGCGGTTGCCGAATGGCTCGGTTTCGAAGCCCATGGATTCCAGTTCACCGGCAATGCGCGCGTATTCAATCTGCTGCTCGGCTGTCAGTTGCAGGATGAGCGGCATCAGCAGACGTTGCACCTCGACATTCCCGGCGGCACGCTGCTTTAGAACCTTCTCGAATAGAATCCGCTCATGCGCCACATGCTGATCGATGATCCACAGGCCGTCACGTCCGGCGGCGATGATAAAGCTATCGTGAATCTGCCCGAGCGGCCGCAGATCGGACAGTGCGGACAACGATGCCGATGGCGGAATAGCGTCGGCCGGAAAACTGCCGTGGGTTTCGGGCACGCGGAGCCGGATGCCGGCGGGCGACGGCTCGGTACCGAGCGGGATCGCGGCGTCGCCGAAATCGAATCGCGGTTCGGGTCCGCGCTCTTGGCGCAGATAGAACTCAGGCGCGGCTGTGTCGACTCTGTTATCGCCCGAACCATCTAAGGCAGGCTCAGTGGCTGGCAGATGCGACGGAGCGTCCGCCGCGGCTTCATTTTCCAGCATCTGCGAGAACTCCGAATACGGCAACCCGGCGGCCGGCTGCGCGGGCGAGACAGGCTGGGCGTACACAGCTTGCGGCGTGGGCGTCACGGCAAAGGCCGGTGCGGGCCGCGATTCAATCAACCGGCTGCGGATCATGTCGCGCACAAAATCGTGCACGAAAGATTGATGCCGGAACCGGACTTCGGTTTTCGACGGGTGTACGTTGACGTCAACCTCCGCGTAGTCGCATTCGAGAAACAGCAGCGCGAAGGGGTAGCAGGCAGCCGGCATCAGGTTGTGATAAGCGGAGGAGAGCGCGTGCAATAGAAGGCGATCGCGAATCAGCCGCCCGTTCACGAAAATAAAGATCGAATTGCGATTGCCCTTCTGTACCTGCGGCCGCGAAATAAAGCCGCGCAACCGGAAGAGTCGCGTGGAGGGCTCTTCGGGTTCCCGGCGAAACTCGGCAATCGCCTCCGAGGGAGGAACGGATGGCGGCGCCAGCAGAATCTGCTTCTCACAGGCGCCCAGGTCCACCAACTCGTCGAGCGCGCCCGTGCCGAATACTTGAAACACGCGCTCGCGCATCGTGGCCACCGGCGTCACATGGAGCAGTTCGCCCGGTCCGCTCGAAAGCCAGAAGGTCTTGTCGGGATGCGCCAAGCTGTAGTGAGTGACGAGCGATGCGATGTGCGCTAACTCGGTCTGGTCCGAGCGCAGAAATTTCTTGCGCGCGGGAACATTGAAAAACAGGTCGCGAACCGTGATGGCGGTGCCCGGCGCGAGCGCCGCCTCTTCCGAGCGCAGCATCTTGCCGCCGGCGATCTCGACGCACGAGCCGGTAGTTTCCTCCGCGGACCGCGTTTCGAGCAGCAATCGCGACACCGAACCGATCGAAGGCAGCGCCTCGCCGCGAAACCCCAGCGTCGTGATTGAGAGCAGGTCCTGGACGTCGCGCAGCTTGCTGGTCGCATGCCGCTCAAACGCCAACATGGCGTCGTCGCGCAGCATGCCACAACCGTCATCGATGACTCGAATCAGACGCCGCCCGCCATTTTCAATTTCGATGCGAAGAGACGTTGCGCCGGCGTCCAATGAATTTTCGAGGAGTTCCTTGACCACCGAAGCGGGCCGTTCCACAACTTCGCCCGCCGCAATCTTGTTGGCGACCTGGTCGGGTAAAACGCGAATGCGGCCCATAGAAGAAGGTGTTAGGTGCCAGGTTCTAGGTGTTAGCAAATTCAGGCACGACGATGTCTTTCTAACACCTAGCACCTAAAACCTGGCACCTAGCACCTATTGTAGTTCCCCGTGTTATCGTAGTCCTCAGTGTCATCGTCCCTTAATTTTCATCTGGAGCAGTACGAGGGGCCGCTCGACCTGCTTCTGGACCTGATTCGCAAGCAGCAGATCGACATTCGCGACATCCCCATTGCCAGCATCACCGCCCAGTATTTCGAGTACATGGAGAAGGCGCGCCAAATGGACATCGATTTGAGCGCTGAGTTCGTCTTCATGGCGGCGACTTTGATTTACATCAAGTCTAAAATGCTGCTACCCCAAGACCCCATGCTGGCCAAAGAGGGCGAGTCGGACGACCCTCGACAGGAGTTGGTCGACCGCCTACTCGAACACGAAAAGTTCAAAAATGCCGCTGAAATGCTCCAGCAGAAGCGTTTGATCGAAGATAACGTCTGGTCGAATCCTCAGGTGAAGGCCTTCATTTCCGAGGACGACGACCCGGGCCTGAGCGCCACGCTGTTCGACTTGGTTAAAGCATTTGGTGAGGTTTTGGAACGTACCAAGAACCGCCCAATTTATGAAGTGGCAGGCGAAGATGTTAGCGTGGCTGACATGATGCTTTACTTGAAGTCGATATTTCTTGCCGTGGGCGAAGATGAGCCGGTCTTCATCGTACGGGTTTTCGAGCAGCAGCGTACGCGGCGCGCCATGATCGCGCTATTTCTGGCGGTGCTCGAGATGGTGAAAATGCAAGCCGTTGAAGTCTGCCAGCAGGATTTGTTTGGAGAGATTGCTCTGCGGCGGTTGAAGTCGTTCGAGGCAGTTTTCGCCGGCGCCGACCCCGTATCCGCAATCGAGAAGGACTACAGATAACCAGGAATGGAAGACACATCCACATCTGAATCGACCCCCGAGGAAACTGTTTCCGCCGACGAGCTTCTCGGTGAAGGTCAAGGGCAGGCAGCGGCGTTTTCGTCCAGCGACACCGTGCTCAAGGCCGTGCTCGAAGCCATCGTCTATGTGACCGAGGAGCCGCTCTCGGCCATCCAGATTGCCGATGCACTCGGAGAGCCGCGCGACCGCGTGGAAAAGCTGCTGGAACATCTAGTTGCTGAATTCGACCGGCCGGAGCACGGCGTTACCATCCGCGAGGTGGCGGGCGGCTACAAGATGGCCACCAAGGCCGAGCATCACGAACGCGTCCGCGCCTTCGTCAAGAGCTTGCGTCCGCCGCTGAAACTCTCATTGCCCGCGCTCGAGACTCTGGCGGTGATCGCGTACAAGCAGCCGGTTACCGCTCCCGAGATTCTCGAAATCCGCGGCGTGCAAGGCGCCGGCGTGCTCAAGACGCTGCTGGATCGCAAGCTGATCGCAACGGCCGGGCGCAAAGACGTCATCGGCAAGCCAATCCTCTATAAAACGACCAAAGAGTTTATGGTCCAGTTCGGGTTAAAGGATTTGAGCGAATTGCCCACGCTGAAGGAGTTTGAAGAAATCCGGCGCCTGGCGGTATCGGATGAACCCGCACCGGTCGAGACGGACGAGGGCGCTGCGTCCTAGCGGGCATGCGATGGCGGAAGAACGGCTGCAGAAAATTTTGTCTCGGGCGGGCGCCGCTTCCCGCCGCAAAGCCGAACAGCTGATTCTGGAAGGCCGGGTTGCCGTGAACGGCACCGTGGTTACCGAGATGGGCAGCAAGGCCGATCTGGACCGCGATCACGTCCGCGTGGATGGCAAGCTGCTGCGCGCCCCCAAGAGGCTGGTATATCTGGCGCTGAACAAGCCCAACAATTGCGTCACCACCGTGACCGATCCGCAGCATCGAACGACGGTGATGGATCTTTTGCGCGGCGTCAAAGAGCGTGTCTATCCGGTGGGCCGGCTGGATTATCACAGCGAGGGTTTGCTCCTTCTCACCAACGACGGCGATCTGGCCAACGGAATTACATCGGCGGCCAGCCACCTTCCCAAGACTTATCTGGTGAAAATCAATGGGATGCTGACACCTGAGCAGGAGCAACATTTTCGTGACGGCGTGCCGGTTGAGGGCCGCCGTACTGCGCCCGCGGGCCTGAAAATGGCACATCGCGCGGAAAACCCGTGGTACGAGGTGCGGCTGTTCGAAGGGCGCAAAAACCAGATCCGGATGATGTTCAAACACTTCGGGCGGCTGGTGGAGAAGCTCAAGCGCGTCAAGATCGGACCCATTGATTTGGGACCGCTGAAGCCCGGCGAATTCCGGCATCTGAGCCTGGCTGAAGTTGGACAATTGAAAAAGGCAATCCAACGCCGAGGCAGGCCAGCAGCTCTCGGCGTCTCCGCGCCTCGACGTTAAAGCGACATGCCCAACCTTTCCGAGATCCTGCAACCCGGCCAGACGATTGCCGTGGTCGGTCTCTCCAGCAAGCGCTACCGCCCCAGCTTCGGGGTCGCGGAATACATGAAAAATGCGGGTTTCCACATCATTCCCGTCAACCCCTTCGAGAGCGAAGTGCTGGGCGAAAAATCCTATCAAAAGCTGGAAAGCATTCCGGAGCACGTCGACATCGTAGACATTTTTCGCAGATCGGAATTTGTACTTGAGATTGTCGAAGCTGCCATCCGAATCGGCGCGCGCGCCATCTGGATGCAGGAGGGCGTCATCCATGAAGACGCCGCCGCAAAAGCTCGCGCCGCCGGACTCGCAGTGGTCATGGACCGGTGTATCCTGAAAGAGCATCGCCGCCTGCTGGTCAACTCAAATTCTTGATTTCCAGTTGATCGCCGCGCTGCGTTCCGGTGCGCGCAATGGTTCCCGCAGGCAACTCCAGAACCGAGTGCGCTGTCAAACACGCAGAGGCGCGCCACGGCGCCAGATCCGGCCGGATCTTCTTGACGCGGTGTTTGCGATCGAGATAAATCACGTCGATCGTGAATTTCATAAAAAAACAGTGGACCGACTCGCAAGGCACAATCCATAGCCCGTCGCCCGGTTCCAGATGCGTATGCTTCAGCAGTCCCGTGCGCCGCTTGGCGCTGGTATCGGCCACCTCGGCCGCATCCGCCAGCACCACATCGCGCGTCAAATTGCGTACGTGGATTTTCAAACCTCTGGTTATAGCACGGCGAGGTAACGGACGATATCTTACCAATGTTAGATGTCCAAATGTGCCGAGTTCGAAGAGACTAAATACATTCTGCTCCCACTCAATAAGCGATGAACTCTCAATGTCCGCGTTCCCCGCTTTTTAGACTGAAGTTGGTGCTGTTCCACAGCGCCGCGTTCGTCGCCATGACGACTTTGATGCCGGCTAGCTTTGCGCAACAGATCCAGCCGGATACCATACCAGTGAAAAACTGGCCCGTGCCCAAGTGGAACGCTCAGAGCGCGTCCGCCGCGGGTAGCAGCTCCGCATTGGTGTTTATCGCCATCCCGCCTTGCCGCCTGATGGATACGCGCGTTGTAGGCGGTTCGGGCAAGACAGGCCGGTTCGGCCCTCCCTCGCTTGTTGCCGATCAGGCGCGCGTTGTTCCGGTTCCCTTGTCTAACTGCGGCGTGCCCGTGGCTGCCGCCTATTCGATGAACCTCGTCTCCGTCACACCGCTCGGACAGTCAGTCGCCTGGGTCTCGGCGTGGCCGGATAATGAACCGGCGTGGCCCGGGACAGTCATTCTGAACGCCGTGCAGGGCGGCAGGGTGGACAACTCGGCTATAGTGCAAGCGGGACCTGATGGGGGAATCCAGGTGCTGGCGACCGACAATTGCGACCTGGTGATTGACATGAACGGTTATTTTGTTCCGGCCACCACCATGGTAGGGCTGGCCGGACCCCCGGGCCCACCTGGGAACACCGGTGCGACGGGTGCCACTGGACCGCGGGGGCCCGTGGGCCCGCCCGGAACAGGGGGAGCCATCGCCTTTGCCGATTTTTTTGCGCTGATGCCTGGTGATAACTCTGGGACGGTTACGGTCGGCTCGGACGTATTGTTCCCGCAAGATGGACCTTCGTCAAACAGCTCCATCACTCGGTTAAGTCCGTCTCAGTTTATTCTATCTGCCGTTGGTACCTATCAAGTGATGTTTCAAGCGAGCGTGACCGAGCCGGGACAATTGGATCTAAGTGTCAATGCGGTTGAGCTGCTCTCTACAGTGGTTGGGCGTGCAACTGGTACCAGTCAGATTACTGGAATGTCTCTTGTGACTACGACCCTCCCCAATTCGCTACTAACGGTACGCAATCCAGGAAGTAATTCCACTGCGCTAACCCTTACGACAACTGCGGGCGGAGCGAGTCCCGTCTCGGCACATCTTGTTATCACGCAAGTCCACTAATCTTGTTAGATGCCGAGTCCACATAGCGCGCCCACCCATAGCGCTCGCTGACCCCAACGGACTTCTGAAGATGCCAGCCCGAGAAATTCGAGGCAGCGGCATAACGCAGCTTACCTTTGCGAACTGCGTTGTCCAAGGTAGAAAGCGTCTCTTCAACCGGAGTAAACGCGTCGAAGCCGTGCATATGATACACGTCGATATAGTCGGTCTTCAGCCGTTTCAAGCTTCCGTCGATCTGACGAGTCAGGTGACCCCTTGATGAACCAGCGTCGTTGGGACCTTCCCCGAAGGGAAACGTGGCTTTGGTGGAAATGAGTACCTTCTCTCTGGGCACGTGCTTGGATCGCCTGGCCAAGCAGCTCCTCCGAAAGCCCTTGCGAATACACATCGGCGGTATCGAAAAAATTGACTCCGGCTTCCAGGCAGATGTCGATGAGATGCGTGGCTTCCGCGACATCGGTCTCGCCCCATGCCCGGAAAAACTCGCTTCCACCACCGAACGTGCCAGTGCCAAAGCATAGAACCGGAACCTGCAGGCCGCTCTTTCCTAGCTGTCGAAACTCCATACAAGTTTGATAATCGCCGGCGCCGTTTGGTCGCAACATCGAGCCATTGAAACGGCCACAATGAAGACATGGCATTCAGTGTCCCGGAGCGGCTCGTGGCTAACTGCCGCAAGACGCCCGCGCGTGCGGCATGGCTCGATCGGTTGCCAGGCGCTCTGCGCAGCCTCGAAAGCCGGTGGTCCCTCAAGCTCGGCGGGCCGTTCGCGGATGACGTGAGCTGCGCCTGGGTAGCTCCGGTGGCGCTGGCGGGCGGCACCTCCGCCGTACTGAAACTCGGCATGCCCCACATGGAGGGCCAACACGAACTCCAAGGCCTGCGCTTCTGGAACGGAGATCCGACGGTGCGACTCCTTCAAGCCGACGATGACCTTGGCGCCATGCTCATCGAACGTTGCGAGCCAGGGACGGCGCTGCGCGCACTGCCGGAGCCTGAGCAGGATTTGGTGATTGCAGGTCTGCTGCGGCGGCTCCGGCGCTCGCCTTCTGCACCGCATCCTTTCCGCCCGCTGTCAGCCATGACGGACCATTGGAGTAACGAGACGCTGACCAATATCGACCAGTGGCCCGATACTGAGCTGGTTCGTGAAGGCCTTCGGCTTCTTAACGAGCTGCCCCGCACGGCCCCGGTTGAGGTGCTCCTGGCGACCGACCTGCACGCGGGTAACGTGCTTCGTTCGAAGCGGGAGCCATGGCTTGTCATCGACCCGAAGCCATTCGTCGGGGATCCGGCCTATGATGTCACGCAGCACCTGTTCAATTGCCAAGCGAGACTGAGATCGGATCCGAAGGGGACCATCCGGCGTATTGCGGACCTCGCTGGCGTGGATCGCGAGCGCGCTCGACTATGGACGTTCGCCCGCGCTGCCGCAGAGCCGCGCGATGACTGGAGGGACGACGATTCAATGACGATTGCGAGAGCCATCGCTCCGTAATCGGTTCGACGCTACCGCACCACTACCTTCTCCGCCGATTGATTCTCGAACTCATCCTGCACGCGCACGGCGATTGTGTGCTCGCCTGATGCCATGTTCGGCAGAGCGAGAGCGTAGTCGAGTTCGCGGGAATCGGACAGCTTGGTGACCGGATCGACCACCGTCCAGTCGCCGCCGTCCGCCGAATATTCGGCCTTAGTGATGACGCTGCGAGCATCGGCGACGTGCCAGCGCAATTCAATTCGAGTGCCGTTGCGCGAGCCCGCGAGACCGGTGATCCTCGGCGGCGTGTTGTCGATAACGAATACTTCGCTCTCAAGCCGGCCCGTAAGCGCGTCTTCCTTGGTATTGCCAGGCAGATCGCAAGCGGTCACGCGCAGCCGGTACTCGCCGTCGGGAAAAGCCGTCGAATCCCAACTGATATATTTTTCCTTCACCTTGTCCTTCAGCAGTTTCCACTCAGTCTCAGCTGCCCCGCGAATCTCCACCGTGTATATCAGGCTGTCTCCGTTATCATCCGAGGCTACCCACCGTGCGCCGATGGCGCCCTTGGAATATTGCAAAGCGGGGGTTGAAGTATTGTCCAGCGCCGTTGCGGCTGTCGTGTGGCTTGCCGCATTGCCTAGCGGCGCCAGATTCAGAGTCAGCGGCGCCGTTAACGGAAACACCGGCGTGGGGAACTTGTAATTAAACGGTGTGATCTCGATCTCTGAAACACGCGGCGCAACGTTTCGCGGAAGATAGGCAAGCTCGACGGAATCAAGCTGGGGCGAGCGGCCCGACTTATTGCTTGAATCCGCGGTCAGTGTTGCCTTCCATTGAATGAACCGCGTTGCGGGAGATGTGACGCGCGCGCCTTCTTCGGTAGTAATGGCATCCGACCATTTGCTCCAGTTTTCCTGCGGCCGGTCGAGATTTCCGCTGCGTGTTTCGATGGCGATGCGCCCGGCTGGCGCCGAGCCTTTGAAACTCAGCCGGCCCCACCGCGAAAACATGCCTGCATCGAACACATCCGATTCTATCGTTCCTTCGGGCTCGAGCCCCGGCCCGATTTCATAGACCTTTCCGACGTTTCCGGTCACGGCATAGAGTTTTCCATTTTCTCCCGCGAGCAGCGCTGTCACCTGTGTGGGCGCCGAGTTCACCAGCGCCGTATAAAGCGCGTCCGAATCCACACGATAGATGTAGCCTTTGTTCCCGGTGCCAATCAGAGGCTTGCCGGCCGCGTCGAATCCAATGCTGTAAATGACGTCGTGCGCGTGGCTCCAGATCTTCTCGGGGTAGCCGTCCGGATGGATGCGGTAAAGCTCCGAGCCACCGGAAATGCTGACACCGCCGCCTCCCGAGCTCATGGAAGCCGGCGGCGTTGCCGGTAGATGAGGTGCGTTCCCCGCCGCGGGCTGCGCGCTCGGCGCGGGTAAAGGCGGCGGCGCAGGCGCTGCCTGGGAAGCCTGCTGTTTCGCGCCCACACCGCCGGCGTACACCGATCCATCTTGCGCCACCGCGACGGAAGTAATCTCCCGCTTGCCCATTTCGTAGAGCACGAAGCCCTCACTCGACGGTGAAATTTTCATCACAAGTCCATTCGGCTCAGTGCCCGCGATGAGATTGCCCCGACCGTCGAGGACCATCGAGCGCACGTGCGTCTCTCCGCTTTTAAAAAAAATCGAACCTTTGCCGTCAGGCGTCACGCGGTGGATCTCGCCGGGATCGCCGGTCGCCACAAATAAGTCGCCTTTGGCGTCGAAGGCCAGCGCCCAAATGTACTTGGTCTTGGGGTCGTAGAAAACCTCTGCCTTGGCATCGTTTGAAACGCGATAGACCTTGCCGTCCGGCGCGGTCGCGGCATACACGCGATCATTTTTATCGATTGCAATAGCGTGGATCTCGATGGCTTGAAATTCCGTCAGCGTTTTCTTCTCTCCGCCAGGCGAGATCCGGTACAGTTTGGCTCCCGGCCCGCCTCCCGTATAGAGGTTCCCCTTGGAATCGCGCGCCAGCGCCCAGAGATAGGCGGAAGGAGAGTCGTACAATTCCTCGAAACGCGGCGCCAGCGTCAGCCGTCCGTCGCTGCGCAATGACAGGTTCTTGATGATTCCCTTGTCGAAGTCTGAAAAGTCGGTTTCAACCCAGGAGCGCGTTTGTCCGGCCCTTGCCCCCACGGCAAGCATGCCGAGATAGGCCAAGCCGATAAGTGATTTTTTCATGATCGGGTGGCGTTGCTTTCTACTACTTCACGGTGATCTTGAGCGAATAGCTGCCGCTGATCACATAATCAAAAGGTACCGACGCTTGCTCGAAAGCGCTTTCGGCGGACGTGACCATAGGACGATTTGATGTGCGTCCCGCCTGCATGACGTTCAGGACCGAAGCCGGCAGACTGGGCATGGTCTTGTCATCGTAATAAGCTGTCGGTGTGGCTTCGAGCAGGGAGATATAGAGCTTGTTGTTGCTTCGCTCCTGGTTAATGAGCGAAACCGTCTCCGGCACGTCCATGTAACGGTTCAGGTAACCGGCCATGTTCTGCATGTGGTTGAGGGTTTCGGCATCGCTCAACAGGATGCGGTGCTCGCCCTTGCTAAGCCCTTCGGGAACATGCACTGTGAAATTACGCTCGATGCGGTCGCCGCGATAAGGCCGCAGGAAAACTTTCACCGCCGCATCGTTGCCCGGCCGCACATCGCTGTCGGCTATCCAGGCGTTTTCAATGGTCGCCACCCGCCGTTCGGGCAACAGGTCCACCGTGACGCTCACCCGTTTCAGCCGCGGCGTCTTCACGGCGTTCAAATATAGCCGGTTGAATTTGTCGCCCCACCATCCCGCCAGCAGCATGGGCGCCGGCATGGGCATCTCGCCGGATGCCTGCATGGTATTGAGCGAGAGACTGCCGCCGCTGTCCAGATCTACTGTGCCGGAGAGACGGTAGGTGGCCTCGTCCATGAATTCGTTCAGGCCCGATACCGAATTGAATAGCGTGAGCATCATCAGGTAGGGCGTCCACTTCTGCTGATCGAAGACGTTGAAACGGAAATCTTTTTCACTTCTTACCGCGTTGTTATCTCCGAATGACCGCACGTTGACGGTCACCGGGATCATCTCCGTTTCCGCTCCCAGCACCCCCATGATGCCGCTGTGCCGGTCCTGATGCAGCGCGCCTACAATTTCGGTCGCGTTGGCGAATTTGTTGGGCTGAAATGCTGAGGAGAGCACCATGAGCACCTCGCCTTTGCTCATGGGCATGTCCACCGGCCCAAGATTGAAGAACGGATGGCCGAAAGCCAGCACGCGTTTGCCATCGTTATACGTGACCGTCCCCAGGCCCGTGATATTCATGTCGCCGGATACCAGCACGCCTGCAACGGCCTCACCCGGCCTGAGCGAATCTTTCCAATCGGGCGCGGGCTTGGTGGTGTAAATGGCTCCGCTCGCTCCGCCCTGCGCGGCGCTTATGCCGAGTTGCTGGAACAGCGGTCCAAATTCCTGCAGGACATTTTCGTGAAAGCCGGAAAACACCAGCGGCGTTTCGATGGGCGTCATTAGGGGCGCTTGGCGCGGCAAGTTTGGCGAGGCCCCGGCAGCCACGGCTTGCGCCAGCAGTTCGCTGGGTACGCTGACTTCGCGCCGGGATGCCGCTTTATCCGGGGTGCGCGCATCCATGGGGCGCGACTGATCGAAATCGTTAATCTCCAGCATCAACTCGATGGGAGTGATGCCACATATGGCATCCGGCGAAAAAATACTCAACCGCAGCGCAATGGCGCCCACCAGCTTTCCATCAATATAAACCGGGCTCCCGCTCATCCCCCCGGCGACATTGGTCCGCTGTGCCTTGCCACCCAACTTCGCCAGGATGATGTCCTGTTTCGGTCCCCAGGCATTTTTCCACAGTCCAAGGATCTCTACTGGAATGGCTTCGGGTTGCGTGCCCTGAAACACAGTCCAGGCCACACCTTTCATGCCGGGACGCAATGCAGAGGATTTGAAAATCTCGACTTTTCCCGACTTAGGGGGTTGGGAATCCAGCTCTTCCGCAAGCGCAGGAAGCA
>Ga0210407_10002607_pt1 | contig 15361 bp, 14 predicted proteins | sample IncBWC27MmetaG_FD_150860 | JGI IMG/M metagenome (GOLD analysis project Ga0210407, IMG submission 150860) | Forest soil microbial communities from Barre Woods Harvard Forest LTER site, Petersham, Massachusetts, United States - Inc-BW-C-27-M | ecosystem: Environmental > Terrestrial > Soil >...
GCGGACGTCAACGAAGTGCTGTCGCAGCTGGAAGGGTTTATCGGGCGGGTCGAGGGCGACATCGACGAATTCACGAAGCTGGCGCATCACCTGCAGGATGAAATCACCGCGGCGCGCATGGTGCCGATCGGGACGTTGTATTCGCGGCTGTCGCGCGCGGTCCGAGACGCGGCAAAATCGACTGGGAAGCAAGTCGATCTCGATCTGTCGGGTAGCGAAACCGAACTCGACAACAATATTATTCAACAGATTTCGGATCCGTTGGTGCACCTAGTTCGAAACTCGGTGGCGCACGGAATCGAACACAGCATCGATCGCACTGTCGCCGGCAAATCGGCGATGGGGAATATCATGCTGCGGGCCTATCACCGCGGAAATCATATCTATATCGAAGTGGAAGATGACGGGCGCGGAATCGATTACGAACGCGTCAAGCAGAGCGCCATCGAGCGCAGCCTGGTTTCCCCGGAGACTGCCGACCGCCTGACGGAACGTGACCTTCGCGAGATGCTGTTCCATCCGGGCTTTACCACCGCTCCGGTCAAGACGGAGCTGGCGGGCCGTGGCGTTGGACTCGACGTGGTACGGGCAAACCTGAACGCCCTCAACGGTGAAATCGATATTCAGAGTACCAGCGGGCAAGGCACGAAATTCACTCTTAAAGTGCCTCTCACGCTAATCATTTCTCCCGCTCTGTTTGTGCGCTGCGGGACGACGAACTTTGCATTGCCGCTGGCAGTCGTCGAAGAGATTCGCCGACTGCGTGCCGATGAAATCGAAGATGTTGGCGGAAAGCTGCTCACCAAGGTTCGCGACGTGGTGACGGAAGTCATCCGGCTGGACACGTATCTGGGATTGCCGCCGCTTGAGCCGGTCAACGGCTACTTCCGCATGGTCGTCGCAAACGCCGGAAACCGGCAGATCGGCCTCGTAGTTGAAGAGGTTGTTGGCAAAGACGAAATCGTCATCAAAAATCTCGGCGAATATCTCCGCCGCGTGAAGCTCTTTCCCGGCACGACGATCGCGCCGGATGGCAGCTTGATCCTGCTGATTGACTTGAACCGCATGGTGGCCACGGAACCGAACGAGCGCCGTGCATTGCAGGCCAGCGCCAGTGCAGCGCGCATTTTTGCACCGGGCTCAACCGCGGTTGCCAAAGGAACAATTCCGTCGGAAGCCATCGACCGCGTCGAGCAGGAGCGCGTCATCGTCGTGGCCGACGACTCCATCAGCGTACGCAAGTTCGTGGGCCGCATGCTCGAAAAGAACGGCTATCGCGTGAAGCTGGCGGCGGATGGCCTGGAAGCCGCGGAACTTGTGTCGCAGCATGGCTGCCATCTGGTGATCACCGACCTGGAAATGCCGCGCATGACCGGCTACGAACTAATGGTGCAGTTACGGCAGAGCCCGACGACGCGGCGTATTCCGGTGATGGTGGTCACGTCCCGAGCAGGCGCCAAGCATCGCGACCGCGCAATGAAGGAAGGCGCAACGTCCTTCCTCACCAAACCAGTTCAGGAAGATCAGTTGATCGCAGCAGTGGAACAACTCATAGGAACGGAAGCGACCCGACCGGTCGTTCCGGTGGCATAAACGAGCAATGGCTACCCCAAACAAAAAGTTTCGCGTGCTGATCGTGGATGACTCCGCCTTCATGCGCAAGGTGCTGGAGACGATCTTCAACGCCGACGATCAGCTGCAAGTGGCAGGTCACGCCAAGGATGGCCGTGAAGCGGTCTCCCTGGCGGAATCGCTCAAGCCCGACGTCATCACCATGGACATCAACATGCCGCACGTGGACGGCTTGCAGGCCACCGCGGAAATCATGACCACGAATCCTCGGCCCATCGTGATCGTGAGTTCAGAATCCAAGGAAGGCGCGGCAAGCACGCTGCGCGCCCTGGAACTGGGCGCAATCGAGTTTGTGGCCAAGCCCTCCAGCGCCATCGACCTGGACATGCAGAGCGTGAAGGAAGAGCTTCTGCGCAAAGTGCGCATGGCATGCAAGGTACGCGTTGTGCGCACGGCTTCTCGGCTCGCATCCAAGCTCCAAGACACCAGCGGAGCAAAAATGCGCCCGCAACCACCGGTCACTCCTCGTCCGGCCCCTACCTCTGGACTGGATCAGCGGTTTCCCGTTGTAGTGCTCGCGGCTTCCACTGGCGGCCCCGCCACGGTAATGCGCATTGCTCCCGGATTCACGCGCGACTTCCCTGCTGCGGTAATTCTTGTGCAGCACATGCCCGCAGCGTTCACAACGCAATACGCCGCTCAGCTTGCGGAATTCACGGAAGTTCGTGTGAAGGAAGCGGAAGCCAACGAATCGCTTCAGCCCGGCACGCTCTACATCTGCCCCGGCGGACAGCATCTTCGCGTAACGCCCACGGGCCGCATTCAGCTGGACGGCAGCTCCGGACGTATCGACGGCTATCTGCCTAATATTGACGTGACCATGGAATCGGTTGCGGCCTACGCAGGCTCCTTGAGCATCGCAGGCATACTGACCGGCATGGGCAGCGATGGAGCCAAAGGCGCGAAAGCCATCAAGAGCGCGGGCGGACTGGTGCTCGCGCAAGACGAAGCAACCTCTGTGATTTTCGGCATGCCCGCGGAAGCCATCAAAGCCGGTGCCGTTGACCAAGTGCTGGGAATCGACGACGTTTACGCCGCTATTGAAAAACGTGTTCTGAATATTTGCCGGCCGACTCCCGCAGGAGTCCGCTGATGCGAGTTGCAGCTGCCGCAAAGCCAAGCCCCGCGCGTTCGGAGCAAATCATCGTGTTTCGAGTTTGCGGCCAGCTCTTCGCCGTTTCCTCGGCCTCTGTGCAGGAAGTCCGCAGCAAGGACAGCCTGTCCGGAGCTTCCGTCGCGATTAGCGCTCCGGGGCTCCGGAAAGTGCGCCATGTGGTGCGGCGCGGAGATCGCTCACTCTTTATCGTGAACGCCGCCGTGCATTTCGATCTTCCGTTTTCGCCGGGGACGCTCATTTTCGTGCTGCGAAAGACTCGCACAGCGCTCCTCGTCGACGGCATTGAGAAGATGACGGCCATGACGCGGCTGCAAGCGCTGCCGCAATCTTTCTGGCACGAAGAACGGCAATGGTATAGGGGACTGACGGCGCTCGAACAGAATGTCATCCCGGTGGTGAATCCCGAGGGCTTTTTATCGCAGGAAGAGCTGGCGCTGCTAGATGCCGCCATGCCTCCGATCGAAGACCTTCCCGAAGTGAATCCTGAAGGAGCGGAAACCGCTTCATGACCGTGACGGTGGAGCTCGAGCTGCAGTCTTTCGTCCTGCTTCGGCTGGGCGAGCGGCGATTTGCCGTTTGTGCCAACCAGATTGCGGAGCTGGTTGCGCCCAGCCGCGTATTTCAGTTTCCGCATCGCACGTCAAGGATTGAAGGCGTCATTCTGCGGCGCGGGCGAATTGTTCCGGTTTGTGACGTGGCAAAAACACTGATTGGGAAAAGCTTGACCTCCCGCCGCCTGTACATGGTCGCCGTGCGCCACTACGGAGAGCAGACTGAGTGGGTGGCGCTGCCGGTCACCGGAGAATGCGAATTGATCACTGCGGAAATGACGGCCCCGGGCGAGTCCGACGCCGTACACGTGGCCGGTTGGCTCTCGCATGATGGTGACGTTATTGAAGTCCTGAACATCGACGCGATTACGCCGGGTTCGGACGAAGTCCTCGATTCAACGGCATCGCACGAAGCACTGGAGGCACGGCCATGATGGCTGCCGGGCGCCAGGGAAAAGTTTTGCTGATCGATAGCAACGTGTATTTCGCCAAGCGTCTGGGCGACGCGCTGAAGCGCGAAGGCTTTGAGGTGATCTCCAGCACGCAGGCATCTTTTGCGTTGACCACGCTGGAATATGACATGCCCACGGCGATTCTCTGCGCCACGAACATGCGAGAAATGGGCGCGCTCGAGATTGCAAGAATTATTCGCGCCGACGCCAAAAACGCCGCTTTGCCTATCATCGCGCTCGGCGACGGCAGCCAGCGTGCCTTGATGGAAGCGTTCCAGGCCGGTTGCGACGATTACATCGACCGGCACCAGTCTCCTCCGGTCCTCGCGGCGCACGTGAAGCAAATCATTGTCAGCAAGGCGGAAGGATTCCAGCCGACGCAGATGCTGACCCAATCGGATACCAGCCTGAGTGGCAGCCTGACACACCACGACCTTCCGGGCGTGATGCAGATGCTCGGCCATGCTCACCAGACCGGCGCGCTGCACATCAACGCCGGCGTGACGGATGCCGTGATGTTCTTTGACGCGGGCGAAATTACTCACGCGGAATGCGGGAATCTGTTTGGCGACGAGGCCGTGATTCACATCCTGAAGAGCTGCGAAAACGGCGGCGAGGGTGTTTACAAGTTTGCATACGGAACAGCCTCGTCGCAGCGCACCGTGCTGCGTTCGGCCACCGATCTGATGCTCGATGCCATGCGCGAATACGATGAAGGCACGCGCGACATGGCGGACAAGGAAGCGCAATGAGCGAAACCATGACCGTTCCTCCGCTGGGCGAAGCTACGCCCAAGCGCACACCCACTGTCTATTTCATCGACGACAGCGCCACCATGCGCGAAGTCATCAAGATCGCTTTCCGTCGTGAAAACATCAACGTCATTACTTGCGCCGATGCGGCTTCCGCACTGGCGCAGTTCGGCGAGAATCGCCCCGACGTGGTAATTACTGACGTCATTATGCCGGATCAGGACGGCTACTCGGTTTGCAGCCAGATCAAGCAGAATCCGGAATTCTGCGAGACTCCCGTGGTATTGATGTCCGGCGTTGTAAATAAAAGCGTGGCGGACAAAGCCGTCTCCGTAAAAGCCGATGAATTAATTCGCAAGCCCTTTCAGCCGCAGGAATTGATCGCGCGTGTGAAGAGCCTTCTTGAGCCCAAGGGCTCTGCACCGGCTCCCGCGTCCGAACGTCCGGGATCCTCGAACGCCCTGAGCAATCTTTTCGCGCCTGCTCCGGTTCCTGTTGCACCACGGAACGCCGCGCCTCCTGCGGCAACAGCACCAGAATCTGCATGGCCGCGTGCGCTCGCCGAAGCATTCACACCACGGCAACCGGCACAAGCACCGCATGGCGCGCCACAGTCCGCAAATCCAGCAGTGCGGCAGGCGCCCACGGCTTCCGACGTTCAGAAGCTGCGCATCGAGATTGCCCATCTTGACTTGCTCGTCAAGAAACTCCAAACCGAATTGCAAATCGAACGCCAATACAATCAGGCTCTCGAAACCCAGATTCGGTCTCTCACCGACGTAGAATAGCTATTTAAGACCTGAGGGCTATTTACCTTTCGCTTCGGTGGTGCTCGCCTACCCAGTTGACCATCGAACATGGATTCAGTAGCCTCATTTCGCGGCTTGCAGGCGCGTTTTGTCAGGGGGAAGGCCTGAATGGGCAAGAAGCAAGAAATTGAAATTAGCCGCCGGGAATTTGCGCGGCGAGCAGCGATGATTTCCGCGACTGCCTCGCTCGCCCCCGCAAATCTATGGGGTGCTGAGGTGACTGGCCCCGCGGCCCAGGCGCAACAGCCACCAACTCCACCGAAACTGTCCCCAGAGAGCCAGACCGAGGCCGATTCGCGGCTCCGGGTCATTCTGAACGAATACGGAAGCCGATTCTCCGAGGCGCAGAAGACCGATCTGCGGCGATTGTGCTCGGAAGCGCAGCCGGGACTTGATCGCCTGCGAGCCTACGCCACAGGGAATGGAGACGAGCCAGCGCTCTACCTGCGGCCTTTGATGGAGCGGGAGAAAAAGCCTTCGCCGATGCCCGCCGCGGCAAAACCGGCAGTTGCGCCCAAGAAACCCTGAGGAGCCTCCCGAATGCCTGGCGAAGAACTCTTCTATCTTTCGGTCAGTGAACTCGCGAAACGTATCGAATCGAAAAAACTTTCTCCCGTCGACTTGACTCAGGTTTATCTGGACCGCAGCCAGAAGCTTGGGCCGCGATTCAACGCTTACGCGCGGCTCACGCCGGAAACCGCGCTAGAGCAGGCGAAAGCCGCCGAGAAAGAAATTCAACGCGGCCACTATCGCGGGCCGCTGCACGGGATTCCTTATGCCGCGAAAGATCTTCTCGCCGTAAAAGGAGTTCCCACAACCTGGGGCGCCAAACCCTATGCCAGCCAGATCTTCGATTACAACGCTACGGTGATCGAGCATCTGAATCGCGTCGGTGCGGTGATGATCGGCAAAGCGTCGATGATCGAACTTGCAGGCGGAATGGGCTATCGCTTCGCATCGGCGTCGCTGCAGGGCGAAGCCAAGAATCCATGGGACACGACGTGCTGGACGTGTGGATCGTCTTCCGGCTCCGGAGCCATCGTGGCCGCGGGGCTTGCGGCCTTCGCCATCGGGACGGAAACGTGGGGCTCGATCATTTGTCCGTCCGCCTTCTGCGGCGCCAGCGGCCTGCGGCCCACTTATGGCCGCGTCAGCCGCTACGGAGCCATGGCGTTGGCGCCTTCGATGGACAAGATTGGTCCGCTGGCGCGCTCCACTGAAGATTGTGCGCGTATCTTTGCGGCTATCGCCGGCCACGATCCGAAGGATCGCAGCACACTGCCCATCGATCGCGCGGCATTCACCTATTCGCCATCGATTGAGCTGCGTTCGCGCCCGCTAAAACTGGGCTGGCTCACAAACGCCTGGAAGTCACTTGACCCCAGCATTGCCAAGCCTGTGGACGCGGCTGCGCGTGTCCTGAAGAAATTCTTTCCCAATGTGAAAAATACCGTACTACCTGTAGGCCCCTGGGAAGATGCCGGTGGCATCATCGTTGCAGTGGAAGCCGCGGCTTCTTTTCGTTCCCTGATTCGCTCCGGGAAAGTCAGTGAACTGTCGGATCCGTTGGGACAAATCGCCGGCTATGTGAATGAACAATATTCCGCTGCCGATTACCTGCAAGCGCTGAAGGTAAGGGAAATCCTGCAAAAGAAGATGGAAGAACTATTTGATTCGTTCGACGTGCTGATCACGGCTTCGCAACCCGTTCCAGCGACTCCCCTCGATCTGAATCTCGAAACCGGCTTGGTCTTTCCGGACCCGCTCGGGGCCATCGGGAATCTCTGCGGCCTGCCCGCGCTTTCTGTGCCTTGCGGGTTCACGGAGAAGAATCTTCCGGCGGGATTGCAATTCATCGCAAGAGCAGGCGACGACATCGCTGTCCTCCAGGCTGCGCGAACGTTTCAGCAGCACACGGACTGGCACAAACGGCATCCAAAGCTTCATTAGGAAATTGCCTGGAAGAACGAAGCGAGTGGCTCTTCTCCGAATCAAGCTTTCTTTAAGATGTCGTGTACCGCGCGCAGAAATGCCCAACGGCTGAACGGCTTCGTCAAAAGCCGGATGGACGCGTCTTCCACTAGCGATTCCGCGGCAGCATGCTCGCTGTAACCGGACATGTAAAGGACAGGGAGCCCAGCCCGCTTCCGTCGGAGGAACGCGCCCAATTCCTGACCGGTCATCCCCGGCATGACCATGTCGGTTATCAGGAGATCAATGCCCCCTACCTGCTTGGCCACAAGTTCTATCGCTTCCGCGCCATTGCGCGCCTCGATCACCGTGTAGCCGCCGGATTCCAGAAACTCCCGCGCCACTTCCCGCACATCCTGTTCGTCTTCCGTTAGCAGGATCGTTCCCGCGCCCCGAGGAGCCTCTGAATAGGTTTGCGTCGAGCCCATTCTTTCCACCGGCTGGTCCACGCGAGGCAGATAAATCTTGAAGCAAGTTCCCTTGCCCAATTCACTGTAGACCCAGATAAATCCGCCGCTCTGTTTCACCACGCCGTAAACCGTCGCCAGCCCCAGACCCGTACCCTTTCCCTGCTCCTTGGTGGTGAAGAAAGGCTCAAAAATGTGCGCCTGCGTCTCCGCGTCCATTCCCGTGCCGTTGTCGGAGACCGCTAGCAATACATAGCTTCCCTTCTGGATCGCCGGGTGCACGGCGCTATAGGCGCTGTCCAACTCTTCGTTGGAAGTCTCGATCAGCAGTCGCCCGCCACCGGGCATGGCGTCGCGCGCGTTGACAGCCAGATTCATTATCACTTGTTCCATCTGGCTGGCATCCGCGCGGATGGCGCCCAAGTTCGGCGCGGTACGCATAACCAGTTCGATGTCTTCTCCAATCAGGCGGGGCAGCAATCTCCCCATGTCTTCGACAACGCCATTCAGATTCATCACGCGTGGCTGCAACAGTTGCATGCGGCTGAACGCAAGCAGTTGACGGGTGAGCGTGGAGGCACGATCCGCAGCGCGTTCGATCTGCTCGACTTTTCGCTTAACCTGTTCGGGGCTCGGCACGGCGTTGAGCAGCAGTTCCGTGTGCCCCTTGATCACCATTAGGAGATTGTTGAAGTCGTGGGCTACGCCGCCGGCCAAACGCCCTACGGCCTCCATTTTTTGCGCTTGGCGAAATTGCTGTTCGAGGAGGCGCCGCTCCGTAACGTCTTGCGCCACCACCAGGCGGACACGCCGCCCTGCATAATCCAATTCGTGCGCAATGATTTCGACTTCCATGAGCTTGCCGTCTTTTTTGCGGTGCTTCCAATTACCGTGGTAACGCCCTTGGCCGTTCCATTGCCGGAAGGGTTCGAGGTCCTTGTCCTTCTCTTCGGGGCAAAGGTCCAGGATGCTCTTTTCACGAAATTCATCGTACGAAAAACCATATTGGCGAACCGCGGCATCGTTCACTTGCAAAAATCGCAGCGTCTCGCGTTCCAAAACCCATGTGGGCAGAGGACTATAGTTGAACAGCAGCCGAAACATCTCCTCGTTCTTGCGCAGCGCGTCTTCAGAACGCCGCCGCTCGATGGCCAGAGCAATGTGGCCGCCGACGGAGCTCACGAACTCCAGGTCGCGCTTGTCATAAGCTTGTTCGTTTTCGTAATGCTGGACGACGAGCACCCCGATCGTCGCCGTAGGCGTCCTGAGCGGAACACCCAGCCAGGCCGGCGAAGGGGAACCCACTAGCTCGACCTCACCTTGTGCCGCAAGCCGGTCGAATTCACTTTGCGGAATCAACATCGCCGTACCCGTGCGGAAAACGAATGCCGTACAACTGCGGCCGACCCTTTGCGGTGGAGGAGCGACGTCCACCTGATCGGCAAAAAATGGAAACGCAAATGTATCGGTCTCCGCTTCATGGAGTGCCACGAAACAGTTTTCGGCGTACAAGACTTTTTTCAGCGCTTGATGGATGCCCGAGAGCAGTTCGTCGAGGTTTGCCGTTTCATTGAGAGCGTGGACCACTTCGGCGATGACTTGTCGCTCGGCTTCCATGCGCTGCAGGTCGGTGACGTCTCGGAAGTTGACGACGATGCCTTCAATGGCGGGAAGGCTCGTATGGTCTCTGGCCGTCGCGTCGAACCAGCGCCAGCTTCCGTCTTTGCTTCGAAGTCGGCATCGACAGCTGTTTGCCACGCCGCCGCTGCCCGCAAGCTCGCGGATATGCTTGTGAAAGCCGGCAGACTCATTCGCGTGAAGCAAGGACGCTATCGGCCCGCCCGCTAGGTCTTCGGCGCGATGGCCAAGCACGCGGGCAAAACCCTCGCTTGCGAATTGAATCACTCCATCCGGGCCCAGAATCGCGATGAGTTCGCGAACGGAATCCAGCAATGTGGCGAGTTGTTCGGGGCCGGTAACCGTGGCCTGTGGAGAGAAAACTCGATGTGACATATAGTCGCTGCTCGCGACACCTGCCCGCGCATCGAGCACCGCGGGCAAGGTGAGTCCTGCATCCTCCGTTGAATGTAGTCGTTCTACGGCAAACTTAGGTCCGAGGGAAAGCCAATACGCTTAGCATACGGAACCTTCGCCGGAGTGGAAGCGATTGCATCGGCTGGTGCGGCGAAACGATGACTGTCCTAAGGGACAGGGATGCCCTTTCAATCAGGTGTCTTCTTGTCGAGTTGACCGTGTGTTACGCTCGCCCGCTATTGGACGTCGGCACACGGCTATTGTGACGGCCCGCACAAATTTGCTGAGGAGGCGATTCTGCAATGCACCGACATATGGAAAGACATGTTCGTCATGGGACTTCCCCTGCTGGAGAAAAATTCTCCGGCCGATCCTGGTCTATGCGTTTCTGGTGATCAGCCTGCGGCTCTCCGGGAAGCGTGAGCTCGTGCAGCTCAATCCCTTTGACCTCGTTGTTCTACTGACCCTTTCGAACACGGTACAGAACGCCATCATCGGCGAAGATAACAGCGTGCTCGGCGGAGTGATTGGCGCAACTTCCCTGCTCATCACCAACTACCTGGTCGTGCGCTTCCTCTATGGCCACCGGAAACTCGACCAGCTTGTCGAAGGCAGGGCCGACGTTCTGGTTGACAATGGGAAAGTAGTTACCCGGCACCTGAAGAAGGAACTTATCACCATGGCGCAGCTGGAAGCCGCCGCCCGCAAGCAAGGATTCGAATCACTCTCCGAAGTCCAACAGTGCATTCTCGAACCCGGCGGCACGCTCTCGTTTCTTGGCAAGAAGCCGGGAACCGAAGATGTCCGACACCAGGATCTAGTCGCCAGGCTGGAGCGGCTGACCCAGGAAATCAGCCTCTTAAGGAGTTCTCAGCCGCCGTCGCGCGCCTAGATCAATGCAGAAGAAAGGCTGTCAACGCAATTACAAAGCCCGCTGCCCCGATCAACATACCGCCAAACCAAAACAGTTTCCGTTTGGTCAGCATAGTGATGGAACAAATCACCAATCCAACCTCCAGCAGAGCCTCGCCCCCGTCAAAACGGTCACCCTTGTGCCCAGCCACGTCACGGTCGGCCGCTAGTTCTTTCGCCTCTTTGCTGATATCTTCCTTGTCGCTCTGGTAGTGCTCAACTTCCTTTTTGTACTTTTCTCGTAGCGCTTCCCCCTTCTCCTTATCCATCGTCGAAACGATGTTCACCACATCGGAAAATCCCTGCGTCTCGTGTAGCCGGACGCTCTTGGCCTGGTATTGCGCCCATTTGTCAGCGGACTGACTTTGCCTGAGCAACTCTTCGGTGTGTGCGCGATGGCCCATTAACGTCACCGACGCGGCCAGTACCGCCATGATGGAAATCGTGATCGAGACAGGCAGGACCAGCGGATCATCCTCTCCACCGTGATGTCTCTCGGGAAGTTCGAATCCCTCTCCCATACCTGCACTCTCCTTGGGTTAGATTAAACCGCTGAATCCAAAGAAATAAGTTTCAATGCTTCATTTGCCGCCGTAAGTGTACGATCGACGTCTGCCGAAGTGTGCGCCGCGGAAACAAACGCCGCTTCGAACTGCGACGGCGCAAGGAATATACCCCTGTCCAGCATTTCCCGGAAGAATCTTGCATAGCGCCTCGTGTCCGAGCGCTTGGCGTCCGCGTAATTCCTTACCGGCTCTGCCGTGAAAAACATTGTAGCGAGTGACCCGACAGCGTTGATCTGCGCCGCCACCCCCGAATCCCTCAGCCCCGCGCGAAGACCCGACACTAGCCGCTGCGCCATCTGCGCCATTTCGTCATACAGCCCCGGTTTCGTCAGTTGTTTAAGCGCTGCAATCCCCGCCCGCATCGCCAGCGGATTCCCCGCCAGAGTTCCCGCCTGATATACCGAACCAAGGGGCGCGACATGGTCCATTAACTCCGCGTGTCCTCCGTATGCCGCCACCGGCACGCCACCACCAATGATTTTCCCCAGCGTCGTAAGATCCGCCTCAATCCCTAACATGTCCTGGACGGAACCGTAACGCAGACGAAATCCCGTAATCACCTCGTCGACGATCAGCAACGCGCCGTTACGCTGAGAAATTTGACGCAGCCCCTTCAGAAAGTCCATCGCCGGCGGAACAACTCCCATGTTCGCAGCGATAGGCTCTACGATCACCGCGGCAATCTTTTCCTTGTGTTGCGCAAATACGCGTTCAACGGCATGCAGGTCGTTGTACGGCACATTCAGGGTGAGCGCCGCGAGGGCCTCGGGCACACCGGGACATTCCGCGATTCCAAGCGTGGCCAAACCAGAGCCTGCCTGCGAAAGAAAACTGTCCGCATGCCCGTGGTAACAGCCCTCGAATTTCACGATGTAGTCGCGCTTCGTCACGCCGCGCGCCAGCCGCACCGCGCTCATCGTCGCTTCCGTCCCGCTGGAGACAAAACGAATCTTCTCGATGAAAGGGATCGCCTGCGTGATCAGTGTGGCGAGCTCGACCTCCAGCTCCGTGGTCACGCCGAAACTTGTCCCACGCTGTGCTTGATCCGCAATCGCCGCGCTGATTGCGGGGTTCGCGTGCCCCAGAATCATCGCGCCCCACGAACACACATAGTCAAGCAGCTTATTGCCGTCCGCGTCGTAGAGGTGCGCACCGCTGCCGCGTTCAATGATTAGCGGCTCCCCACCCACTGAACGAAATGCTCGCACGGGACTATTCACGCCGCCGACAAGGACTCTTTCGGCGCGCTCAAAAATCTCTCGCGAACGCTTGCGCTCGCGCTTCAAACGGGGTTCTGTGGCGCTCATGCTTTTCTTGGTCAAAGAATCACGGCTTCAGCCAGCGTGCGACGTCCTTGGCGTGATACGTCAGAATGATGTCAGCTCCAGCGCGTTGAATTCCCATCAAAATCTCCAGGACGACGCGCTTCTCATCCAGCCATCCCTTTTGGGCCGCGGCCTTCACCATCGCGTACTCGCCGCTCACATTATAGGCGCCGACCGGAACATCAAACGCATCGCGCACTCGACGAATGATATCCAAGTAAGGCATCGCCGGCTTCACGAGCACCATGTCCGCGCCTTCTTCCAAATCCAGTTCCACTTCTTTCAGAGCTTCGCGTGCATTGGCAGGGTCCATCTGGTAGCTGCGGCGATCGCCAAATTGTGGAGTAGACTGCGCCGCTTCCCGGAAGGGTCCATAGAATCCGGACGAATACTTCGCCGCGTAAGAAAGAATCGCGATGTTTTCGAACTTGTGCTCGTCCAACATCTCGCGGATGGCCCCGACGCGTCCGTCCATCATGTCCGAGGGCGCGACTATGTCCGCGCCAGCACGCGCATGAGAAAGAGCTTGCTGCGCCAGAATCGAAAGTGTGGCGTCGTTTGCTACTTCTCCATTCTCGATAACGCCGCAATGACCGTGATCGGTGTACTCACATAGACAAACGTCCGTAATGACCAGCAGCTTCAGCTTTGCCTTTCGAATCGCTTCAATGGCCCTCTGCACCACGCCCTGCGCGCTTAGAGAACTCGCCCCACGCGGATCCTTCGTTTCCGGTAATCCGAAAAGAATGATTCCTGGAATCCCGAGCGATTCTACCTCGCGCGCCTCTTCCACAATCTGGTCGGACGACTGTTGGTAAATGCCCGGCATGGAACTAACTTCCTGCCGTACCTTCATCCCCGGGCAAACGAACATTGGATAGATGAGCCCCGCAGCTGTCAGTCTCGTCTCTCGAACGAGGTCGCGCAGCGCCTCGTTGCGCCGCAGACGCCGCGGCCGATGTGTCGGAAAACTCATCCTCGTTTCACTCCTGCTGCAGACTGCCTGATCGCGCGTGCAAAATATTGCTCCAATGCCTGAACGACCGCCGCGGCGGTCGTGTCCGCAGCCACGACAAGTTGCTCGGCGCCTGCATCCTGCAACGCCCCTGCTGTGACGGGCCCGACCGCGGTTATCGCCATTCTACCCTGCAGGCCTTGCAACTGCTCTGCGCCGGCTATTTCCGCGAAATGTTGTACGGCGGAAGGGCTGAAGAAAAGAATCGCATCCGCTTCTCCCGCAACAATTCGCCCCAGATTGTGCTTGTCAACATCCGTTGGCTGCAAGGTGCGGTACGCCACCACTTCCGTGACTTGCGCTCCCTGCTTCTTGAGCGCCCCCGGCAAGTCCGGATTGGCGCGATCGCTCCGCGGCAGCAGCACTTTTCGCCCGCGCAAATGCTCTCCCAATTCGTCCGCAAGCGCGACGCCGTTGTGGACCTTCGCCACATATTCTATCGGCAGTCCTGCGTGCCGCACGGCTTCGGCACTAGCTGGACCGACCGCAGCAAACGCCGGCTTGTTCCCCGCCCGGCTCAATGGAATCTTCAGACTTGCGCTCCGCGCCGCAACTGCCCGCACCGCTTGCCCGCTCGTAAAGATCACCCAGTCAAATCGCTCGGCCTCCGCGATCGCTCTATCCAACGCCGTGAAATCGTCCGGCTCGGAAAACGCAACGAGCGGGAGAATCAGTGGAATCGCTCCCAACGCCGAGAGCTGTTTGGAAAGCGCCTCGCTCTGCGCCGCGGCGCGCGTGATGACAATCCGCTTGCCCTTTAGCGGCGTTCGCTCCCCTTCAGCCACGCTGCCGGCTCACTTCCTCGAGAATGGCCTGCGCGCCAGCCTCGATCAACATCCGAGCCATGTGCTCCCCAAGCTGCGCCGCCTGATCTGGCGTCGCAGTCGCCCGCTGTTTCACATATTGCACACCGTCTGCGGAACAGACACATGCCTCGATCACCAGTTCGCCGCGCTCGATGCGTGCCCACGCGCCGAGCGGCACTTGGCATCCGCCTTCTAACGCTCCCAGAAGCGCTCGCTCCGCAATAATCGCCGTGCGCGTTTCCCCATCGTCTAATGGCGCCAAAATGTCCGCCGCCTCCGTGTCCTTCAGCCGGCATTCCACCGCAATCGCTCCCTGCCCCACTGCCGGCATGCAAACCTCCGGCGAAAGCACCTCGGAAATTCGCTGGCTTAGCCCGAGCCGGTCCAGTCCCGCCTTGGAGAGCATAATCGCCTCGTACTCCCCGCTTTCCACCTTGCGCAGACGCGTATCCACATTTCCCCGCAGATCGCGAATGTCCAGGTCCGGCCGAAGATGTAGCAACTGCGCTTGCCGCCGCAGGCTGCCTGTGCCAACGCGTGCGCCTTGACGAAGACTTGCCAGGGTGGCCCCCACTAGACAATCTCGCACGTCATCGCGCCTGCACACCGCCGGGAAACTGAGCCGCGAAGGCGTATCCGTGGGAATATCCTTAACGCTGTGCACTGCAAGATCGATGGTCTCCTCTAGCAACGCCTCTTCCAGCTCCTTGATAAAGATTCCCTTCCCTCCAATCGCGGTCAAGGGTATGTGCTGCAGCTTGTCACCGGCGGTCTTGATAATCACAATTTCCGCTTCCACGCCCGCCGCCGCAAACAGCCGCTTGCGAACGGATTCCGCCTGCCACTTCGCCAGCATGCTGCCGCGCGTCCCGATGCGCAGAATTCTCACGGCTTCTCCCGGTTCGCGAGGAACAGCGCGCGCAGTGCTTCTACATTCTGAATCTTTCGCCGCAGCTCTTTTTCTCCGCGCAGGCGCTGCGCCGGCTCGAGGAGCAGTTTTTCCAGCAATTCA
>Ga0210407_10002609_pt1 | contig 15355 bp, 8 predicted proteins | sample IncBWC27MmetaG_FD_150860 | JGI IMG/M metagenome (GOLD analysis project Ga0210407, IMG submission 150860) | Forest soil microbial communities from Barre Woods Harvard Forest LTER site, Petersham, Massachusetts, United States - Inc-BW-C-27-M | ecosystem: Environmental > Terrestrial > Soil >...
ACGTGGCATGACAAGGCTGGCAATGCGCCTGCTTTGACTGATCCGACGAATCCGATGTTGGTGTTTCCGGACCTTAACTCGCCACCGTTTGGCGGGGAGACATTTCAGACTAACCTGATCATGCCTGAGCCGTGCCCATTCCTCAGCCGAAAGTTCCCGCCCTGTTCGATCATCCGCCCCACCAAGACCGAAGGAGTTGCGATGGGGGCAATTCAGGGGCTCATTAACGATGGGCTGTTCATCGGGCAATCGAAGGAATTTTTCGCCGCGGTGACAAAGCTCGCGCAGGCTGCCGACGCAGCTCAGCGCGGGTTCTAATTGTTGGGGGTTGCATGCTGGTTCCATCTGCGGGTGCCGCAATCGGGTACGGCGCCCGCATCGTTCCCACAGCACCCATTGAAATCTTCCCACTACATATAAGGAGCACTCATGTTTGAAGGATTGTTTCAACCCATGCATCTGCTGGTGATTTTCGGAATCGCACTCTTGGTGTTCGGCCCCAGGAAACTTCCCGAACTCGGGAAGGGAATCGGAGAGGGCATCCGCGGCTTTAAGTCGGCCATGAAAGAGCAAGCGGAGGAAAAACCTGCCATCATCGCCAGTAATGATCAAAGCACATCAAAAGGGTGAGCCATGTTTGTGTGGAACTGCGGTTCGTGATTCTGCTCAGATTCCTGATGCTCGGGTCTGTGCGGATGAACACAATGCTCGGACATGCGGTGCGGGCCAAAGCTGAGTTTGATAAGGCTGCTCGCGGCTTCAGGTCCCAGCTTGCAGCAGGACCAAAAACAAACTCCCATCCTCCCGAAGATTCACTGCGCTCGTAACCCCGCCGGCGAGTTCAGTCCCATTCAGCCTCATCGCAAGGTCTCGCGAGGAACCTTACTCGCTTTGAAATTTTCTGCTCGAAATCTGCGATCAACAGCGCTCTCAACAGCGTGGGCTAAACAATCAAGAACCGCGGCAGATGTCTGCAAGTGTTATGTTTCAAGGCCTATGCCCGCAGGTAGCGCAGGACAAGACGCGCACAAAATGTCTCGTCATCGCTGCGTCTCCCGCCTCATTCCATGGATCGTATTCGTCTACCAAAAATCGTAAATATTTAAAAGGGTGGGCCAACACAATACGTTCCGAATAGTTCTTAGAATTAGCCATTTAACAACTGCACAGAAGTTGGCACTGCGTGTGCATACCACTGTGTGACGCTTGTATGTATCTCGCTCCCGCGCCGCTGTCTTGGGTTCGGACCGCGTGAATGCCATCCCCTCGCGTCAGGCAATTCAGCAAATTAAATTTCGTGGAGGATAACAATGAACATCAAACGTTTGTCGGCCAGGATTGGAAGACTGCTTCCCCTCTTGATGCAGACGTTAACGCTGCTGCTCCTCGTTGGCAGCGTGTTCGCGCAGGAAACGACAGGTGCTCTGCAGGGTACGGTGAAAGATCCCTCAGGCGCGGTCGTGCCCAACGCTCAAGTGGTTGTCACTAGTAATATTCTGACCGGCAACAAGAGTGTGAACTCGGATGCGAGCGGGTACTACCGCTTTGCCACTCTTCCGCCGGGCTCTTACGTTATTACGGTAACGGCGAAGGGTTTCCGGACTTCCAAGCACGAAGGCCTGGTCATTGAAGTGGGCCACCTTCCTACGGTCGACGTCACGCTTGACGTCGGCGGCACCGAAACCGTTGTCGAGGTTAGCAGCGCAACGCCGACCATCGACGTGACTCAGAACACCACGCAGACCAACATCACCGAGGATGTCGTTGAGAATGTTCCCCACGGGCGCTCGTTCCAGTCGGTGATTCAGTTTGCGCCTTCCGCCCGCAATGAACCTCTGGCGGGAAGCAACATCCTGAGCAACGGAACCGGCGGATCATCTCCCGGCAACGGCAGCAACGGCAGCGACCACGGCTTCTCGGTGGCCGGCGGCTCCGATTCCGAGAACTCCTACCTGGTTGAAGGTCAGGAGACCGCCAACCTCATCGGTGGCTACTCCAGGACCAACGTTCCCTTTGACTTCATTCAGGAAGTCCAGATCAAGAGCTCAGGCATCGAAGCCGAGCACGGAGGCGCGCTGGGTGGCGTCGTGAACGTGGTAATGCGGAAAGGCTCGAATGCGTACCACGGCTCAGTCTTCACCCAATTTGAAAGAGGCGGCTTCGATGGTTCGCCGGTTGCCCGCTCCCGCTACGACGCAGCCAGCGCCGGAACCAGCACCAGTTGGGGTTTCATTGATCCCGGCTACCAGAACTATCAACCGCAAAGACCGAAAACCAGCGATGTGTTTCACGGATTCACTTTCGGCGGACCAATCCTGAAAGACAAAGTGTTCGGCTTCGTCGGCTTCAATCCAGAGTGGGCGGACGAAGAGCGCGCTCTGAATTTTGGTCCGAACAACGGCGGCTCGACTAAGTTTAGCCAGAACACTCAGACCTATTACACCACTGCCCGCATCGACGCCAGTATCAACCAGAAGATCCGCGTGTATGGCTCCTGGCTGTATCAATACCAGCGTCAATCGGGACAGTTGCTGCCTCGTTGGGATGCAACCAGCGCTTTCTTGAATCCGATTACTGGATGCTTGAGCTCTGCCGTTTGTCCCACAAACCCCGACGGGACACAGATGTTTCCCGCACAGCCGAAATTCGTCTACGGCCATGGTCTCGGATATTCAGCTCCCAACTCCACCACCAACGTGGGCGCTGACGTGACTCTCACGCCGCATATAGTCTTTACCACGCGCTTTGGCTATTACTTCGAGAACTATCACGACTTTGGTTTCCCGACCACTGGCGTAACCGACAACTGGGCAATCGGTAGCGTTGGTGGCACCGACGCCTTTGGGAATGCCCTGCCCACCGCGCTGCAACAAACTACCAACTACTTCAATCAACCCTTCAACATCAGCAACACGGAGCGCAATGCGAGCAAGGCAATCCAGTATGACGCGGATCTTGCCTGGTTCAAGAGCGGCTGGAAGGGAACCCACAACTTCAAGTTTGGATACCAGCTCAATCGCTTGTCCAACGATATTGCGCAGAAATGGAACCAACCCACTGTTCAACTCTTTCCCGGTAACGGCGCCACGGGGAACGGAGCTGCGTTCAACCCGGCAACCACTATCGGCCAGGCCAATTGCGCGGCAGTAATCGCTGCCGACGGGATTCCCGGAGGTGCTAACGCGCCTTGCCAAGGTAAGTATGGCTACATGGACGTCTATGACATCGGCACGCTCGGAAAGGCAACCAGCTTTAACCACGGGTTGTTTGTCCAGGATGCATGGACTGTCGGACATGGCGTTACCATCAACGCCGGCGTTCGATTTGATAAGGAATATCTGCCGGGAGAAGCTCAGGGCGGCAGCGCGCCGAGCCAACCCATCAACTTCAGCTGGACGGATAAAATTGCTCCCCGCATTGGCGTGGCGTGGGACGTCTTCCGCGATGGAAAGATGAAGGTATTCGGTAGCTATGGCAGCTTCTATGATCAAATGAAGCTGAACCTAGCCATCAGTTCATTCGGCGGACAATACTGGCAGTTCTGCTTCTACGCGTTGGATACGGCGAATCTCAGTGCAATCAACCCGGTCTATAACTCGGCTGGTCGCGATTGCGTTGGACCTTCAGCCAGTAGTCAGGCTAACTTTGGTGGGGGCGTTACACCCGCAGGGTTAACCTTCCTGGAGAACCAGAATTTCCGCACCTTCCCCACGACCTGCTCGACTTGCAGCGCGACGCAAGAAGGCGTGGCTCCAGGGCTGAAGCCGTATGAACAACACGAGTCCGTGTTTGGCGTTGACTACCAACTCTCGAAAACTCTTGCGTTCGAAGCTCGCTGGGATCGTCGCCGCTTGGATCATGTGATCGAAGACTCGGCGATTGCCTCGGCCGGTGGCAGCGAGACTTTCGTCATCGTAAACCCAGGTCAAGGCGTTAACAGGACGTTCAGCAGTTTCTATAATTTCCTGTATCCCACGACCCCACTCGATTGCGCGACCGGGCCATGCCCGCCGAACAATACGATTCCAGCAGCCCGAAGCTACGATGGTGTGGAACTCCGCTTGACCAAGTCACAAGGCGACCATTGGTTCGGAATGTTCTCCTACACCTATAGCAATCTGCGCGGCAACTACACCGGCTTGACCAGCACAGATATTGCCGACGGACAATTCGGCGGACGGAACTCGCCCAACAACAGCCGCTCCTTCGACGAGCCCTACTTCTCGTGGAACGCCAACGGCGGTTCTTCGAGCGGGCCTCTGCCTACCGACCGCCCCAATACCTTCAAGGGTTACGCCTACTATGACCTGGGCTGGAAACAGAAGTTCACTACGGACTTCGGTATCTTCCAGTACTTCTATCAGGGCTCTCCAACAACAAGCTTCGCGGACATCGGATACAACATCTCGGGCGGCGACTTTGCGCCGGTCGATGTTGTCAACCGTGGACAATTCGTTAACCTCGCGCAAGACCCGACCACCGGCGCGATTTCCATCGGCCCGGCTCACACCTTCCGCACTCCGTGGTATATGCAAACCGACTTCAACTTGCAGCAGAACTACAAGTTGGGCGAGCAGAAGGTACTGAGCTTCGGGGCGACCTTCGCCAATCTGTTCAACCAGCATTCGGTCACGGCTTACAACGGGATCATGGATAGCACCTTTACTCCCGGATTCGGTTCGCTGACTGGAACCGGTTGCCCTACGAAAGGATGCATCCTCTTTAATGGTCCGGCGTGGTATACCGCGGCCATGCACCCCTACAACCTGAGCAGCGTGCTGAATTCCACCCCTTACAGCAATTCAACGGGTGGACCAATCACCGTCAACAGCCAGTACGGAACACCATTGTTCTACCAACTGGCTCGCACCATCCGGCTACAGGCGAAATTCACCTTCTAGCTGGTTGAAATGTGTTCGATTCATTGAGGGAGCCGGAGAATTCCAGGCTCCCTTTTTTGTCGTCCCGAGAATCCAGCGACCGCTCCTCATATAAGCGTCCGTTGGGGAGTTCGGACACCATCCTTAGTTGTAGCCTCATCCCATCAATCATACACAGCCTACCAAAAATCATAGATATCGCCAGATTGTCACACGTCGGCGGTTGCACAAATACTCTTAGAATTAATCACTTATAGACAAAACATTGATTGGCAATATGTGTGCTTAAATCTGTGTGACGCCAATGTCTATCTTCGTCTAGTTGATGAAGTTCTAGGTTCGGATTGGGGTAGAGCAAGTCCTCGGCGCCGCAAGGAAAATCGATCTCGTGCAAGAAAAATACAACTTCGTGGAGGATGCAATGAGCCATAAACGGTTATCGACTGGGATCCGTCGATTACTCCCGGTCTTGATACAGACGTTTGTGCTGCTGCTATTCGTTGGCAGCGTATTCGCCCAGGAAACAACGGGCGGTCTGCAGGGAACGGCGAAAGATCCCTCAGGCGCTGTCGTGCCCAACGCTCAGGTCGTTGCTACCAGCAATATCCTGGTAGGCAACAAGACCGTAAACACCGATTCGAACGGCTACTATCGCTTTGCCAATCTTCCGCCGGGCTCTTACGTCCTTACGGTAACGGCAAAGGGCTTCCGCACCACCAAGCGTGAAGGCCTGATCATCGAGGTCGGCCACCTTCCGACAGTCGATATTACGCTTGAGGTCGGCGGCACGGAAACCGTCGTCGAAGTCAGCGGCGCAACCCCCGCGATCGACGTAACCCAGAACACGACACAAACGAACATCACGGAAGATGTCGTCCAGAATGTGCCCCATGGACGTTCCTTCCAGTCTGTGATTCAGTTTGCTCCCTCGGCCCGCAACGAACCTTTGGCGGGCAGCAACATTCTCAGCAACGGAACCGGCGGTGGTTCGCCGGGTAACGAAAGCAACGGCAGCGACCACGGCTTCTCAGTGGCCGGCGGCTCTGACTCGGAGAATTCCTATCTCGTAGAAGGTCAGGAAACGGCTGACTTGGCCGGCGGCTTCTCCCACACCAACGTTCCTTTCGACTTCATTCAGGAAGTGCAAGTAAAGAGCTCGGGCATCGAGGCCGAGCACGGCGGCGCGCTGGGCGGCGTGGTCAATGTGGTCATGAGGAAAGGCAGCAACGCCTACCACGGGTCGGTGTTCATGCAGTTCGAGAACGATGCCCTGGATGGCTCGCAGAATTCCCGCGGCCGTTACGACGCGAGTTCTACTGGCACGGCGACAAGCTGGGGACAAATTGATCCTCCGTACGTCAACTACCAGCCGAAAAGACAGAAATTCAGCGATGTATTCCCCGGGTTCACGGTTGGCGGCCCAATCTTGAAGGACCGCATGTTCTTCTTCCTCGGATTCAACCCGGAATGGAACGATACAGAGAGGTTCCTCAACTACGGCCCGAACAACGGTGGCGTTGTTCCCTTCAGCCAGAACCAGCAGACCTACTACACCACCGCCCGCATCGACGCCAGCGTCTCGCAAAAGATCCGCGTATTCGGTTCGTGGCTGTATCAATATCAGAGAGAGGCTGGGCAACTACTGCCCCGCGCCGACTCAACCCAGGGCTACTTCAACCCCGCCACCGGGTGTAACAGCTCTGCTGTCTGCCCTATAAATCCTCTCACCGGACAGCAATTGTCGTTCGGCGATCCGAAAGACGTATATGGTCACGTCCTAGGTTTTTCGGCTCCCAACACCACGAGCAATTTCGGCGCCGACATAACCGTTACTCCCCATATCGTCGCCACCACCCGCTTCGGCTACTACTTTCAGAACTACCACGACTTCGGCTATCCAACCACAGGCACAATCCTTAACTGGCCGAACAGTTCTCTCGGCGGCACGGACGCGACTGGTGCGCCTCTGCCAACCCAGCTACAACAATCGGCCCTGTACAATAGCGCGCCCAACAATGCCTTCACTACCGCCCGTAACGCGAACAAGGCAATCCAGTTCGATGCGGATCTGGCTGTGTTCAAGAGCGGATGGAAAGGTACGCACAACTTCAAGTTCGGATATCAGCTCAACCGTCTGTCTAACGATATCGACCAGAAGTACAATGAACCCTATGTCCAGCTTTTTCCGGGATTTGCCGGAACGGCAACCTCCTATAGTTACGTAACCGCCACCGGCAAAGCCAACTGCGCTCCGTTTGTCGCACTCTACGGAACTTGCCAGGGTAAATACGGCTACCTCTCAGTCTATGACTTCGGTACTGAGGGTAAAGTGACAAGCTTCAACCACGGCTTGTTTGCCCAGGATGCTTGGACCGTCGGCCGCGGCGTCACCATCAACGCTGGCATCCGCTTCGACAAAGAATACCTGCCCGGTGAGGGTGGTACAGGGCCCGGCATTCCTTCTCGCCCGATTGATTTTAGTTGGGGAGACAAGGTTGCTCCCCGTATCGGCGCCGCTTGGGACGTCTTCAAAGATGGAAAGATGAAGGTGTTTGGCAGTTACGGAGCCTTCTATGACATCATGAAGCTGAACGTGGCCATCAGTTCGTTCGGCGGCCAGTATTGGCAGCAGTGCTTCTACGCGATGGATACGTCGAACATCGCCTCGATCACTCCCGCCTTTAACAGCGCCGGTCGCGACTGCGTCAGCCCTCCCGGTTCCGGTTCCAACATTCCGGCAAATTGGGTTGGGGGCGTCACGCCTCCGGGATTGACCTTCCTGGAAAACCAGAATTATCGTCTCTTCCCAACCACGTGTTCGACCTGCGCCCTTACGCAAGAGGGAGTGGCTCCCGGCCTCAAGCCTTACAAGCAACATGAGTCTGTATTCGGTGTCGACTACCAGCTTGCCAAGAACTTGGCGTTCGAAGCGCGCTGGGACCGCCGCCGTCTGGACCATGTGATTGAAGACTCGTCTATTTTCAATGACACTAACGGCAGCGAGACCTTCGTCATCGTCAATCCGGGCCAGGGCGTAAACAAGACCTTTCTCGGGTTCTGCAATTTCATTTACGGTGCCCAGGCAGCCGTGCCTTGCACCTCGTCAACCGGAGCGTACCCACCGGTCAACACGATCCCGGGAGCCCGCAGCTACGATGGCCTGGAATTTCGTCTGACCAAGACTCACGCCAACAATTGGTATGGGATGTTCTCCTACACCTACAGCCATTTCCGTGGAAACTACACGGGACTGACCAGCACGGATCTTGCCGACGGAGGCTTTGGCGGCCGCAACTCGCCGAACAACAGCCGCTCGTTCGACGAGCCCTACTTCTCGTGGAATGCCAACGGCAATTCCTCGAGCGGACTGCTCCCGACCGATCGCCCGAATACCTTCAAGGGCTACGCGTATTACGAGCTGCCTTGGACCAAGTTCTCCAATAAGCTCACGTCCGACTTCGGGATCTTCCAGTATTTCTACCAGGGTTCGCCTGTGACTACCTACACGGATATCGGCCTCGGAGGCAGCGCGTGGCCGGTTGATCCCTTCAACCGCGGAGTATGGGCCGACGTCTCGCAGAATCCGACTACCGGTCTGGTAACGGTCGGTGCTCCACATACCCTCCGCACCCCGTGGTACATGCAGAGCGACCTTAACTTCCAACAAAACTACAAGGTAAGCGAGCAGAAGGTCATCAGCTTCTCGGCCACCTTCTCCAATCTGTTCAACCAGCATTCAGTCACCGCCTACAATGAGCAGATTGACACCGGCAACTTCTACGACTTTGGGGCGCCGAACGGTACGTTCGTCTTCAACGGCGTAGCTTTCTACGCTAACGCGATGCATCCCTACAACCTCGCCAACACGCTGAACCTGGACACGCAGAACCAAAATGTTCTGTTTGGTGGAACCGGCCCGCAAACAGTGAACAGTCTTTACAAGACGCCGCTGTTCTTCCAACTGTCCCGTAACATCCGCTTAGGGGTGAAGTTCACCTTCTAACTGGGTTCAACTGTTTTCGATTTACTTGGGAGCCGGGATTCCGGCTCCCTTTCTTTGCCTGCGATGTTCGACGGCGCCAAATGCCATTGCCGGCAGCCTTGTTCGACACTCTCCGATACAATCGAAAAGGAGGTGCTTCCGCCTGCCCCTCTCCGCCTTTGTGTCGCTCAACCTGAGGAGACAAGTTTCGATTGCCAGATTTCACTCGACGAAGGTTTCTTCAAGTTGCCGCAGGGGTGGCCGCTACCGGCGTGCTGGCTCTGGGTGAAAACGCCTGGATTCTTGAACCGAACCGGCCCATTCTCACCGCGATTGAACTCGTCCTGCCCCGGTTGCCGGCTGCTTTCGACGGCTTCACCATTGCGCAACTCAGCGACTTTCATTACGACCCGCACTTTTCGGCCGCGCCCATAAAAGCTGCCATAGAAATCGTCAACCGCCTGCGTCCGGATGTAATCGCACTGACCGGCGACTTTGTCACCGTTCCGATGTTTCACCACCGCTTCCACACCGCCAAGGGCGCCGCCAGCGCCGCCGAACCCTGCGCCGCTCTTCTGGCCGGATTGCATTCGCGTCTGGGCACGATGGCGACTCTCGGAAATCACGACGCTCTGTCCGACGCTCCGCGCATCATCGAGGCTCTCCATTCGCACGGCATTCCCGTTCTCCGGAACCGCTCCATCCCCATTGAACGGGGAGGATCGCGAATCTGGTTCACCGGTTTGGATTCTGTCTGGGAAGGCAATCCCGACCTGGATCTTGCCTTAAAGCCGGTTCCCAGCGGCGAACTGGTTGTTTTGCTGGTTCACGAACCGGACTTCGCCGACGACGCGGCTCCCTACCCGGTGGACCTTCAACTCTCCGGACATTCGCACGGCGGGCAAATCTGGCTTCCCGGCATTGGCGCTCCCTGGCTGCCGCTGTATGCCCGAAGATATCCCCGCGGCCTGCGCCGCATTGGCCAGTTGACCCTGTACACCAACCTGGGACTCGGCACCATCCGCGTGCCCATCCGCCTGAACTGCCCACCTGAAGTTACCCTGTTCACCCTTCGCTCGAGCCCCCTCAGTCACGCCAAGGGTGGCCCATCCTAATGGCATGTTTTTCGATGTTCCAGTTCCAAGGAGGTGTGGACCTAGTCACACTCTGGTTGCTCCGGGTGGAGGTCTCACTTCCCATTCCTGCATTGAACTGCACGAAGCCCATCTGCCAACTCCCTGCATGCCGCGAAAAACTGATAAAGTGGATTCTTGGAGCCGAAGTTCGGTCTTTCTGACGAGGTCAGGCGACGCGGGGAGATTTGGATGCACATTGCCATAGTAGGATCAGGATATGTTGGACTGGTTGCCGGGGCATGTTTTGCCGACATGGGGCACCAAGTCACCCTGGTCGACAACGACCAGTCGAAACTGGCTGCGCTCAATAACGGACAGGTCCCGATTCACGAAAAGTTCTTGCCGGAACTGCTGGAGCGTCATCGCGGCCGCACCCTCATCTTTTCCGACAATCTGCGCACCGCCGTCGAGGCCAGCGAAGCCGTCTTCATCGCCGTGGGAACACCGCCAACTGAGCAGGGGAACGCTGATCTTTCTTATGTGGAATCGGTAGCTCGGATTATCCCGTCGGCAATCAACAGCTACAAAGTGATTGTGGAGAAGAGTACGGTCCCGGTTTATACCAGCGAATGGATACGCAAAATCATTCTGCGCAATGCGGCAGCCCCGGATTCGTTCGATGTAGCGTCCAATCCCGAGTTTCTGCGGGAAGGGACGGCGGTCACTGATTTTCTCTATCCCGACCGCATCGTCGTGGGAGCCGACAACGAACGCTGCGCCTCCGTGTTGCGCGCGATTTATGCGCCCCTGACCGATGGCAGTTACTACCAGCGCCAGGATGCAATCCCGAGGCCGGACCGCGCGCAAATCCCGCCGCCGTTGATCATCACCAGCACCAAGAGTGCGGAACTGATCAAACACGCGTGCAACGCATTCCTGGCGATGAAGATTTCATTCATCAACGCCGTGGCGTCGGTATGCGAATCGGTGGGAGCGAATGTGCAGCAGGTGTGCCAGGGCATTGGAACCGACAGCCGGATTGGGCCGCGCTTTCTGAACCCCGGAATCGGTTATGGTGGGTCATGCTTTCCCAAGGATCTGATGGCCTTCCGCGAGGTCGCTCGGGAATGCGGATACGAGTTTCGCCTGCTCGATGAAGTGATGCGCATCAATGAAGATCAGCGACAGCGCTTTTTGCGCAAGGTGCGCAACGCGCTGTGGACGCTGCGGGGCAAGCGTCTGGGCGTGCTGGGCCTCGCCTTTAAAGGCGGGACCGATGACATCCGCGAATCGCCAGCTATTTTGCTGGTGCAGACTTTGTTGCAAGAGGGGTGTCAGATTGCGGCCTACGATCCGGCCGCGCAGGGGCGGGCGCGGGAGCTTTTGAATTCGAGTATCGAGTATGCGACTGACGCCTATGAAGCGGCGCACGGAGCTGACGCTCTCCTCATCCTCACGGAATGGGATGAATTCGCCAGCTTGGATCTGGATCGCCTGCACCAGCAGTTGAAGTATCCCATCGTCATTGACGGACGCAATCTTTATGATCCCGAGTCCATGGCGGTGCACGGATTCACCTATTACAGCGTCGGACGGCCGGCAGTTACTGGCGAGGCTCTGCCGCTCGCGGCCGGCGCCGTGGCAAGAAAGGCCAGCAACTCATGAGCCAGGCGCGTGCGATGGTCACCGGCGGAGCCGGTTTCCTCGGTTCCCACCTCTGTGATGCGCTGTTGGCCGACGGTTATTCTGTCGTTGCCGTCGATAATCTGCTGACGGGACGGCGGTCCAACATCGATCACCTGAGTCGCGACACGCGATTTGAATTTGGGCAGATCGACATTAACCAGCCATTCGATTGTGGCAAGGTAGATTACGTATTTCACTTCGCCTGTCCCGCGAGCCCGGTTGATTACACGAAATACGGAATTGAAACTCTCCAAGTCGGTTCGTTGGGTACTTTTCACGCTCTCGATGTAGCTCGCAAATACGGAGCGAAATACCTGACCTCTTCCACTTCGGAGTGCTACGGCGATCCTTTGGAGCACCCCCAGAAGGAAACCTACTGGGGACATGTGAATCCCATCGGCCCGCGTTCGGTTTACGATGAGGCCAAGCGCTTCAGCGAAGCCGTGACCATGGCCTACCATCGCTATTACAACGTCGATACTCGCATCGTGCGGATCTTCAACACGTACGGCCCGCGCATGCAACTCAACGACGGCCGCGTCGTCCCCAACTTCATGAAGCAGGCGCTGCGTGGCGAGGACTTGACGGTCTACGGCGATGGCAGCCAGACGCGCAGTTTCTGCTACGTCAGCGATGAGATCGACGGATTCATGCGCCTGGCCAAGTCTTCAGAGCATTTGCCGGTCAACATCGGGAACCCCACCGAGTTCACCATTCTCGAATGCGCCCAGCGAGTGCTGGCAGTGACTGGATCGAAAAGCAAAATACGCTACGAACCGCTGCCTCCGGACGATCCCAAACAGCGGCGGCCCGACATCACCAAAGCAAGAACGCTCCTGGGATGGGAGCCGAAGATCGATCTCGAGACCGGCCTGCGCATGTCGCTGGAATATTTTCGTAAAGCGGTATTCGAAGAGGAAGCGATGCAGCGCTGAATCGGTCCCCCGCAAAAAGAGGCGAAGAGGGGATCGAACAATCGTCCTAGATCAAGAGTTTCGGCTCAGCTTGAGCGCAAGCGATCAACTGCTGCACCTGTTTCCGCTGATCGTCATTGCGCAGGACGAACTTCACTCCCATGCCGAAACCACGATGCGTGCTCTGCACTTCTCCGTGAATTGCCAATCTGAGGTTCTCCGTACGCACCACAATTTCCAAAGTGGTTCCGCTCGGAAATGTTTCAGCGGTCTCGACGTAACAACCACCATCGCTGATGTCGACCAATGCGCAACGGGTGGGAACGCGGCTATGGGGGTGGTAGATTTGGGCTCCCAGACGACAGGGATGTCGCGAAAGATTGCGACGATCACCGGCGGAAGCCGACAGCAATCCGAGGCTGGCGGAGAGCCGCAGGCTTTCGTCATCGCCACTCGTCGACACCGGCGATTCTGCCGGCGCGGCGTCTGACAGCGATGCAGGATTTGCTTTGATCCAATCGTTCAGCACGCGTCGCGAAGTCTGCGGCACCTGCGCAAAACGGATTCCAACCCGGCCGGAGGAGTCCTGCCACATGACCTCGCCAGAAAGCCGGATCAACGAAGTATTCCCCGGCAAAGCGAACTGGAAATAGACTTTGCAATACGGCGGCAGCTTGCCGTCCGACCGGAGAGCGATCCCCTCCTCGTTTAAATCCACCAGAGCCGCGGGAACATCTTCGTTTCCAGCGTAGGCGATGGAAGTATCTGCCTGCACCGGGATGCGGGGGCGAATCCGTCGTTCGCTTCGCATCAGGCTGCGGGCTGCTCGCATGCTGTGAGCTGCCCGTTCGCGTGAGATCGGCTTGTAAAGGACGAAGGTCGCGCCCTTCGCGATAATATCGCGCACCTCGTTGCGTCCGCTGACTAGAGCGATGGCAACGCTAATTTTATTCACGGCGGTGTTTCGGGCATGAGCAATCAGTTCCACCGCGGCGGGTTCATTTTGACAATCGACCAGCAGAGCATCGAAGCGCCGATCCGCGAGCCTGGCCTGGGCCATACGCAGGTCGCCGCAAACTTCCACGGCGATGCCCATATCCTCGAGAATTCGCCTGAGCACTTGGACGGCCTTGGCATCCGGGCACACCAGTAGCGATGTAAGCGCCATATTTACGGCCAATGGTAGGGTGAGCCCGGACCCGCTCACAAGTTACCTGAGTCATTGCCTCCGCGGGCGTCCTGTGACTTTAGTCATCTGGAGTCTCAGCCGGTAACCGGTTATGTTCAGCATGTAACTTTGAAGGGTTACTCGTGGTGCGGCGCCCGCGGGCCTTCCTGTCCGCGTATTAAGGATAAGAATCATGTCTTCGAAGACAGCCAACTGGATCATCGCAGCAGGCGTACTCATGATGTTCGTCGGACTCTGCTTCCTGCCTGGCGCCTTCGGTGAGCATGCGGATCCGGCGATGCTGGAAGTTTGGAGCCGGCCAGTTTTCCCTGGGAGCTCTGGTCGTGGCCGCAGGCATCTATACCAAAGCCCGGTTCGTGCAGGCAGCGATTGCATCCGGGGAGCAGCGAAAGGAGCCTGCGACTTCGAACCAGCGAGTTCGCGGCGGTTGTGACTTGTGCGGAAGCGAAGCTCCGGTGGTGCAATGCAAGGTCCACCAGCTTCATCTTTGCGGCACCTGCCTGGCTCAGCACTACGATGTGCGCTCCTGCGCCTACGTCCCAACCACCCGCACAGCAACCAGCAAGAATGGCAGAACCCTGGCGGCGAAAGCGTAAAGCGCTTAGCGCTTCGCGAACCGTCCCGAGTCGCCACAGTGCCAAAGTTACCGGAGTTACTCCGCCAAATTACGTTACGTAAGTCCAAGGATGCAGGCCGGTCCTTTAGTACTTTGACGCTCTCCCATCCCGTCCTTAGGATGAGCTTGCATGCGGGTTAGCCAGCGACGTTTCCGGTTTTGGAATCGTCCCCCTTCGGCGTAACACGCGACGAAGGACGCCAGGCTCAACCCCGAGGTGGCGGGTAGAAACAGGGCCAGGAAAAGCCTTTGCATTGGCTGGCCTCGGACAAACTCCCTCGAGAAAGAAAGGGCTCATGGTTTCACGTAGAATGCGCGGATTTTCGCTAATCGAGATGATGATCGTGGTCGCTCTTTTCTTCATCGTGAGCGTCTTCTCCCTCATGACCATCGATCCCGCGCTGAAGCAGGGCCGCGTGACCGAAGGGTATAACACGACCTTGATGCAGTTGCGCCAGGCCCGGGAGATCTCGGTTGCACAGCGCCAGATCTATTACGTGACCTTGAACGGAGCGGTTCAACCAAACGTCGTTACCATAACCCAAGGCTCGACAGGAACGGTGGTTTCCACTAAAACCCTTCCCACGGATGTGGCCTTTGACGTGGAGCCGGGCTATCCCACATCGAAGACTGTCGCCCCCACGACGCCCGATGGCTTCGGAACTGGCGGCGTCTCCATCGATTTTGATCAAGGCATCGTTGGAGGGGCAAAGAACGTGATCTATTTTTACCCCGATGGATCGGCGGCGGATGTAGTCGGCAACGTCAACAACGGCGTCGTCTATATCACCCGGCCCGGAGACATCCGCAACGCTCGCGCGATCACGTTATGGGGCGCTACGGGCAGGCTGCGAGGATGGCATATCTATCCGACCGGGGCGGCTTATTACTGGAGGCAACAGTGAACGCTTACAAGGACACTGCCTGCAGGGCACGGGCCCGCAAAGCCCAGCGCGGTTTCAGTCTGATTGAGGTGATGATCTCCATCGTCATCCTGGTCATCGGATTGGTC
>Ga0210407_10002610_pt1 | contig 15351 bp, 13 predicted proteins | sample IncBWC27MmetaG_FD_150860 | JGI IMG/M metagenome (GOLD analysis project Ga0210407, IMG submission 150860) | Forest soil microbial communities from Barre Woods Harvard Forest LTER site, Petersham, Massachusetts, United States - Inc-BW-C-27-M | ecosystem: Environmental > Terrestrial > Soil >...
CAGATCATGACCACGAGGCCCTCACCGGCGGTCTCCAGTTCTTCATCCGGACATGGCGAGGCGGGCAATTCCGCGGCGGGGTCAGGCACTGCCTCCGGCGGGGCTAGTCGCGACTGACTTTAGTATTTCCGGCGACGCAGGAGAGCGATCCGCGCGATTACGGCCACATCCTCTCCTGCTTTCAACCCTCGCGGGTGATTTGGGCGGCTCTTTTCCTGTCCATCTGGCGGCGAGTCCACTGGTACAACTCACAATAGTTCTATCGACTTCAGCAAAGGTAGCGCATCATCTCCTTTACGAAAGCTATCTGGGTCGCGGAGCTCCAGGCAAGGCACCACGTCTTCTTGCGACCGGTGGCACCACCGATCGGGCGGTCGGCGTGCCGTTCCGCGGGCGAGGTCTTGAGTTCCCCGCCACTATGATGCCCTGAGCGAAGAGTCACCGCAGACGTTGCGTGGTTCGTCTCAGGCCTCTGGCGCGATCGTTGCCGGCGGTGCGCCCGGGCGGACGGAGAGCGATGGGAGCGCCAAAACTGGCTTCTCCCGAATCATATACACCTCTCCATCCGCTACCGCGAAAACCGAGCGTAGGTCATCAAGGTGAGCAAGAATGAAGTCCAGATCTCTGAGGCGGCCGGTCCGCAAAAGGAAATCGACGCTGCGGCTGCAAAGACACGCATTCGGCGGCGCGTACTGCCAGCGGCTGACGACCGCCGCGGTCTGCGGATTTTCGGGCAGGTACCCTTTGTTCATGAGTCTGGCGGTGATCCAGGCGCAGCATATCTGGTCTTCCTCTCTGAACTCACCCCTGCTTCCCGCGCCGATGATGGCAACACGTGAGTGGCGTTCAGCTAAGTAATCTGCGAGGACGGAGTGATTGCGGAAGCAGGCCAGATAGATGGCTTCGCAGCCGGCTGCTTTATGAATCAGTTTGGTTCCGGAGGAGGAAACCAGGACGAGGGGTCGGTGCGTATCAGTGCGGCTGATGAGTTGGGCGGGACTATTGTCCATTTCGAAACCGACGGGCATTTCGCCGCTGGATTCGCCGGCGAGAAGAGGGTTGTTGAGTTCCTGACCGAGCAGTTGAGCCGCTTCAATGGTCGGGACTGGAAAGCATCTTCGACCGCTCGCCGCGGCGGTGACCGCCGTGGTGGTGGCTCGAATGACATCGACAGCGACGATCGCCCACCCTGTCCGATAACGGGATACACTTCCCGGCAAATAATCGATAACAACCGATTTCCTCATCGTTTACCGTCCTTTCTACGCCGCCACACTGCCACTAGAAAGTTGTTTCTGCGAGGCGTAGGTATTTTCCTCCCGCGTGTCTTTCAGCTCGGACGCACTCCGACTCTCCCGGCCAGAAAGAGATAACTCGATCCATTTCCGTCCCGCTCGTGTTCGGTCATGCTAAAGAGTCGGACGGGATTTCGCAAGCGGATTTTAACATTGGTATCTCGCGAACCCCCTCCATCCGGGCGACCACTTCTCTCAAGGTCAGGACGTCGACCTGCCCGCTGTCGCGTGCTCGAACCAGCCGCTCCAGGATGTCATCAAACATGGAAAAGCCGTCGCGGGATTCGGCCAGGTTTTCGGGATGAAGACAGAAATGGAAGATGCCTCGGCAGCGGGCCGCCGCTTCCAGACCTCGGCTGAAACGGTCGACGCGGGACTTCAATCCGACGACTCTGGTTCTTGACGGTCCGATCGGGTAGAGGAACAGCGACGATGGAATGTTCCAAAGACCGGGTAGAGTCTGTTGCGGCCACACCGGCGGCGGAGTCGCTCGGACCACTTCATCAAGAAGCCGCAACAACGCTCCCCGAAGAGTCGGTCCAAGCTGGTGGCCGAGCACCGCCGTTCGGCCCCGGTAGCAACGGATACCGTGGACCGGCAGCAGTTCGTGGTACGCCTCCTGCTCGCGCCCGAAAGAAAATGAACAAGGCCGCACAAGAACCTGCTCCAACGCCTTGACGCCCTCGGCCAGCTCCCACTCCACCACGTCCCGCGTCGCACGCACGTCGGTCCAGATGATATGAGTGAGCCCTCCATGAAGCCCGATTTCCTGGAACGGACGAGCCTCACGCAGACGTTTCACAAACGACTGGCGATACCACAGTGGCGTTGTCGTCTCCGCGCCACTGGGAATCCTGGCGGTCCAATCGATCGGCAAACCGGCCATTCGGACGTCCCGCACTCCATCGCTTCCGCGGAGCGTCATACCACCTACCACAAACCACGTCGCGCTCAAGCCGGCGGTGCAGAGGGATGTGAGCAGTTTGTCATGCGCCCCGATCGCGTCGGGGTACCGGCTCTGGAATTGTGTCTCGTTCAATAGGTCCAAATGTCCCCAGATCTGTTCGGTATCGATCGATAGAATGACCGCACCGCGTTCAAACAGTTTGTGCACATCGTATTGATCGACGGGCATGCAAAGGTCCTTAACAGCGCTGTGCCCACCAATAGCCCTCCTCGCAGAGCCAGCCCACAATACAGCCTCGGGTGCGGACGAGTTAGCCGGCTCGATGAGCAACCGCTCGCGCGCCGGGCCTGGTGCCGCAAAATCGGCAAATCGGTGCAACCGTGAGCCAGGCCCCGTGTGCCGGTGGGCCTGCAGGCTGGAAAGAAAGACCTGTGCAACTCTGTCGATATCCTGGTCGGCGAGGGCCGCGTGATTCGGTAAGGTGATCAGGCGGTCCGCCACGGATTCGGCTACCGGGCAGCCGCCCCGATACCCGAATCGACGACATTGTTTGACCGCGTCACAATAAATCATGGAGGTGTCGACAGACCTCGCCCACATGGCGTCCATCACCGCTGCACGTTCATCGCGGTTCCGCAGCAGTACGGGAAAAAGATGATAGTTGTATACCGCGCCTGGTCGTTCCTGAGGAAGAACGACGTCCTCTGCAGCGGCGAGCTGGGAGAGGAGTCGCAGGCTGTTGGCTCGTTGTGAGCTCACTCTCCCCGGAAACCGGGATGCCTGGCGGGACGCGACTGCCGCGTACGAGCGCTGGATCGCCTTCAGATCCAGGCAGGGTTCCAGCACAGCCCACTTCTCTGCCCATCGACGCATTGGTTTTCCAAGGATCCCGTAGAGGTGCCGGCTGAATACGGCTGCTTTTGACCCTTGAAGAATAAGATTACCGAGTTCCTGTAGTCGTGATGGTTGGGGAAAAGACTGAGTTGTCCCCGCCAGTTTGCGGGCCAGTGCCGCGTCATTCACGACAGCGAGTCCTCCACCGCCCGCTGGCCAGTACTTGGTGGAGGCAAAGCTGTAGAAGCTCGCCAATCCAAAACTACCGGCCATCCGCCCATTCAAATAGCTCAGCGGTGCGTGCGCAGCATCCTCGATCACAGGAGCATCTCCGGCGACCGCCAGAAGCGCAGGCATGTCCGCCATGTGTCCGAACAAGTGTACGACCACAAGCGCAGAAAACATCCCTCTCGCGGCCTCCAATGATATCGGGTCAATGGTCAAGAATCGCCGGTCTACGTCGATGAAGACGGGCCTATGGCCGGCGGCGACAATGGCAGTGACAAGGGAAGGATCCGTGAACAAGGGTATCGCTACGCCTGATCCCGGCTTCAGGTTGAGCGCACTAAGCAACAGCCGGAGTGCCTGCCTGCCGCTACGGGTCCAGAACTTCGGGCTATCGCCGAGCAATGCGAACGCTTCCGGAAGCGGACCGCCACGGAAAATCGCCAGCAGTGCGGTCGCGAAATCCGCGACCGTATACGGCAGCGCGAAGCGAGGAATAGAGTACAAGCGAGAAATCAACATAAGTTTACGAACGGCCCGGACGAGCGAGCTCCTTCAAGGACTGTCTCGAGCGTCTCAAGTTGTTGGTTTTCGTGTTGCAAACGACGCGCGATGCGCACGGCAGCTCGCGCAATCGGATGGTTCAGCAGGGAGTTGAGCACCGGATGGAGTTGGATGGTGCATCGGTGGGGAATCATTTCGTAGCCGAACCGCAGTTTGTATTCGTGCAGGCCGGCTGCGGCAAACAGCGGCACATAGCCGTAGCAGACTGCTTCGAGAGAAGCATCGGTGGCTGCCTGCTTGGTGACCGCGTAGGTGAGCACGTGATTGGGGAAATTCGGAAGGTCTTCCTGGCGCGACATCTGATGGAGAATGTGCAGCCAATTCTGTTCACGGCACGTGACCATGTATGCCGCAAGACGCGGGCCGGAAAAGGCGGCTGGAAAGGAAACCTCCGGGCAGGCAAACGCCGCCTCCACGAGTCTTTCCCACCGTCGTGGCTCGCCAAACTCGGGGTCATACCGGCCCTGGCGGGCCATGGTGGCTAGATTGAGTGCGCAGCCTTGGTCCAAAAGTTCCGCCTTCTCCGCCGGCCTCACCTCGAAGCACCGCAGGCCGTGCCGGACTCTCGGTCTGTGTTTGGCGTGCAGAGACCCGATATCGTACTTGCATCGGCGTCGCACGTAGAGACCGCTCTCCAGGCCCGTCCAATGCAGAGAAGGAAAGCGGGCGCCAAAAGCGCCGGTTTCGCGGATCATCCGACGCAGGTCGTCTGGGTCTGAATTAAGCGTTGCCTGGTAGGGCAGGCTCATCAGAAAACGTCCGGGAACCGTGTACCAAAGTGCGCCGCACGCTCTAATGATGCGACGCCCCCGCAATTCCAGGAACCGTGCCAAGACGCTTCCGGGAAGAGAGGTGCGCGCTGAATCCTCCGATGATGGAGCATGCGTGTGAGAATCGCTCCGGCGGAGGAGACTTGCTTCCAGTAACGCACTGAGCAACATGGGAATCACAGACTGAGTTCAGAGGTTAGTGCGCGGGTGTCTGCACCAAAAGGGAACTCCTAATGTTCGCAAGCAATTGGCGGGCCCGCGCCGTTTCGCCTAGCCGCCTCGTCAGGATTTGCGTTCGTTTCAGGGTCCCAAGCCGCAGCCCGCCGTGTGGCTACGGCAGGGAGCGCGGCAACCTTGACCCGTCGGCCAGAAGCAATTTCCGCCGATTGGTCGCGCGCCCATTTTGCAACGGGACTGTACTCAGGTACCAATCCCTGGATGTGCGCGATGATTCTCTGCTCCTGCCTAGCGGCGAGGAGCTCTTCCAGTTCGTTTATCCAACCGGCGATGATGTGCCAGTCCAAGGGCTCCTCGCGAATGACCCGCATCTTTTCATGGCATGTGGTGAACATGCCTTCATTCTTGCCAGTGATTTCCTCAATCAGCTTTTCACCCGGTCGGAGTCCGGTAAACTGGATGTCTATATCCTCGTAAGGAACCATGCCAGCAAGCCGGATCATGTTCTCGGCGAGATCCACAATGCGAATCGGCTCGCCCATGTCCAGAACAAAGATTTCCGACCCCTGGCTTTTGGTCCAGGCCTGAACCGCCAGAGACACGGCTTCGGAAATGGTCATGAAGAATCGGCGTACGTCCGGGTGCGTCACCTTAACAGGCCCACCCGCTGCAATTTGCGCCTGAAAAACTGGGACAACACTCCCGCTGCTTCCCAGGACGTTACCAAAACGCACGGAAACACACTTGGTCTCTCCACTGCTCGGCTGCCGGGCGGAGGCGATCCGTTCGCAAACGCGCTTGGTGGCGCCCATCACGCAAATCGGATTGACAGCTTTGTCGGACGAGATCATCAAGAGACTGCGCACTTTCTGACGGCGGGCTGTGCGCACTAGATTCCAGGTGCCAACGATGTTGTTGCGAACTGCCTCGAGGACGTGCGACTCCATCATGGGCACATGCTTGTATGCGGCCGCGTGGAAGACACATTCGACCGCCCGTCGATCCAGCACCTCGGCCAGCCGTTCGACATCACGGATATCCCCCAGCGCGGTCACCACTTCCAGTCCCGGATACCCTTCCCGAAGTTCATTCTCGATCTTGAAAAGCTCGCTTTCGGCCTGATCGAACGCAACCAGGCACGCCGGGCCGAAGCGGGCCACCTGACGGCACAGCTCCGAACCAATTGAGCCCGCGGCGCCGGTGATCAAGATTGAGCGGCCAGCAATGCGCGCCTGAACAGAAGCCTCGTCCAATCTTATGGGCTCCCGCCCGAGCAGATCCTGGACTGACACGCTGCGAACCTGCGAGGTCAATACTTTCGCGCGGAGCAGCTCATCGATACTGGGGATGGTCTTGCAGGGTATCCGCGCGGCGCGGCAGTTGGCCAAGGCCTCACGCATCTGCGGGCCCGTAGCCGACGGCATGGCAATGATGATCTCCTCCACTGTCGGTTCGCGCCGATTCAAGTGGTGCACCACGGAAGACACCTGGCGCCCTGACCCCAGAACCGGCACACCCATGACAAGGGCGCGCCGCTTCAGCGGATTGTCGTCGAGAAAGCCCTTGACCTCGTACCGGGCGGACCGATTGGAATGGATCTCACGAACCAGCTCCGCGCCAGCGGCGCCAGCGCCGTATATCAGTATCCCCGTGCGCTGCTGCCCGGAACGCCTGGAGACGAACATCTCGTTGCGGATTCGGACCGAAAACCGAACAAGTACTGTGGTCACAAAACAAAAGAGCGCGTCGATGATCCAGACGGATCGCGGCATCGCCGGGCCGATCCAGGCCCTCGACAATACGATGAACAATAAGGAGCCGGCAAGGTTTCCCAGAAACATTCGATACAGGTCCGGGATGCTTACAAATCGCCGCAAGCCGCGGTAGAATCTCGCACAGTCGAAGACCGGCAGTTTCACTAGAATAGCGATCAGAAGGGCCTGCCTCAGGACCGGTGCCAAGCCTGCCGGGACTGAAAAGTCGAACCGGAGCAGGAAGGCACTCGTCACCGACAGCACGATAGCCGCCATGTGACAAGTCCGTTCAACCCAGACATCGAGATCACGACGGTTTCTCATAAGCATACCTCTAACAAAATAGATGCGTCTGACGCGCCAAGCGGAATCACTGCAATCTACGCCCCAGGGCTAAAAATCTCGCTCGTCTCGAGTGCTCCAGGATTTCCCGAACGCATTGCGCCACGTAGTGGACGTGTTCTTCGGTCATTGCGGGATACAACGGCAACGAGACAATCCGCGGATACAGATCGAGAGCTCGCGGGCATGCATCGCGCGCCAGTGGCAGCTGCGCAAAGAAGCGATGCAGCGGAATGGGAATAAAGTGCACGCTCGTGCCGATCCCTCTGTGCCGTAACTCGCGGATGAACTCCCCCCGGTCGATCTTGAGCCTTTCGAGATTGAGCCGAAGAATGTATAGGTGCCACGCATGACGGCAGCGGGAATTGTCCGGCGGAAGCTCTACCTGGTCCATGTCGGCGAATGCGCGATGGTACATGCTGGCGTATAAGGCACGGCGCTCAATAAACTGTTCCAGCTTTTGGAGCTGGTGTATCCCGATGGCGGCTTGAATATCGCTTAAGTTGTACTTGTACCCGTGAGCGAGCACATCGTAGTGCCAGTCTCCATGTTCGGAGTAGCGGTCCCAGGCACCCTGACTGGTGCCATGAAGCGACAGCATTCGCAAGGTTTTTGCAAGGCCCGGCCGGTGCGTGGTGATCATGCCTCCTTCACCGGTGGTCAGGTTTTTCGTGGCATAGAAACTGAACGCCACGGCGTCGCTGGCCGTCGCCACACCCGCCGGTCCCGCTCCGATCGGACGGCCTTCGTAGCAGGCTCCAGCTGCGTGTGCAGCGTCTTCGATTACCTGAACCCTCCTCCGACGGGCGAGCGCCCAGATGACTTTCATATCGCAAGGCAATCCAGCCAGATGGACCGGTATGATCGCCCGCGTATGGTTCGTGATCCGTTTCTCGACCTCCTCCGGATCGATGTTGCCATCCGGCCCGATGTCAGCGAGCACGGGAGTGGCTCCGACGTGCAAAACTGCTTGCACGGTGGCGCAAAATGTCATTGGGGTCGTGATCACTTCGTCACCCCGGCCAATTTTCAGACCCGCCAGCGCGAGATGTAACGCAGCGGTGGCGGAGTTGACGGCAAGGGCATGGGGTGCGCTGACATGCTCGCTGAATTCCTGCTCGAAGCGAGCCACGCGAGGCCCGCTAGTCAGCCAACCGGACCGCAGGGTATCCACAACTTCGTTTATCTCTTCGTCCCCGATCGAGGGGCGATGAAAACGGATGAAGTCAGTCATTCAATTCCGCTCTAGGTCGAAGGTTCTCTTAACCAGATCCGGGTCGAATCTCTCGGGGAGCAAGCTATACCAAATTGTCAGGAGGATCAGCCTCATATCGAGCCAAAAGGATCTGGATCGGAGATATGCAAGATTTAGAAGGAGCTTAGCTGGCAACACGCTCTCGCGGTAGAACGTGTTGGGATCGTCGACCGCGCCCAACAGTTCTTCCTCGTTGCGATAGAGTAGGCTGGCCAGATCAGTGATTCCAGGCCGGACTTGCAACACGGCTTGCCACACAGGCGCTTCGAGATGCACTTGTTCCGCCGCTTCGGGCCGCGGTCCGACCAGGCTCATGTCTCCCTTGAGCACGTTGAAAAGCTGGGGCAACTCGTCGAGCTTCCATCTTCGGAGTGCGGCACCGGCTTTCGTGACGCGGCCGTCGCCCGCCGCCGTGATAACGCTACCCTGGCTTCCGACGCGCATCGTTCGAAATTTCCAGATGCGGAACGGCTTGCCGTTTTTGCCAACGCGTATCTGACTGAAGAAGACAGGCGGACCATCGTCCAGAATCACCACCAGAGCGATACCGGCAAAGACTGGCACAAGAAATACCAGCCCAGCAGCGGCACAAGTCGCGTTGAAGAGCCTCTCGAAAGCCTGGTACGGCCGTCTACCTGACGCACGATTCATAGACGAATCTCGCAACTGTCGCTCGCTTCCATTCGATCGATGACGTATTCATTCATCCAGCGTCCCTTGCGCTGCAAGAACCGACGTGTTTGTTGAAATCCGGATTTCCGATAGAGTGCGTTAGCCAGAGCGTTGCCGTCCGCGTCGGTGGTCAAATAAACGAACTGCGCATCCATGGACCATGCCTGCGCCAGGAAAGCCTGTACCAGAGTCTTGCCCAACCTGCTGCCGCCCGCTTCGGGCGCCACCGCAATCGACGAGAGTTCACAGGAACGCACGGGTACCCGGGACGCCGACGTTTGAATCCGTTGAATGCCCTGCAGGACTCTGGCCGCGAGAAACGGGTGATGCAACAAGGTGGATAGGGCCGGCAGTATGAACTCGCGCCGGTTACGCCACATCAGCCTATAGAACTCCGCAGGATCCACAAAGCCGCACGCAAAGCCATTGAGGGCGCCCCGCCCCTCGCTCACTAGCACAATTCCGGTTCGGTAATTGAGCACAAGCCCGTAGTACCGGTGCAGAAACACACTGCCCAACCGAGTGAGGAAGAAATGGCTGAAGGCTTTCTGATGAATTGTCACTATGCCGGGAAGATCCTCCACTATGGCTTTGCGGACCACGCTGGTTCGAGCGCTTGCCATCCACGGCTGATGGATGTTCATCGGTTGCGTTGGTGTCATATACCGCCCGCTTTCGGTTGACGAGTCGAGGGAACCAGCCTGGAGTACCGGTGAATCATGCATTCTGCGCGCCAGCTGCACGTGGGACGCTTTCACGCACGACCGCCTGGGAGGGACATTTCAATTCCAGGAGGTCGAAGTACAACTTCTGATAGGAATTCAGCATTCTGTCTTCGGTGTAACAGCTCTCAAACAGGCTGCGATCTGCTCGGGAACTTGCATTCCCCTAGATTCTCAGCTCCCACTCAAGCGGACATTTCAGACGCTAATTGAGGCGGACATTTCACGTGCTAACAACAGCGCATGACATGCGGGCTGCTATTAGACACGAAGGGCGATATCATAGGGCCCGTCCTCGAGTGTCGACGTAGGGCTGTAGAGCCGGGCAGCCGCCGCGCGTTTAGCCGGCGCCGAGAGCAGATAACCAACGACGGCGGCGGCCAGGACCAAATGCACCGTAGCCGCAACGGCCATGGCAGCAGCACCGCCGGCTAGACCCGCGGCCGGCACCCACCGGTTGCAGCCAAGTGCGCTGCAGCCCGCCACCAGCGCAAACATAGGCACTTGAATCCTGAAACAGCGTGCAGACAGTATCCCGCTTGTAAGCACGCCCGCGACGCAGTGAATTGCAATCGCTAACACCAGAAGAATGAAAACTTTTTGGTGGGCGGCATACTCTTGGCTGTAAAAGATGGCGAGCAGCCGCGCGCCCATGAACTGCGCAGCCACCAGACCAGCCACTCCCAAGGTGCCGGCGACTGTCAACAATCTGATCAGAAGGGAGCGAAATTCCGCGAGCCGCCCTTCGGCGTAGAGCCTAGACAAGCGGGGTAGGGCGCAGTGTCCCAACGAGTCGCTAACGAGGGTCATGGCCAACGCAGCATAAGCCATAGCCGAGAAGATGCCGAGTTGATGTTCCCCAAACCGGGAATGAATGAAGTAACGTGGCATGTTCAGATTGACGGACGCTATGGTCGTCACTACCCCGAGAGGCAGCGCCAGGCGCATAAGATTTCTCTGCCGCTGGAATGCATGAGCCCGCCGCAGTGGCGACGAGCTTCTCCAGTCCGGAGGCTGGCCAACCTTAACCGAACGCACCACAAAGAACCGTCCACGGCGAACGTCGAAAAAGAGGAGAGCCGCGAGCCACACCAGCGCCAGCCCGATGCACCCGCAAAAAACGTCGCGAGTTATATAGAGCGTCGCGCCAACTACACCGACTGAAAGCACGCCCCGGAGCATGGCGGATCTGCCAGTCTGATCCAGGCGATCGTTCAACTGAAACAGCCCGTAATGAATATCGCTTAACGTTTCGATCCCCTTGGCCAACGCGACCGCCAGTATTACCATCGCGGTGCGGCGTTCGTAGTGTCCGAACCAGGTAACACCGGCGATCACTGCGATAGCAGCCAGGGTCATAATGACGCGCATCTGGAGATACTCCGCGAAGGAATAGAGACGCCTGGCGTCGGTGGCCTGCACGGCCCTGAGATGAAGGTTGCTGAACGTCAGGACCGGCGTAGCGATCGCGAGTGCGATGGAAAATTGCCCAACCATGAAGGCATTGCCAAATTTCGCTAGCGCGACAATCATGCACCATTGACAGACCGCGTAGACCGCATTTCCGATCAGGACCCAGACGAAATTCGAGCGGAGAGACAAGCCGGGTACCACAGATGCCGTTGCAGAATCCAGGAATTCCTTGCGGACAAGGTGCAGAGGCGCGACCTGGTCCAGCGATCCGTGAGGCGCGGAACCTGGTGCGGCGTGCAAGAGAAAATCTCTGGCGTTCATGCGAGATCCTGGCGATTAAAGCTGTAGTAGTGGTTGTGATCATAAATATTGCTGCGCGCCGGATCCCAACGGTTGAGGATGACTCCCATCACAGGAATTCCGTCCAGCAAGAGCCGTTGCACTGCGACCTGCGCCATCTTCTTCTCGGTGTAATTCGCCCGTACAACGAGCAGCAGGTACTCGGCATAGCGGGCCATGATCCTGGCATCGGCAAATTCTAAACAAGGTGGCGCGTCCACAAGCACATATTCGAATTCTTGGCGGAAGCGCGGGAGCAGCCGCGCCATTCGGCCGGAGCACAGGAGCCCGAAGATATTTTCGACGCAGGCCCCGCTTGGCAGAAGATAAAGGTGAGGAACTGCCGTCTTTTTGACAAGTGAATCTAGCGGGAGTTCCTCAATGGCATTCTTCTCGCGCAAAATGTCGCTCAAGCCCCAGCTGTTGACCTGGTTGAACACCTTGTGCAGGCGCGGACGGCGCATGTCTCCGTCGATCAACAACACCTTGCCGCTGATCTCTGCCAAAGCGATGCCTAGATTGCTCACCGCGGTTGTTTTGCCTTCCATAGACAGGGAACTGGTAACGACGAGGATATGTGGATGGTGGCCGTTTCGGCTGACCGACAGGATGGAAGCCACGGTGGCACGGAACGACTCCGACAACCCAGAAAACTGGTGCTCCAAAGCGGCCCGTTCGATACGAAGGTTCCCGTCGCCGGAACTCAGGAGCCGTCGCAGAGTGAGATTCCCGTTCTGCAGTTCGGGGATGGCCCCAAGCTCAGGAAGAGCCAGGTACATACCGGCTTCACCCGGCACGCGTACGACGACGTTAGTCTGCTCCTGCAGCATGACGTAACTGATGGCCAATGCCAGGCCGCCAAATGCCCCGATCGCGAGGTTGAGGGGCAGATTCGGCTTGTAGGGATGCGCGGCTGGCTGGGCAGTACTGATGAGGCGGATATCAGATTGGCGGACAGCAGAAGCAACGCCGGCATCGTAGACCCTTTGCGACATGACCTCGTAGAACCGGCGGTCGGCATCTACTTCTCGCTTGAGCGTGTTGTAGGCTACCAGGTTGATTACTGGAACGGAGATCAAGGTGGATTGGGGTTGCTCACCCCCGCGGGATCTGACTCCCGAAGCGCGCCCGTATGAACTCAGCTCGGCTTCCGATTTGAGAAGCTTATTCCTGATCTGGTCGAGCTGCAGGCTCAGCGAATCGTGAGTCTGCTGAGCAATGCGCTGCCGCGCCTCGGTGCTCTGTTCTATAGAAGTCTGAGCCAGAGTGTTCGCGATGCTGGCGGCGAGTTGAGGGTCGCGAGCGTCGCAGACAATCCGGATGACACGGCTTCCCCGCGAGGGCACAATCTTGATATGATTCTTAACAATCTCGACGGCCCTCCGTGCGGCCGGCACAAACGGGGGCTTCGAGCCGGTGATCTGGCGGAACTTGTCCCAGAGGCTGAGACCGCCCTGGTATTCCTGCAGCACTTCGAGGTGGAGTTTTCCGGCCACACGCTCGATCAAAGGGTCCTCCTGGAGGATTTCCGCCTGCGTCTGGATGTAGGCCCCATTCGAATCAGCACTCAGGGCCGCCGTGGGATAGATATCGCGCAGGTTAAGGAAATTCTCGTTGACTCCCTGGATCTCAAGCGCAGCCTGGGATTCGTACAGGCGGGGTTGGGCGAAGCTAATGAGGGCAGAAGCGAGTACACCCAGACCACTGATCCACACTAAGGTACTCTTGCGCCGGAACAGGGTCCGTACGCACTCGATGCCGCTCCAATCATGGAGAGCATTGAGCTCGGACGCGGTTGCGTGGAGACTTGAGCCCGGCAAAGCCGAAGGGTATTCAGGGGCCAACGAAGGAGATCCTGGGGAGCGATGATTAGTCAATGTTCAGCCACCTCGGCAACAGATTACATTTCAGTTTCTATGATGGCGTCGTTTGGGAGAGATCCGAGCACTGGGATGCGGTCACGCTGGCTGAGTATGAGTGGCCGACCGCACAAGTCATTCCGGTTTCAGGACCCGTGCTCATATCGCATCATTCGGCGGTAGCTTTTTTGGCTCGGTTTTGCGCAGTTCAGCTCCACGGCTAAAAAAAAGCGGATTAAAGCGAGGTGGTGAAAGGCCCTCGTGCCACGCTGCCGCTGGCCTGCTACAAAACTTCCTCCGCGGTGACGTGATCGCGGTCAATCTCCAGCAGGACCGATCGTTGCAGAAGGTTACAGAGAGAACGAGCCGCAGACACTGCTTTGAGCCCATGACGATCCCCTCCACACCCGCCAGCACGCCTTTGTGAATTCGCACCCTTCGGCCCACTTGAAGAAACGGAAACGGCTGCACCAGGAGTTGAGCCTTAATCGCTATTTGCAAAGAAGCGATCTCCGTCTCAGATATAGGAATCGGCATGTTACCGACGCCCAGGATCTGAGTTACCCCGGGGGTAGTCAGGATGGGCAGTCTTCTCAGGGCATTGAAGCGGCAGAAGACGTAGCCCGGAAACAGTGGCAGCTCAGAGTTCTTGCGGCGCGACGCATACTCTTGCCGTTTCGTATATAAAGGCAGGAACGTTTGAAATCCTTTCGCCTCGAGCGTTTTAGCAACCACCTTGTCGTGACGCGGTTTCACGGCAAGCGCAAACCACACTGGAGCACCGGTTTCCGGATGCCAATTCGCGTGCTCATGGGCTGTTTCAGGGGAGCATGAGACTGTGTCACGTTTCCTGTGATAGGACATAGCTACCGCTTTCTCGAGTGCAACCAGCACTCTAATGCCTATGGCAAGGCGTTCGAACCCCTTGGTGTGAAGCATCAAACCTCACGACGCCTTAGGCCCGACCTCACACAATCAAAGACTTCAGGGACGGCAGTAAGTTGCTTTTTTTGGGGTGACTACCGTTGGAGCGTGATGAGTCTCGGTTGCAAATGAAGCCCTCGGTATCCCTGGAGGTCCTTGGGCTGAGGTTGCTGGCTGCAGCGTTATAGGTCTTTTTCGCCGTAGTGCACTGCTCACGGGCTGGACCATGGCCGAGAGTAGGGGCCGCACAGATGAACCAGAAAGGGCTCAGGAATAAGAAAGTAATAAGCCCGCAGCCACAAACCACAACAATTACCGCCTATCTAACTGTGCTGCTCAGCGCCGCCGGGCCAAACGGAGAAGAGCAATTCTGCAAAGACTAACTGGACGATGTACTAGTGCCGAAGTTCCGTGGGCCACACCCCACCCTTCGCACGGTCTGTATCATGTTCACTTGCGGCGAAGCGCACGTATTGCTCCAGTTGCCTCGCCCCTTCTTCGCACCGGCGTCTTGTGAAGGTACGTCAGCAACGAGGACGGCTTGGGCACCTCAGCGGCCTCGCGCTTCAGCTTTTCGAGAACTTCGGCGTTGTCACCATGCTTGGCGATTAAGCCGGCAGCAAATATGTAACTCTTCTTGTCCAATTACAATCCTTGGCGAGCGAGATTGCTTAAGCGCCAAGATATGATCGGTACCGCAAATGCTGTAGCCGTTCGTCGCCAACTCAATTATGAAGGATGTGACGAATGTACTTTCAGGAGAGATTTGCCCGCGAAGAACAGCTTCTTTCTGGCGGCTGTACCGCCTCATATCTGTCGAACTGTTTTTCGGGAAGCTGAGCAAATGCCGTGACGGCAACTGATGAGATAAGTCCCGGCACCGAAACACCACTTATTCTAGTCATCACCTGGACTCCCCGGGTCGCTTGGAAATGCTGATTCGCTAGACGGTCCTCGCACGTGCGGATTCCGGAGACGAAGGGAAGACTGCGCCACCAGCGTGGCCGAGAGCGCAGCCGGCCGGACGGGCCGTCGTTCATGGTCGGCGGTCGCCGATGGGCCGGCACCATTAGGCACGGCGCGATAATCCAACTGACGGTGTCCTGTCGCGAATTCGACATAACGAAAGTGCTTGCTGATAGCTCGCCAGAGCCCAGTAGAAAACGGTGCCCAAAAAAAAATTGAATCTGCAGCGAAGCCGCCGAATCAACTGCATCAAATAACTGAATATTTGTAGTTGGGGTACTGTGCTTAGAGGCAGCCTGGACGCGAAAGCCAGGTAAATGCTAAAGGAGAAGA
>Ga0210407_10002612_pt1 | contig 15345 bp, 10 predicted proteins | sample IncBWC27MmetaG_FD_150860 | JGI IMG/M metagenome (GOLD analysis project Ga0210407, IMG submission 150860) | Forest soil microbial communities from Barre Woods Harvard Forest LTER site, Petersham, Massachusetts, United States - Inc-BW-C-27-M | ecosystem: Environmental > Terrestrial > Soil >...
CGACGGCCGTTCCTTCCGGAGGAATGGGCCGCCATCGGCGTCTGTTCCCGTGACCGCTTGCCATATCTGCGGCTCTCGGACTGTCGAAAAGTTCCGACAGCAGGGAACGCCTTTTCGACTTGTATCCTCGGATGTCCAGCCGGTGTCCGGCGTGGCCGAATTTTCCCTTTGCGCCAATTGCCTGGCGGTCCAGAAGGCGGTCACGCCGGCATGGCATGCCATCGCCGAGCAGATTTACGCCAACTATGACATCAATCATCAAAGCCAGGGCGCCGAGCCGATGATCTTCGATTCGGCCAAGGGCAGCGGCCCCCGATGTGAGATTTTGCTGCGCAATTTCCTCGATGCCGTGGCCTTGCCCAAGGAAGGGCGGCTTCTCGATATCGGCTGCTCGAACGGCAACCTGCTGAAAAGCTTTCATGACCTGCGCCCTTCCTGGAAGCTCTCGGGATCGGAGCTGGTGGACACCTGGCGAGAAGCAGTCCTGTCCCTGCCGGGCGTCGAGCGTTTCTATAGCGGGCCCGACCCCAAGTCCTATGAGGGGACATTCGATGTCATCTCTCTTTCGCATGTCCTCGAGCACGTCCCGGATCCGATCGCATTTCTGAAGCAGATCTCGGGGCAGCTGGCCAAGCGCGGCCGCATCCTGGTGGCCTCGCCCGACCTCAGGCAAAACCCCATCGACCTCGTCATCGCCGATCATTGCACCCATTTCGAAGAGCATAGCCTGGCGTATGTCGCGGAAAAGGCGGGATTGGCCGTCGAACTTCTCTCCGCCAGCCTGCTCCCCAAGGAGCTCGTTGCCATTCTCTCGCCCCGCAGCGTTGCCAGCGCATCGCAGATGGCGAGCGATCGGGCCGATACGCGGGGCACCGATTCGAGGGAACGGTGTTTATTCTACTTCAACTTGCTGGAGGAAGTCCGCAAGGCGGCCCGCGCCATGGTCGGTGAAAAGCGTCCATTCGGCATCATGGGCTCCTCGATCGCGGCCTGCTGGATGATGCTCGAACTCGATGGCAGGGTGGACTTCTTCGTCGATGAAGACCCGCATCGTATCGGCCACCAACTGGCAGGTTTGCCGATTCTGGGACCCGAGCAGGTGCCTACCGGCGCCCTCGTTTTCATTCCCATGTCGGTGCCCGTCGCCGAAAAGATCATTCACCGCTGGCGGCATCTTCCGCTCGACTTTCGATTCGTCGCTTCGAACCGACCCTATGATCGGGCCGTCCAGCCATGAAATCCAAGGCCTCGGTGCGGGCCATTGAGAGCTGGCACGCGAGCTGGACCTGCATTAGGTTCCCTGCAACTTTTCATGAGCGTGGCGATCTTGGTGCATCTAGCAGATCCGAGTAAGGCGACACCCATATCGGACCCCAGTCGAAGCATTGAGCGACCAGAGACGCCGCTTGGACAGCGCTTGGTCTTCGAAGCGCTGATCATGGGTGTCGAGTATGCCTATGCAAGCGCGGTTCCAGGTCATATCGCCGAATTTGGGACCATGTCGGGGGCGACTGCCACCACGCTTGCCAACGCCATGCGCGACGGAGATCAACGCTATCGCCTGTCGGAGCAAAGCCATGGGATCGGCGAACGCTCATTGTATCTGTTCGACAGCTTTCAAGGCTTTCCGCAAACCAACAACCCGGTCGATGCCGCTTCGCCCCATGTTGCGACCAATGTGTGGGGTCCGGGCGTGGCGCGCGGCCTGACTGCTGAAGAGCTTCATGACGCGTGCTCCGCCATTCTGGGGCGCGAGCGGGTGAAGGTCACGCCAGGCTGGTACAGCGAGACTTTGCCAACCTTCTCGAGCGACCTTCGCTTTGCGGTCGTGAGCGTCGATTGCGATCTCTACGAGAGTACGGCAAGCGTGTTGGAATATCTGCTCGGCAAGCAGACCTACTCCGATGGCTGTGCGGTGTTCTTTGACGATTGGTATTGCAATCGAGGCTCGCCGGACTTCGGCGAACAGAAGGCGTGGGCCGACTATACGAGCAAATACAGGACCCGTTTCACCGACTGGGGACCGTATTCGGTCGTCGGACGGAAATTCATCCTCCATCGATGAGGGCACGCGCAACTCGGCTCTTCGCCGGCGGCGGGCTCTAGCGAGCCGGACCGTCCACGGAATCGATCCGGACGACGACCTGCTGGCGAGCGTAGCCGAGATACGTATACTTCATCCGCCGCTCCGCCACGAGTTCCTGGAACGCCTTGAATTCGTGCTTCTCCCAGTTCGGGTAGTTGAAGTACTCGTCGAACAGGATGATGGTGCCAGAAACCATTCTATCCCCAAGCGACTGGAAGATCGTTCGGGTCGAACTGTAAAGATCGCAATCGACATGAATGAACGCGACCGGCCCCGGGTTTGCGGCGAGCCATGGCGGCAGGCTGTCGTCGAACCAACCGCGGTGAAGCTCAACGTTGGCCGGTACACGGGGGAGTTTTCCTCCCACGTCGAAAGCGCGTCGTCCGAGGTTGAAGCCGCCCCAATCCTGGGGCAGACCTTCGAAACTGTCGAAGCCGTGCACCTTGCGGCCACCGACCCGAGCGGCGATGAAGCGCATCGTGCCGCCCGTGAACACGCCGAACTCCAGATAGTGCCCGTCGACCTCCGCCGCCTTCAGAGCATAGGCGGTCAGCTCGCGCTGGTTCTCGAAGCCAAGCGCCTCCGGCATCGACTCCTCGATATAGTCGACCGTACGATTGAGGGCGCGGATGGAACGTTCCCGCATGGGATGAATGAGGCCGACGTCGGCGAGCTGGTAAAATGCGCATACAACCTTGTAGAGGACGTACTTCACATTGAAATTGGTTACGAGCATGGATGAATTTTCACCTATGAGGCGTGCTTCACGTCGAACGCCGTCGCCTCAGGGACTGGATGATGAGGCGACCGAAAGGTTCGGCGCTCTGGATCTCAATGCGAGCCATAGCAGGCCACCGGGCAACGCGACAATAAGGGATAATAGCCCCAATTGAATCGACAACACCAAGGTTGTGCTCGCGGGTACGCCGATCAGGCCGAAAAGCGCGATCATCGCCGTTTCACGAACCCCCCATCCGCCGACCGAGATCGGCAGATTGGCGACCAGCGCCACCGGTTGCATGAGGACGACACACTCGAGGAAAGTCACCGGCATGTTCAGGCTGCTCGCCACGGTGTACGTCGCAGCGCCCAGTGCCGTCTGACCGAGGATTGCAACGCCAATCACCGGCAACACGCTGGTCGGCCTCAGAAAAATCTGACGAACAGATCCTCCCAAGCCTTGCAGAACGCCAAGGGCGCGGAAGCGCAGCCAGCGTATCGGCAGGCGCTCGAACTGCGCGGCCAAGAAGATCGCAACCAGTCCGATCATGGACACGAAAATGGGTACAAGCAGCGGCAGGGAAGCGCCGACGCGGTACAAAAAAAACGGCGCCGTCAGCAAGACCAATGCCGCCACGCCGGCGAGCGCAGCCGCGCGATCCAGCACGACGGAGGTAATCGCGGTCTTGACGCTGATGTTGCTGCGGTACGATAGCCACGCCCGCACCAGATCGCCGCCAATCCCGCCCCATACGTAGGAATTGAAGAAGACGGAGACATAGAAAAGCTTCAGCGTCTCCCACCACGACGGCCTGGCGTCGAGGCGCCTCAAAATGATGAACCAACGCGTTCCGCCAAGACCGATCTGGGACACCAGCACAATGCCAGCAAGCATGACCAGCGGTAAATTCTGTTTGGCGATGTTGTTCCAGGCGCTCGTGAGGTCAACCGAGCGAACGACAAGTCCCAGTATGAGGAGGGTCAGTCCGATCTTGAGAATCGCCGAGAGGTGAGACCATTTGCGTTGCCGCGGCGCTGGCCGAGAAGCTTTTTCAGACGACGTCTCGGCGCTGCTATTGTCGGTTGGCATTGTTCGCTGCGGTTCGCGTCGCGCCGATCTCGATCGACCCCAGCGGTCGATCCCGACACAATGTACTTCACAGGCGGTGTTTGCGCCAGCGCGGGCGTCCCGGGGCCTGCGACGGCTGCTTTCAAACGCCTCCTGGCCGCCGTCGTTGACGCGTGACGCATGATGCTCTTGTTGCCCTTGGGGCCTCGAAACCTGTAGCTTGATAGAACGAGCATTCCGCATGCAAAGGTCGATCCCGCAGCGGATGCCGAGAATGAGTCTGGACGGTACCTTTCAAGGTAGCTATCACATTCAAGAGGGCGCAATCAGCTGCAGGACATGCCTCCGAAACAACAGTCAGAAGCAGATAGCGGGGAGCGGCCCAACGTTCTCGAACCTGCCCCAGGAAAATTTCTTAAGGTCGCGTATCTGATGCCGAGGCGGCTCGCGCAAGCGGTTCGTCAGGGGTTCTCGGAGTCGAAACGCGCTTTCGACGCAGGCAGGGCGGCATGGTTCGGATTTCCTGCTTCTCCTCCGGCACCGACGCTGATTGACCTGCTACGCAAAACGGATTCGCTGATCGCCTCGGAAGTCCAGAACGGCTGCTTCGGCGACGTCGAGGTGATGCTGGGGGAGTTTCGGAAGATCATCCTCGAGAATAAGGTCGTTTACACGGGGACGGAGGCCGAGAACGTCGCACTCGATCAACTGTGGGTCAATCTGCTGCGCCTGGGTCTATTCGATGAGCTCTTGATGTTGATCAGGCGTCACAATTTGCCGCTTCGCCCCGAAGTGAGGACGTTCATCGACTACTGCGAATATCAATACGGTGTGTCCAGCAGGCAGGGTGAGGCCTACCGCGCGCAGCACCCCGGCCTGGATATTTTCACGATGGGGTGCATCGTTTGGGGGAACGAGTACGTCGACAATTTCCTGCGATACAATCTGCGATCCATGCTGTCGGAAGGCAACCTGCCCGCGCTTCGACGTCAGGGCCAGGTGGTGTTCAGCATCGTTACCGACGCGGCGAGCGAGCGGCGCATGCGGCAGGACCCGTTGTTCGGCAAGCTGTCAGATGTTGCGGACGTCTCGTTCATTATCGTTCCCGATGAAATGATAAGAACGTTGATCACGGGCCATTTGGCCCAGAACTTCTACGTTCTCTACGGAATGCTCGATCACTGCTCGATCTACTTCGCGGAGGGGGCGGCCTCCCACCTGTTCATGATACCGGTGGATTCGATCGTCGCTGACGGTTCGCTGCAAAATATGGCGAACCATCGCCATGAGGGATACGAATGTTGCGGGGGCGGAAACATTGTCGCCGAGACGGAGACGTTTCTGCCGGCGCTCGACGCGCGATTTGGCGGCGACGGACCGATAAGGATCTCGACTGCCGAATTGGCAACGCTGGCCGCAGAGCATGCCCACCACTACTTTCGCTCGCAAATAATCGCCGTCGAGAACGACGATTTCGGTAAACACCCACGCGAAGTCTTTTGGCCGGTCGACGGCGGAATCGAGATCCATTCGGTGTTCATACATCCGCTTTTCACCAGTATTTCGGGACTCGCGAAATACAGCCGCAAGCACTTTGCCAATGTCGACTACGGCATGATTCCGCGCATGTTCTCCGGACGACAGCCGATCAAAGTCCTGGAACCCCGGAAGGCGTATGTGAACAATTTCACGGCGGGCAGCCGACTCTACGAAACGACGGGAAGGGCCTTCACCATCGAGGATTTTCTGCGCAGTCATGATTATAGCTACCCCGTGCAGAAAAGCCTGTTTGGGCAGCCACAGGCCTTGCCCTGTCGACTTGGCGGCTGGACGGCCTATGGCAATGTCGCTCAAGATGTGCGGGCGATAAATGCCTGTTTCGGAATCTTCGAAGACGAAGAGGCCAAGCGCCCATCGTCTCAATAGGGCGCGACTCTCCAGCTCATCTGGAGAGCTCGCCCGGCAGCGGTTGCAACCAAGACTTGAAGTGCCTGCAAGAGCAGACCAAGATGAAGTATCGCTTTTCCTGGCCGGCTCTGGCAGATTCGATGGCCAAGCGCCGAGTGCCGCCGATCCCGGCTCGTTTACATCGGGACGTCGCTGTAGTTCTCACGCCGTCGATCGAAGTCGGGAGACCGTGATGAGAGATCAATTCTCGTTGAGTTCGGCGGCCGGACGCTTCCACAATGCCGACGATATCCTGTCCGGCAATATGGGCGACCGATTCGACATCACCTTCTTTGTCTCTTGTTACAATGAAGAAGAGTTCATCATCGCGACGCTCGATACGGTGCAAAACGCGATGATCGGACTCGGTCTGAGCTACGACATCGTGATTATCGATGATGGATCGAAAGACCGCTCGCCCGAGCTGATCCGGAACTACATTGCGGCCCATCCCGACATCAACATGGTGTTCCGTCAGAACGCGATGAACAAAGGCTGGGCTCAGAACTATATCGATTCCACCTTCATCGGGAAGGGGCGCTACCACCGCGCGATTTGCGGCGATAATTCAGAGATGGAATCGACCATCCGCACCGTATTGCGGCCTCTGGGCGAGGCTGACATCATTATCCCTTATTATGTCGAGGTCGAGCATAAGCGTTTCCTCCGACATGTGGTCTCAACGGCCTATACGTCCATCGTGAATCTCTTGAGCGGCAACTCGCTGCACTACTACAACGGCCTGCCGATTCATCGACGCTACAACGTGATGAGATGGCATCCCGATACCCGCGGATTTGGATTTCAGGCGTACATTTTGTGTCTGCTGCTCGGTCAAGGGGCGACGTTCAAGGAGGTCGCGCTGTCGGCTACCGAAAGACGCGCAGGCTCTTCGAATGCCTTGACGTGGCGAAATCTTCTATCAGTCGCTCACACACTCACCGAGATCCTGCTACGGCGAATTTCGAACCGTGTTCACGGGCGCGTCAATGGCAGTCTCGCGGTGCCTTCCGACCACGAGGCAGATATGGCCAGGACGGGGATGGCTATCGATCCCAAGAGAATCGGATAGCCGACGGCCGGCGATCATCGCAATCTTCGCGCTTCGTGGCCCTTGCGAGCCTGTCGACGGCCCTGATATGGCATAGTCTGCGATTGAAACGCCGGATTGGGTCCTGGATAGAATGAGCAGTGCAAGCGATCCTGCGGCAGAGGTGCCTACGCCTCGTCAGGTTCGCGCGACCCGGCATAAGTTCAATCCCTTCAGCTACAATTCGGCCGGCGACTTCTTGTGGTTTTGCCTGTTTCTGGGCGGCTTCGTTGCCGTCGTGGCCTACTTCGATTTCGTTGATGTCTATGACAACCACTATTTGCAGCGCGGCCTGGGCGGCATTTACAACGCATTTCGCGTGGTCTTCATCGTTTACCTGTTCTGGCTGATCTACTTCACCGGTCACAAGATATTGGTCTTCGGCGTCGGAGACCGACCGGTGGCGGACATCGAGCTTCGCGAAAGACTGGCGCTAGGCTTCTTCGTCGGCGCCGCGGCGCTGACGATTGCCATGCTCGTCCTCGGTTACGCATATCTGTACTGGCGTTCCGTCGCAGCCGTGATCGGCGCATCGATCATTGCCGTCTCCTATCGTGATTTCGTGAGCGTCCTGCAAGAAGCCCGATCGTCCGTCGCACGGTACCTTCGTAACAGTTCGCGAGTCGACACTGCCTTGACCATCGCCATGGCGATCGGCGCGGCGTTCGCCGGCGCGATCCTGCTGCTGGTCAAGGGCCTCTATCCGCAGGGCGGCCACGACTACTATCTGCATTATTCGCAGTTCTATTCGATGGTGATCGACAACCACGGCATCTGGCCCAACGCCTTCTGGTACCAGTACTACTACTCCAAGGGCGTGGGATTGATGTTCCTGAGCATGCTGCTCACCGATCCCCTTGCGCCGTCGTTGGTCACATACTGCTTTGTCATCGCGACGGCATTGGCGTTGTATTCGCTGGTCCGGGGCATCTGTCCGCGGACCCTGTGGCCGTGGGTAGCGGTCATCCTGTATCTGGCCCTCGACACGCATACCGTGGGAACGGGCATTTACGCGGCCAATGGCGGATGGGGGCACTTCCAGAAGGCGCACGAGATCAACACGCCCTTTTTGATCGCGATTCTTTGGCTGAGCACCAACATGGCGCGTTCGGCAGGCGATGCCCGCCGGGTCTGGTGGTTCGGCGCGGCCGCGTGTTGCTTCGTGGTGGCCTATCTGCTGATCATTTCATCGGCCGTCGTCGGGCTGTTCTGTCTGCTGGCGGCCGCGGGTTTTTTCATCGTCGATCGCAGCGTGGCCAAGGCCTTCGTCGGCCTCGCTGTCGCTGCGGGCCTGGGTTTGGTCTCCGTTCTTGCTCTGAACTATCTTACGACGGGCCTGCCGTCAGATATCGGCGTCAATACCTGGTGGCCCATTATCGACTTTCAGCGATTGAACGACGAGGGCACGCTGTTCGATGTGGTCAACACTGCGTTCAGGCGGTCGCAGCCTGTCGATAGTCCGCTGTCGTTCTTCGGGCCTGACATGGCCGAATTCGTCAAGAATGTGAGTCGGTTCGACCTCCTGGGGATCTTCATATGGGGAGCTCTCGCCGGCATCGTCGTCTGGCTGGTGGGTCGGGCTGTCTGCCAATTGGGCTTCGCGGGCCACGGCGTCGGCATGGGCGCATCGAATAGGGTCACCTGTTGCATCATGCTGGCGTTCCTCGCTTCGATCGCGATATTCACCTTCACTGCCGGGATGACGGAACCGGTCTCCTACGTGCGGATCAGCTCTTTTTCGTTGCCGCTCATGGTGGCAGTGGCCGCGATCGTCTGGCAGGTCGCCATACTGTCGGCGAAGTGGCCATCGGGGATTCGTGGTTTTTTTGCTTATGTCGTCCCCATCCTCCTGACCTGCATGTCCCTGGTGCAGGCATATGCCGATCAAAAGGCCACTCTTCTGCCGGTTTTGACCAATGCGCTACGTTTTGCCGGTGGGCAATACAGTATCTATGACGCCTATAAGGATCAGTCGGGATGGCCGGCGCTTCCCGATTCCAGGGCGATCTATCCGGGAATGTACGAAGCATGGAAAAGTGTCGGGCCGGGCAAGCGGATATGGAGTTTCAACGTCCACAGCTATTGCATGGTGCCGGGCTGCCGCGTCGAGAGCCATTTGTCGTCGAAAATGTCGGCGCAGCGCGCGGATATCCTGTTTGGCAGCGCCGACACGGCGAAAGCCGCCCTTCAACGAGACGGCCTGAACTATTTCTTCATTTCGACCTATCTCGATATCCGCGACCCTTTGATTTGTACGCCGCTGTTTTCGCCGGATACGATAGCCGAGCATTTCGGCGTGCAATGGACCAATGGAACGGATGTGCTGCTGACTTGGACAGGGCCGGCGACCGAGCCGCTGTCTGCCGAATGGGTCGACAAGTATCGCGCCACGCTCAAAGGGAGTCCCTATACGCCGAGTTGTGTCGGCAATGGCCCCGCTTTCAGCTACTTTGGCCGTCGCGTTCACGACGAGGTCGTGAAAGGAAAGCGTTGGGGCGCCGAGATAGCGCGACCAAAGTGACGGCTCGGGGTATTGGCGGGAAATCGGACAGACTATGGTCGACAACGTGGAATTGACTGGCGATCGGAGCAAATGGGGCGAATCCGAGCCTGGTTCGCTGCCGACGAGGATCGCCAAGCGTCAGCGGCGGCGGATGTTCGACCGGTTTCTCCGCGCATTGTCTCCCGCCGGTGAAGACGACATTCTCGATGTCGGCGTCACCGACGACCGTCGGCATGACCATTCGAACCACCTCGAGGCTTGGTATCCGCACAAGTCGCGCCTCACTGCGGCCGGCCTCGAGAACGCTTCCTTCCTGGAAGAGCTCTATCCGGGCATGCGCTTTGTCCAGGCGGACGCTCTTAATCTTCCTTTCGCGGATTCGAGCTACGACTACGTGCACTCAAGTGCGGTGATCGAGCATGTCGGCTCCCATCGAAACCAGAGTGCGTTCCTGCGGGAGCTCTGGCGGGTGGCACGACGCGGCATCTTTGTGACGACGCCCAATCGCTGGTTTCCGATCGAGGCTCACACCGTCCTGCCGCTTGTCCATTATCTTCCTCCCGGCATCTTTCGCGCGGTTTTGCGCAAGCTCGGTCGCGATTTTTTTGCCGACGAGGCCAATCTCAACCTGATGTCGCGTGCGTCCCTCGCCGATGCGGCGCGTTCCGGTGGCATTGATGATTTCCGGATCGAAACCGTGTCGCTGGCGGGTTGGCCCTCCAACTTGCTGCTGATCGCCAGAAAAGGAACCTGACGTGAAAGGCCCATGGACGGTTGGAAGCCAAGCCGAGTTCGCGGCGTCATTTGCGCGCACAAACTACCGCTTCAAGTACTTCGAGCTTGTTCTTGAATCCGGCGGCGATCCGATCGATGTCGAGTTCAACTACAAGGACCTGGCGCATCTGAAGGTGGTCCACAATACGTTCGACATCTTCTACTCTCACATCGGCGACGACGTCCAAAGCTGCGTCGTCATGCAAAGGCTTTTCGGCCTGAACTTTCCGTTGACCCATATGGCCTTGCAGCTTGGCAAGAACCATTTGTTTTTTCACGATTCGTTTCTCAATATCTTGTTGACGAGTGAGGTGATTACCGAGGCGCTTCCGGGTCATCGCGTAAGAGTCAAGACGATCTACGGGATTGGCGCGCCAAAGCTCTTGTTGCCATTGATCTTCCCGATCCTGAAGCGCCTGCTGACGCGCAACTATCACATCTTGATGGAAGGCGATGCGCCGATGCGGAACCGGCGCGGAGAGCTTCGGCGATGGGGAGTGCGGCTGCCGAAGACGAGCTATTCATTTCCGGAAACGTTGGACATTCGCCCTCAGCACGTATTTTCGAGCGACAAGGTGGAAGTACCCGAACCTGCCTCTATCGCGCTGTCTTCTGTTCCGACCGACGTACCCTTGCTGATTGGCCGAAGCGATCACTACGGAGTGCAGATCGTCCGGCGCGTCGACGCTATCGATATTTTTCCGCGCATGTGTCCTCACGAAGGCGCTTGCCTGGACCAGAAGGCTTTCAAGGGGCAGGGGGCTATTTCGTGCGGTTGGCACGGTCGGCGGATCGGCCCCGTGCTCAGGTTCGCACTGCCTGCGCAGCCCGCAGAATACCTCGGTCCGTTTCATCGTTTCGTCGTCTCTGGCGACGAGCTCCGGATCGTGCCCATCCCTGCGGATGACAGGACGGTCGAAGCCGATTGGACGACCTCGGCGGTGGCCGCTCCGCGAGTCGTGTCGTGAAGGCATCGCGATGAACTGCAGGAACGCATATATGTTCCGGCCTTGCGCGGCGGCGCGTTTGACGGCGATGGCCAATGCAGGTACGCGCAATGGCCCATGCGACGTGAGCAAACACGCAGAGTGGCCTTAAGTTTCTCCTCGGGGGCGTTCGACGGCGATCATGGCGAGATTTTTGGGTCGCACGATACAGAAGATATCCGGCTTCTATCGTTCCTTTTCCAGCGCGGCCTCGGCGCGGGCCGAGGCCGGCACAAGCGGCGGAAAACAATCAAATCGATCAGCGCTCCAGCCACCCTCGGACGGGTGTTCCCCGAGCAGCCGGAAAACGCATTTGCGGGACGTCGATTGGCTACCGGGCGAGCGCCGTCGACAGAAGTTCATTGACCTCTACCTATTTGCCGTCGATGCCAGCCTGCGCGGCGGCGCGGATCAATGGTGGCAGCGCGCCTTTGGATATGATCGGTTCCCCGAACCCGAGCAAGGCGTGGAGTCCCTGAAGGACTTTTGTCTCCATCATCTGCTTTACGAAGCGGGCGACCTCCCGGCTTTCCGCCGCGTCTACGAGATTCTCGAGGAGGAAGGCCAACTCGAAGGCGACGCTCGAGGTCTTTTTCTTCTCAAGTTGACGCAATATCTCGACCACACCCTTCGGCGGGTTGGCCAGCCGGTCGCGTGGCACGAGCCTCTTCCGCCACCTGTCAAGGAGGGGGTTCTCCGCAAGGTCGCGCGACCTTTCAGTCGCAGGCTCCAAAACGTACAGGCGCTGCTCGATCGGCAGAAGGCACCGCCCTCGGCGGTTGTCAGCATCGTCATTCGGGATGGGGTGGCGCTGTCGAACTTCTTTGAGTTCTGCCTTCCTTCGCTTGCCGGGGACGGCGGATTGAAGGCGCTGAGCCGCGCTCGCGCGTTGAATTTGCTCATATTTGCGCCGCAACGAGACCTGCTTGCCATCAAGCGACGTCTGGAGGCGGCGAATCTCGGTTGCACGATGGCTTTTCATCCCATCCCTGAAGACCTCACGGTCCTCGCCGACGGCGTGGCCGGGCCGCAGGGCGAGTGGCTCGCCGGGGCGCTGCAGGGCTTGCATTTGAAGGAAGCCCAGCGACTTGCTGCTGATTTTGTTTCCGTTAATCCAAACGCAGTCTATTCCGACGCATTCTTCGACGGCATCCTGCGCCTGGCAAACCGCGGAGAGCCGGCGGTGCTGTTGGCTGGCATCCTTGGCAAGGCGGACGCAATGCGGGGTCAACTGGCGCGATTTCGCCGTGACGACGCCCTGGCAATCCCGCCCGCCGACCTTGTGAGCGCGGGGCTTTGCACAGTTGTGCCGGCAAGCGGTGTGACGGTCGTGCAGGACTTCGGCTACCTCTCGGGGACAACCTCGCACCTGCAGTTGATGTGGGAGGGCAAGGATCGAGTCGAGATACACACCACACACCATGAGATCACGTTCCTTGCGCGGGCTGTGGTGGACAAGCTTCCGCCGAGGTTCTTCCTGAAGCCTTCGATGGAGGTCGACAAGATCGTCACGGACAGGCTGCCCTGCTTTGTGGGAGAGACCGATCGCATTGCAATGCTCGACCTCAGTGGGACCAAAGAACTGGCCGACGGTCACGGCATGGACTTTGCCGGTTTCGGATCTTTGGTCTCGCGTTCGACGCGGGAGCGCCAAGGCGAGTATTTCAAACAGCCGGTGTGCCTGGCGATATCCCGAATGGCCTGTCCGGAGCGCGCTTGGCAAGAAGACGCGGAAATTGCCGTGGGGCGTAGCGCGCTATTTCAGTCGCTTGGAGAGAGGAGGACGTGGCTGACGCCAACTGCCGATCAAGCGCTCACGACATTGAATATTCTGCATCAGTACGAGGCGTCGGAATATGGCCTGGAAAATTTGGCAGGCGCCATCAATGAAGGGCGCCGAATACTCGATATTGCCCAGATAAGCGACGTCGCAATCGATGAAGCCGGCCTTAGGGAGCTAATTCGCACGTCGATGAATTTCGACTACGTCGACAAAGCGATTGCGCTCGCCGAGAAGGGGGCGGCCGGCACGGCCTTCATCCACGACTTCCTCGTCGAGATGATGAAACTAAGAGCGGCCAACGACGCCCACGCGCGACGCCTGCGTGCGGCCTTTCGGAGGCGACGATTTGCCGTTATCGGCTCGGTCGTGTGGGGGCAGCGATTCGTCGACAAATTCATGGACTATTGTTTGCCCTCTCTTCTGGCGCCGGGGAACATCCCTGCGCTGGCTCGCAAGAGGAAGGTGGTGCATTCGATCGTCACCACGGAGGCGGACCGCGACCGTATTGTCGCTCACCCCGCTTTTACCCGATTGCAAGGACTTGCCGAAGTCGTATTCACGTGCTTCCCGCAGGAGTTCTTGGAGAGGCGGGAGCGGAGCGAATATAACTTCTATCACTTCTATGGGCTGCTCGATCACCAAAGTGTCTTCATGGCTGCGGCTCTCAAGGCCGATCTTTATCTCCTTCCCATCGATTGCGTGTATTCCCGTGACTGTCTGAGGAACTTCAGTTCCTACTTGGAAAGAGATGCGGATTGCTGCTCGGTCGGGTCCCTAGAGGCCGTCGAATCCGAGCTTCGCGCCTGGTTGGACGTCGAAACCAGACGCCGAGCGAATGTCTTGGACCTGCCTTCCCGCGAGCTCGTTCAGGCGGCGGCCGAGCATCCAGACCGTTATTTTCGCTCGCTCACCATGCGGCCCGACAATACCGAGTTTTGCGCACATCCCCGGGAATTGGTCTGGCCGCTTGCCGATGGTCTGGCGATTCATTCGATTTTCATGCACCCCCTTGCGGTCTCCGCGCGTCTGTTGTCCCGCCCGTTCCATGCGCAGCATGAAAATGTCGATTTCGCGCTCCTGCCCAGACTGCTGCAAGGCGACGGGCGCTTGAAGGTCATCGAGGACGCAAGCGAGGCCATGCTTGGTCATTTCGGAGCGCCCGTGACCAGGGACGAATATCTTGCCGGCGGATTCTCGATCAAGAATTTCATCGAGGCGCACAGATACGACTACGCCGTTCATCGCCGATTTTTCGCTTCTCGGCAGTTCTTTCCCTGCCGAGATCTGCCCTATAACCTCTCCGATGATTACGCAGCAGAATTTGCACTCATCCAATCGGCGCTCGTGCGCCACCGCTTCCGGGTGGACCCGGTATGAGGATCATAGGGGAGCAATCTTCCAGGGATCTGGTTTCATGGCGTTCCGGCAGCCGCGTTTCCGCCAAGTCAGGGCGATCGCCGAAGGCGGCTGAAGAGACCACCCTGATGCCGGACTCCCAAGATTGCCGAACAAGTGCTAATTTCATATCGGCCGATTTGGGTAGTATAGTGTGCGCATGAAGAATGGGACTTTGCTGAGCTATGACACCGACTTGGATTCGGTCCAGCTTCAACCTCTGGATGAGCGTAGCCGGCATCTTCGGCGTCTGATTTTTCGCGCCATCGAGAATGGCGGGCGAGGTCATATCGGTCCGGCTCTTTCGCTGGTCGAGATCATTCGCGTCCTTTATGACGACTTTCTGCGTCACAATCCCGCCGATCCGCTGTGGCGGGAGCGCGATCGCTTCATCCTGAGCAAGGGTCATGGCTGTCTGGCGCTCTACGCCGTCCTGGCCGACCGCGGCTTCTTCCCCCTCGAGGAACTCGATCGCTTTTGCCATTTCGACTCGTTTCTCGGCGGACATCCGGAAACAGTGGTTCCTGGCGTCGAAGCCTGCACGGGAGCGCTCGGCCACGGGCTTTCCATCGGCCTCGGCATGGCGTTGGCCGCGCGGATGACCGGACGGGACAGCAAGGTCTATGTGTTGATGGGTGATGGCGAGATCAACGAAGGGTCGGTCTGGGAAGCTGCGGCCTGTGCCGACAAGCATCGCTTGTCCAACCTGACGGCGATCATCGACTACAACAAGATCCAGTCGGCCGGCAGCGTCTTCGACATCCAGAACATGGAGCCGCTGGCAGACAAGTGGACGAGCTTCGGCTTTCGCGTGTCCGAGTGCAACGGCCACGACGTCGAAGAGCTGAGACGCGTTTTCCGCGAAACGGCGCTGTCGGGCGATCGGCCGCGCGCCATCATTTGCCACACGGTCAAAGGCAAGGGCATCCCGGTCGCCGAGAACAATGCCGCCTGGCATCACAAGTCTGATCTCTCGGAGAAGGACTTGCTGG